>Ga0105097_10001839_pt1 | contig 10258 bp, 7 predicted proteins | sample PPLLak12cMay2015_FD_87035 | JGI IMG/M metagenome (GOLD analysis project Ga0105097, IMG submission 87035) | Freshwater sediment microbial communities from Prairie Pothole Lake near Jamestown, North Dakota, USA - PPLs Lake P7 Core (1) Depth... | ecosystem: Environmental > Aquatic > Freshwater >... | reverse complement strand
TTACCATTCATCAATATATAGATTTCCGTTCGTTGTCCCATTTGTCAACGCTACGCTTACCGGCGATTTAACGTTTCCAAAAGATGAAATGACTGGTACTAATTCAGCACTAGATGGCTACGTTGCTGGTGGATCGGCCAGCACAGCACCTGAAGGTCTTGGCGACACCATAATAGAACGATTCCCCTTTGCGTCGCCGTTTGCGGTTGCGTCCGATATAGGTGATATGAATACTACGAGGTTCGCAGCACCGGGGCACCAAAACGGGGCGTATGGGTTCATCGCTGCGGGGCGGGCAACATCACCGAGCGGAAATTCCCTAACATCAGTTAGCAGATTCCCGTTTAGTACACCGTTCACAGTTACAACTAATGTCGGTAATTTAAGTTTAATGCCAGTTGCCCCCCAACCCGGATTACCAAATGGTAGGCGATATGCCGCTGGACAAAGTAGTATAATAGATGGATACGTTAGTGGTGGCGCTACCCGAAACATCGGAACAACTGCCAGAATAGATACCTTCCCATTTGGATCACCATTTACGTCATCCACTGATGTTGGAGACTTATCCGATGACAGGATGCAATCTGCCGGTCATCAAGGCTAAACACCACCACATGTTATAAATATCTGTAACATGTTTTTAATGTAAAACGGTGTAATATGCAACTAAGACGATGGTTTAAAAGTAAAACAGACGGAAGTAATTACATATCGGTGGCCTCCGGTAATTCTCTATGTGCATATTCATTTACTCAAACAACCGCGTCAACGGATTGGGTTGTGGAGCATAATAATAATTCAATAATTATAGCCATCCAGACGTTTATTGACAACGAATTAGTTGAACCCGACGAAATTGTAATAAACGATTCGAACACATTCACCGTAAAGTTTTCTGAGGCGGTTTCGGGAGTTGTTAACTTTATGTTGTTTAAAGTGGGGGCAACCGATGAATGTGCTGTTATAGTACCATCATTCACTCCAACTGCCACTGTTACACCGGAAGGGACAAGTGGCGTAGCAACGGTTACGCCTACAGCCACTGTAACCCCAACCCCCACAGTCACCATTACCCCAACTAATACCACGGTAGCAAGCACACCTATAGTTACCCCAACGGTTACGCCCACAGTTACACCAACACTAACAGTTACACCAACCGTTACACCACCCCCAACGGTTACACCCACAGTTACACCAACACTAACAGTTACACCAACCGTTACACCATCTGCTGGCACAATACTAGCGACGGGGTATGTCGCTGGCGGATCACAATTTGGTGCAACGACAGATAAGATTGATGCATTCCCATTTAGTTCACCATTTGCTACCGCAACAGATATCGGTAACTTAACATTCGTAAAAAGTAGTGCTACTGCCCATAGCTCAAGCCTATCGGGACACACGGCTGGCGGTCGCATACCTATTAGAATAATTGTAATTGATTCCTTCCCATTCTCATCACCGTTTGTAATGGCAACGATTATAGGCGATTTAACAATAGCAAAATCAGGCGCAGTTGGGGTAAGTTCAGCTACCCACGGATATGTGGGCGGGGGCACCGTAAGTCCAACACCGGGCGGGTCAAATACACTAGAACGGTTTCCGTTCAACACACCCTTCACAGTAGCAACAGATATCGGTGATTTATTGGCCCCATATAATGACGAAGCGGGGACTGGCCAACAAAGTTTAATTGATGGTTATATTTCTGGTGGACTATCAGATGTTACAGTACAAAGGTTTCCATTCAGTACACCGTTCACGGTGACAACAGATGTGGGTGATTTAGTCGAGGGTACAGGGTTCAATGCTGGGGTAAGTAGTAGTATATCTGGATATAGTTTGAGTGGTTTCTCAACAAGTAACACCAGAATAGTACAGTCCTTTCCTTTCGCATCGCCATTCACTACGGCTGTAACAGTTGGCAATTTAACCCAATATAACTATTCTAACGCTGGCAGCAACAGCCTAACAGACGGATATAGGTCGGGAGGGATGGCTACTAGTTCACCGTTCGTACCGTCAGCCACAACCGATACAATTGACCGTTTCCCATTTGCAGCACCATTCGTAACAGCCACAGACATAGGCAACTTAACAGCATTGTCCGATGGTGTGGTCGGCTTACAATCATAACACTGTTGAATAAATACTCGATAACGATGAATAAAAATGTCAGAAAAATTAAGTAATCTATCAAGAGTTATATTCGATAAAATGGCCGGTGAATTCTTCATCGGTAACGATGTTGCCTATGATGGTGAAATTATAATTCAGCAGTATGTGCAGAGTGAACCGGCTGATGTGTGGCGTATAGATTTAAACATTGACGGTGAATTTTTACAGGCTTTTGTATTCTTGGATAACGGTGATGGCACTTACTCTATAGCCACCCCGGAATCACTAGAGCAAACAGAATTAGATGAATTGGTTATAACATTTAATACCAAGGTATCTGGATTAGTTAATATATTGTTAACAACAGAAACCAGAGATTTATTGGTGGTAACCCCAACCCCAACGGTTACCCCAACATCAACACTGACACCTACTCCAACGATGGGAGCTACTCCGACACCAACCGCAGCGGTAACCCCAACCCCAACATCATCTGCCACTGTTACACCTAATGCCACTGTTACTCCCACAGTAACGGTCACACCAACGTTTACACCAACCTTAACTGCAACCGAATTAGTAACAATTACACCTACCACTACAGTTACCCCAACGTTTACGGTTACGCCGACTGCAACGGTTACTCCGACCTTTACGCCAACTTATACGCCAACACAGGTTGTTACGATTACCCCAACATTAACCGTTACCCCAACATTGACCCCCACACTTACTATTACACCAACAGTTAGCCCTTCAACGGTAATATTAAGTTTTGGATATTTTGTCGGGGGACATAACAATGGACCGGAAGGCCCAACAACATTCTCAAATGTTATAGATCGTTTTCCGTTTTCGTCACCATTTGCGACAGCCACTAATATAGGTTCCTTAAGTACCGCCACCGCAGACTCATCTGGCCAAAGTAGTACAATAGATGGGTACGCAACTGGTGGTTCAACGGGATATTCAAACCCAGTAACTCGCATCTCCATTACAAATATTAGAAGGTTTCCATTCTCATCACCAACATCGAGTACCGATGTGGGGAATTTGACCACCGATAGATGGGGGAGCATAGGCATGAGCACAGCGTCTGACGGTTTTGCAGCAATAGGTATGAATACGGGATATTCAACACAGTCATCTATTGAAAGTTTCCCATTTTCCTCCCCATTTGCCGTATCGGTTAGGGGCACTATAATCTCTACTGCCCCGCCGGTTAATTCGATAATAGCTTATGTTGCTGGGGTGGGTAGTCCAACAACGGGGTATATAACTCAAAGTGCCGAAAGTACTAACATATGGTCATTCCCGTTTTCCACTCCATTTTCCGGGGATGCCGTGGTTGGCCAATTAGCCGCAAATAGAAATTTTAGCCGGGGTGTAAAAAGTTCTACTCGGGGGTATATCGCTGGCGGCTCATTCCCTCCCGGAACAGTTATAAACACCATAACATCGTTTCCATTCTCTACACCATTTGCCACAACAACGAATGGTGGGGCATTATCACCGAGTAATGGATTTAGGGGAGCAGCAGGATTACAGTCAAACACTGACGGATACTTTAATGGTGGCTTATCGGGCACAACATCTGTGAATATTATTCAGAGTTTCCCATTCTCTACACCGTTCGCCACGGCTTCCGACATTGGTGATCTGTCGTTAGCCAGACACGCAGCTTCAACGGCACAATCTTAAAGTACTAAATGTAATAGTAAATATAATAAATATTATTATATTTTTAAAAGGTATAATAATGTCTACACCTACACCTACTGCAACGGCCACTGTCACACCTAGCAATACGCCAGCACCATCGGTATCGTTAACGCCAAGCCAAACCCCGACAGCGCCATTATCTGATCCTAAAGTTTATATAGTATCAAATGATAGTACCATTCGTAGACTTTCATCATCCGGGGTGGAAGAGTTGGCTATATCAGTTCATGATTTAACAACGGTAGTTAATTGTGTTGCAGTAGACCCTAGCGGAAATGTTTATACCGGGGGGTCAGACTTAACCGCTAAAAAAATTGACAGTGATGGTAATGTGGTCTGGTCATTTACAGAAGATGATGATGTGGTAGCAATAGCGGTCGATCAAGACGGAAATGTTATCATAGGTTCATTTGATGGTAAGGTCAGAAAACTAGATTCCTCCGGTAATTCTATTTGGACATATGTTGTTTCTAGCTTTGTGCGTTGCGTTGCTGTAGATGCGAATAATTTCGTATATTTCGGTACAGATGAAGGATATCTCTATAAATTATCACCAGTCGGTGGTTTACTATGGACATATACCGGCCACACACGCGGTATATTGTCGATACAAGTAGATTATTTAAATAGTGTTTATAGTTCTTCTAGAGATAACACAGTTAAGAAGATATCCCCAGAAGGGGATGCTATATGGTCTTATACGGGGCATACCGCAGAAGTTACTTCCTTAGTATTAGATAATAACTTGTCCGTTTACATCGCAACATCGGTGGGTGAGGTACATAAGGTAAATAGAAGCGGTAGATTGGTTTGGGAGTATCGAGGTAATTACCCAACTAGAATTAATGGTATATCGGTAGATGTTAACTATAATGTATATACCATAACGGTTGATGGTACTATTAGAAAAATAAAATCTGATATTGATTCGGATAGTAGCGCAAACCCATCATTAGTGATTGTTAGGGAAATTTGGACTAGGAATTATCCACGAATTCAAATAAATTCGGTGGCTTCAAGTCCACTATCTGGCACATACCCAGACCAATGGGGTAGAGACATTGCACCGTCATTAACGCAAACACCAACTCCAACTCCAACGGCAACAGTTACACCAACAGCAACCCCAACCCCAACGGTAACTCCGACGTTTACTCCAACGGCGACTGTAACGCCAACGTTTACGCCAACAGTAACCGTAACCCCAACTATGACAGTAACCCCAACATTCACCGCCACCGCCACGGTTACACCTAATCCAACAGCAACACCGGCAGCAACAATTACACCGACTGCAACTGCAACTGCAACAGTTACACCAACGTTTACACCGACTGTTACACCAACACAGGCAACTTCATCTGCGGTGACTCCGACAGTTACGCCAACGTTTACACCAACAGTAACCACTACAGCAACCCTTACACCAACCCCAACAGTTACTCCGACCTTTACCCCAACATCAACATCGGCAGTAACTTCTACACCCGCAGTAACCCCGACTTTCACTGCAACACCAACTGCAACACCAACTTTTACACCGACAGTCACCCCAACATCTGCCGGGGGCGGGCAATCTGGTTTTACTAGCGGCGGTACGGTATCCCTTTATAGCGTTACAAGTTTTCCATTCTCCGCACCATTCACATCGGGGGCATATGTGGGATCATTGGACGTTGCCAACCATTATGCCTCTGGTCAAAGCAGCACAACAACCGGATACAATACTGGCGGTGGAAGGGCTGGCGTTCCCGGCGCAAGCCCGTTATTTGCATTTAGAAGTAGAATAGAATCTTTCCCATTCGCAGCACCATTCAGTCTTGCAACTAACATAGGTGATTTAACTGCAATACTAGGTATATCCGCTGGGCAAAGTAGTAGCACTCACGGATATGCTGCCGGTGGTGTAACCCCCGGTGGTGGATATGGGACCGACCTCATAAACCAGTTCCCATTTAGCACACCATTTACGATAGCAACGGATATTGGTAATTTGTCATTGAAGAGACAAGGTGTAGCTGGGCAACAAAGTTCAACCATTGGGTATACCAGTGGGGGATATACCGACGCCCCAGCACTAGCAGCATCTGATGTTATAGATAGTTTCCCATTCAGTTCACCGTTTGCTACGGCAACTGATATAGGTAACTTAAGTACAGGTAGAGAAGCTGTGTCGGGTCAGAGTAGCACAACTAATGGGTATACGTCAGGTGGATTTGCCGGTATATACCCAGCAACTAGGGTGGACACTATCGACAATTTCCCATTCAGTTCACCATTTGCAACTGCCACAGATGTTGGCAACCTGACAATCGCAAAGGAATCAACTTCTGGACACTTTAGTTCCACAGATGGATATGTTACGGGTGGGTCTGGGCCTCTGGGTGTAAGGTATGATCACGTTGATAGATACCCGTTCTCGTCACCATTTACCGCTGTAACAAACATTGGAGTAATTGTTGCGGGTGGTGATGCCGGTATGGCTGGTCATCAAGGGTAATTTAATAAATAGTTGAATGATTAGAGGATAACCATAATGCCAGTACTGACACCCACACCATCACCAACAATATCGCTAACACCGACAATATCATTAACGCCCAGTCAAACTCCGACAGCGCCCTTAGACGACCCTGACTTATATGTGGTTTCCAGCGACGGACTATTACGAAAATTCTCAGATGCTGGCACTCTTCAATGGGCGAGTGAAGACAGTGCTCAAAATAAAGCAATTAATTTCGTTGCGGTCGATGATAATGACCACATATATTCCGCAGGCGCTGATAATGTATTAAGAAAGACAACATCTTCCGGCATTGAAGTTTGGAACTTTCAAGAAATAAACGATATCGTGTGTGTTGCGGTTGACCCGGATTATAATGTAATAATAGGGTCATTTAATTCCAATGTCAGAAAACTTGATTCTGATGGGAACTCGATATGGACATATAATGTTGGTAGTTATGTGCGAGCGGTAATTGCTGATGTAAACAATTTCGTGTACTTAGGTGCAGATGACGGGTCAGTTAGAAAACTTTCACCGGCTGGTGAATTGGTGTGGAGGTATGATGGTCACAGTGGAGCTATACTATCACTTCAGGTTGATCACTTAAACAACGTATATTCCGGCTCAAGGGACAATACAATAACCAAACTTAGCCCCGAAAGTGAAGTTTTATGGATATATTCTGGTCATACCGCAGATGTAACATCACTAACTGTTGATAACAACTTAAACGTATACTCGGGCTCTGGGGATGGCACTGTTCATAAAATTTCTAGAAGGGGTGAGACTATTTGGATATACAGTGGATTAGCACCCAAGAAAATTAGAAGCGTTTCAGTTGATGTGAACTATAATGTTTACGCGGCATCAAGCAATGGTATTGTTGTAAAATTAAAATCTTCAATATCTTCAGTTAAAAGTATTAGATCAAATGGCTCAAATATCATAGAAGTATGGAGATTTGATTTGGCTGGCGTGTCGGTTAGGGGATTAGCTAGCAGCCCATTATCTGGAACTTTCCCCGATCAGTGGGGTAGGTCAAGTTCACCATCAATTACCCAAACACCAACACCAACCGTAACAATAACACCAACTTTAACTCCTATGTCAACCGTTACCTCGACAGTAACAGTAACACCAACACCAACCGTAACAGTAACACCAACATTTACTCCAACAGCAACGGGGACTCCTACTATGACACCTACTCCAACAGTAACTCCAACAGCAACGGGTGCAGCACCATCACCCCTCACACAAGGGTTTGTGGGGGGCGGTGGAACACAGTCAAATGGAATACAACGATTCCCATTTGCAGCATCACCGTTCGGAACATCAACTACTGTAGGTTCACTGGCACCTAACAATTCATTTGATGGTCTGGCAGGAAACTCAAGCACCAGCGAAGGATTTGTAGATGGTGGATACCAGATAAGTGTTGGTTTTGTATCAACCATACAGGAATTCCCATTTGCATCACCGTTCACATCAACAATAGTTTCGGGGAACTTACAATCTAACGTGGCATGGGCGGCGGGAATTAACAGCCCCACCCACGGATATGTAGCTGGTGGCTATGGTTCAAGTGGACAAATACAAAGCTTCCCATTCAGTTCACCGTTCGTATCTACAACAACTGTAGGTGCAACTGATGATGGTAGATATAGCCTTTCCGGGCATAATAGCAATACTACGGGATATATCGCTGGCGGTGGATTGTATTCGCCGCCCCCAACGGGATTAGTTATCTACACTAGTATAGAAAGTTTCCCATTTGCAGCACCATTTACAACAGCACTTTCAATTGGTGATATACTAACCGCCAGATATAATCAGGCTGGTATCAGCAGTGATACCAATGGTTACATTGTTGCTGGTAGGGAAACCGAAATTGCTGGACAGGTTTCGAAGATTGACACTTTCCCATTCACAGCACCTTTCACTATAAAAACAGTTATCGGTAATTTAATTGTACCAAAGCGTTCCAACACAGGGATAAATTCTGATACTGATGGATATTCCGTGGCTGGAACATTTGGTTCAGGTGCAGATGATATTGTGGAGAGGTTCCCATTTGCATCACCATTTACTGTGACGATAAATGTTGGTAATATTGCAAACTCCGACCCAGTTAATGGATTAAGAGAAGCATCAGGCCATCAAGGATAAATTATAATTTGACAACCTATAATTTATGAGGTACTATTGGCCACATCCATATAGGAGTGGCCGATGCCCATATCTTATCCGTCAAGTGGTCCAACTAAAAAGGAAAAGGCTGTAGAGCTTTATTCTAAATCACACCATTTGCCGAAAGAACAATTAGTAAGAGTGTTTATGCGGGAGCTTAATCTACCCACAGAAAACTCCGCAAGGACATACATTTCAATGTCCAAAAAAACACTTGCATCCAAATTAAATGTGGAGTATAATACCCGTAAGATTGACGCTCGTAAGACTAAAAAAGGTCAAGCTATGGATATTTTTAATAAAAATCCACAGCTTACGAGAAAAGAAATGATCGAATTGTTTATCCAAGAGTTGGGAATGACATTCAATAGTGCAGCTACACATTGTAGCATGTGTTCCAGAGAATATTCTGGACCACGACACAATGCAATTGCGTGAAACAACACTAAATAGTATTATCGGGGATTAGCGCAGTCTGGTAGCGCATCTGCTTTGGGAGCAGAGGGCCGTAGGTTCAAATCCTACATCCCCGACCAAGAGTATAATCAATGTTATTGGAAAATTTAAAAAGCGTAAAAACGCATACACCCGACGAAATTGCTAAAAAGCATGGTGTTAACATTGAAAAAATTAATAGTCAATTAGAAAAGGGTATTAAAGTAGAAGCTGAACATACCACAAATAAAAAAGAAGCTAGGGAAATTGCTTTAGATCATTTGTGGGAGTTACCAGATTATTACGATAGACTTTCTAAAGTTGAGAAATAGATTGCGGGCGTAGCTCAGTCTGGTAGAGCATCTGCTTGCCAAGCAGAAGGTCGAGGGTTCGAACCCCTCTGCCCGCACCAAATTGATAAATATCTTATAAGAATGCGGATGTAGCTCAGTTGGTAGAGCTTCTGCCTTCCAAGCAGGTTGTCGCAGGTTCGAATCCTGTCATCCGCACCATATTATGAGGTATTATCATGAGATTATTCGAAGCCAAGTCATTATCAGATAGTGTTGCGCTATCTACCCTAGCATCAGAAACCATTCTTAATTGCTTAAATTTTGTAAATCAGGTCCATATTTGGCATTGGCAAACAAAGCAATACTCTGCACATAAAGCGTTGGGTGATTACTACGATGGATTACAAGAATCTGTTGATGAGTTAGCCGAAGTATTTTTTGGTCACGGCGGCAAGTTAGCTAAATCTAAACAAAGTGAATTATCAATAGAATTCAATAAGGAATCAGCCGTAAGCGCATTGAAAGAATTCCGTGATTCATTAAACCAAACACAATCAACATTTATGGAAAAGGAAAATTCTGAATTCAATGGCATTGGGGATATTATTCTAAGTATAGTGCAATCTACCGATAAACTAGTTTATCTCCTATCACTAGAATAAAAACCATGATTTCAGATTTGGTTAAGTATCAGAAGTACCTGAATAAGTGTGCTACGCATATAACTAACCATGTCTTAGAAGAGTATGGTTGGGTTACTGAAATACCACATTTAACAACCACCATAGCTGATACTGCTATCAATGCTCATAAGTTAAAAACGTTAGAAGAAGGAAATGGCTATCCAACATTAGTTATACCCGGATTCGCTGTAACTAATTCATCCACTAGCTTTATGCGTAGAACTCTAAATGATAGGGGGCATAATTTAATGCCGTGGGTTGTCGAGCGCAATACCGGCTTTTCTCAAAGAGATATAAACTCT
>Ga0105097_10001838_pt1 | contig 10258 bp, 6 predicted proteins | sample PPLLak12cMay2015_FD_87035 | JGI IMG/M metagenome (GOLD analysis project Ga0105097, IMG submission 87035) | Freshwater sediment microbial communities from Prairie Pothole Lake near Jamestown, North Dakota, USA - PPLs Lake P7 Core (1) Depth... | ecosystem: Environmental > Aquatic > Freshwater >... | reverse complement strand
CATAGATTACCAGGACGCACTATTCGACGCCTGGCGTGACAGTGAAGAAGATCCCGAAACCTTCTCAATTGACGAACTGGTGGCGCTGGCAACGTCACTCGGACTGGATGCCGCGGCTTTCAGAAGCTGCCTTGAGAGGGGTGACAAGGAAGCCCAGGTAGATATGAACATGGCCTTGGCTCGAGCGGATGGCGTGCAGACCCTGCCAACCCTTCTCGTCGGCAACGCCAAGGTGGAGGGCTACAAACCACTGGATGTCTATCTGAATGCTATCAACCAGGCCCTGAAGGATAGTTAGCCAAACTTGGCCGGAAGGCCATACGCTCAACGGCGGAACGAGAGGTTTAGAGAACCGTGGAGAGACTACTGTTGCGTACCGCGAGAGCACCGGGGCGCGTAGTCAACGCCGCGCTACGCTCTTTGGTGCTGCTGCTCTATGGCCACAATCTGGAAGGAGATGATAACCTTAGCGACAACCTGAGGTTCTTGCGTTATGCCTTCTTCCAACGGTTGTTGGGGTTCAATCGAAGGGTGCCATGGCCAGTGCATTTCACCTCAGTAGTAGTCCATCACGACAGAATTCGACTTGGAAACCGGGTGAATCCGGGCGACAATCCCGGCTGCTACATCCAAGGCGGGAATGGCATCGTCTTCGGCTCGAACATTAGAATCGGCGCCAACGTTTGCATAGTAAGCGCCAATCATAGTCAAGAGGACTACGATCGTTGGGATCACGCAGATCCCATCACAATAGGTGATAACGTCTGGATTGGCGCCAACGCAGTGATACTTCCTGGCGTCCGGATTGGCAGCAACGTCATCGTTGGCGCAGGCAGCGTGGTAACCAAGAGCATTCCTGACGATTCTATCGCGGCAGGAAATCCCTGCCGGATATTGAGAACGAAGCCGCCCTACAAAGGGAGGACTTACACCTAGGAGAATTGCCACGACGGACTGTGGTGGTCCCTCACATGTTTCTGGTCCCACCATTCTCGATCCCGTTGGCCCCGGATTGTCACCGGCCGTGTACACGAAGTCATGAACAGAATTGTATTGGCCTGAACGGGTCGTGGCATTTGCCCCTATTCCATCCTCGCCGTCTAACGTCGGTTGGGTGCCCGGCCGGTACCCCCAGAACCTGAGCGACGACCCGACAGCACCGCTTGAAGAAGGCCTGTCAGCCTGCCCATCGTCTCAAGCCGAGACTGAGTCGAACTGTTCGTCACGGAAGCTGCTGACTTGTATGACGGAGGCTGACAACGTACACTGTGACAGTAGGTCGGCTGGAGACCGGCGGAGACTCGTTTTGAGATTCATCAGCAGAGCAACATGCCTCATGATCGCGATCGTCAGCCTTGTCCTGTTGGCTGCAGCTCTCTTGATGGCTCACAGCTCGCCGGCCACCGGATATGAGATCTCGATCTACGCTTCTACCCCTGTGCTGGTGTGGATACTCCTTGTCCTTGCATGCGCCGGTGGCGTGTTTCTCATCGTCCATCAGGTCGTTACGGAACAATACGAAAGAAGCCGCATATGGCTCATAGGCTTCCTCATTCTCCTGCTGGTCCATGTGTCCATACTGTATATCCCCTACATCCGGGGCTATGCGAGTTGGCAGGGCGACAACCTGACCCATTGGGGACACCTCAAGGACATCCTCACCACAGGGCACTTCACGAAGTACAATTCCTACCCCGTTACCCATACCGTCTTGGCGCAAGTAGTATCTGTCACGGGACTTCCGCTAGGCACAACTGCTAATCTAAGCACCTGCTTTCTATCGGTTGGCTACATACTGTCAGCGTACCTGCTGGCAACAGCCGTGCTGCCACACAAAGGCCAGCAGATGCTCGCGGCGGCTTTGGCAGCCGCCGTCATTCCGTTCGGGCTATACCACGTCTGCGTGATGCCCAATGGCTGGTCCATCATGCTCTTCCCGCTTCTGCTGTATGCGGTTCTCAAATGCGACAATTGGCCCCACCTGGTCATAGCCCTCCTCCTGGTCGTTCTATATCCGTTCTTCCATCCCCTGTCGTCGCTCATGGTTGCCGCGGCGCTGATCGCTATTGTCTTGCTGAGGCTAGCACTTCGTTATGTCTTTGGAGGGACTAGGGGAACCGGTGGCGAACCTGCACTGGGACGAATCGTCACACTGGCTGCCATCAATCTGGCGATCTTGTTTCCCTGGCTGCTCTCCTTCAAAGAGCACGCTGCCAGAGAGCGCCTGCTATGGAGACAGCTGCTCACCGGAGGCACGGATGTAATAGGAGGCATGGGCCAACAACTGAACAAGGCGGATGTCCATGGTTTCGGGTTCCTGACTCTTCTGGTCAAGATGTATGGCGTCGAGCTCATCCTCATGGGCACCGCCATGATCGGCGGATACCTGCTGATCAGGCGGCTCAGATCTGCCGCTAGGGATGCCAAATTCCTGGGGCTGTTTGCCTTGCTGGGTTTGATGCTGCTGTTCGGCAGCCTCTATCTTCTCTACCTCGTTGGGGTACCCGGCCTAGGTGCGATCGGGGCGCAGCGGCTGCTAGCCTACACGGTGATGCCAACCCTGGCTCTGTCGGGTTTCGCTCTCTACCACTTGGTGACACGGTTCGGTCACGGTTTGCCCGCGGCAGCGATTACCTTCTGCGTTGTCCTGCTGACCGCGGTTCTGTCCCTCCTGTCGCTGTACGATTCTCCGTACAGACTGCGTCCCAACGTCCAGATTACGCAGATGGAGATGACGGGAATGAGGTGGTTCATCGAGACCAAGGACAGGAGTCTCGGGACAACATATATCCTCAGTTCCGTCAAACGACATGCGGATGCCCTGTTGGGCGTTACTGAGGCCGAAAGACGAGAAGCTGAAGAGGCAGATATCCGCCAGTATGCGCCGCAGATTCCTGACCACTTTGGCTACGGCGTATACCCGACACTGGGCGACCAGTATTCCAAGGATACCTATGCGGCCATTACTGCCTATGACACTATGGTCTACGATACCGTATGGAAACAAGTGGGGCGGTTCACCCGGAGCGACTTCGCGCAGCTACAGGAAGACCCCACCGTGGCGAAGATCTATACCAACGGGGGGTTGAAGGTCTATCTGATACATGGCTTGGGGTGACCCCATGTGGCACTTCAAACGCTCAGTCGGTTCAATGCGATCCCCACAGAGCGGTCCGATGAGTTATCTATCCGGATCGCCCGAGGTTGGCGTGATGCCACTGACAGCTAGCTTCCAGGTGCCCCACACGCCTGGACTAAGGCGCGGTCGAAAGCAGCCGCAAGCTTCCTTGCCTGACTCTCCCAGGTGTACGTTTGAATCATGTCAGCGTTGGGGCCAAAGAAAGAATGCACCTTGCCTTCCCGCTGGAACTCCAGGAGCCACACCCTGAGGATGTCCCTTATCGTAGCTGCGTCATTGGCAATGATCCCGCTTCCCGTTTCAGACAGTAGCTTCGGAATTCCGCCGCCTTCGTACACCGAAGTGGCCAGGATGGGCCTCCCTGCCCCCAGGTATTCAAAGAGCTTGCCCGAGTAGGTGCCTTCGTCCCGGGGATCGTTCCAACTGAGGAGAAGCAGTATTGTAGATTCCTTCTGCAGCCTGACGCTTTCCTTGAATGGCACCTGCGGCACGAACTTCACGATATCGCCAAGGGAGTGCTCCTCAACCAGTCTGCCGACAACCTCGCTTGAGTCGAACCCCACAAAGCGGACTTCGAGATTGCCCAAGAGCGACTCATCTTCCTGTTTCAGTAGACGCAACGCCCTGAACAACTCTGACGGGTCGCGTCTTCCTCGATACAGGCGGCCTGTATAGGTGATGGTGAACTTGGCTGTCAAGGGAACTGGCGCGGAGTAGTCGTCCCAGTCGAAGCCGCTCGGTATGACGTCCACATTTTTTCCATGCAACCGACTGAGTTCGTCCGCGAGGGGTTGAGACACGGTGATCAGCCGGCTGACGGGCGTGAGAGTCTTCTCCTCAATCCAACGTTCAAGCCGGTCTAACGACCGGCACCTGACGACATACGGACTCATCGACCAGATGTCTCTGAATTCGGCGATCCATGGTATGCCCGTTTCTCGACTGATTCTCGACGCAACGAAGTGCGAAGTGGATGGACCGTATGTGCTGAAGACAAGCGCCGTGTTCTGGTCTGCGGCTACGAGACTCCTCCCTACTCTCTTGGCCGGGAAGAACCACAGGGCTGGTTCCATCGTAAGCATTCGAACGACCGGAAGTCCGTACAGTAATCTGAACCTTCGTATGACACCGGTGGCTACGTCTCTCCGCTTCGTCTCGGATTTGGCCTTGCGCCGGCCAGCAGCGTCTGCGCTCCCCGAAGACAAACCCAACAGGAAGCCAGCCGGGTCACGATACCTCACTCGTACCACTCCGCTCTCTCTGCGCTCGACGGACGGGCTGTGCCCATAGGCCTTGCCGCCAGTGAGCACGACCGGCTCCCATCCGAACTTGGGCAGGTGCCTCACGAGTCTTTCACTCCTGACGGCACCAATGTTGTTGTCTGGGGGGAAGGAGAACGCAACATACAGCACTCTCCTCAGCTTACTTCTCTCATCTGCCGGCATACTACTCCTTTATTGGAAGTGGCCTGCCCCCGATACTTGTACCACTTCGCAAGTCTCACTCGCCAGTGTTGTGGATTGACCCAAGCTGAAGCAGTTATCCGCTGCCGAAGGCATCAGGGCTTCAACACAGAATACGATAATGCGTTCAATGGTCACAAGTATAGAGTTGGGTACTTCCGGGGAAGAAGCTTCCAGTGCATGCCCGCGGGTCCTTACTGTGATGACCAGAGACACCTTGGGGAGCTATCCATTTCGCAGCCTTCCGATAAGGCCAAGGCACCACCTGATGGGATATGTGCATGACGATAGGAGGAACCCGGCCCAGTCCACAACCGCCGGCCAAAGGTCGTCACGAGCAAAGACAGCCAGGATCTTCTTCGAGAAATATGGGGAGAAATACTCCCTGACGGTCATTCCCTGCCTGCCAACGCGCAGAAACGTGGTAATGTCCGCTCTTTCATGAATCCAAAAGATACCGACCTCTTGTGAACTCTGGCCCACCTTCCTACCCAAGACCAAGTCCTGGTACATTATCCAAGGCAAGTTGACTCCGCTTGCCTCCGCCAACGAATAGGACATTGCGCTTCTGGCGTTGATTTCAATGAACTTCAGCTTGCCGTCCGTATCGTCATACTTGAACTCAGTAGCGACAAGGCTACCTCTGTAATCAAGCTCTCCTAGCATCTTGCGGCTTAACGATACTATTTCAGGGTTATGAATGCTCTCTTGGCAGCAACCATTACCATATAAGGGGGGAGACTGTCGGATTTTACGCTTGGTGAACTCGGCCACAGGGCGACCTGCCATGTCGTAGTAAGCGGCGTACCCGATGATTCTGGAGTCATCGCCCTTCACTATTTCTTGTATCATCAACGGGTGTTGCCTGAATATGCCTTCATACTCCGAGCAGAGTCTGGCGGGAGAGTCAACCTCAATGACTTTTCTCGGGTAGTCCCTCTTGAACCGGTGCCCTTCGTAGGCCTTCAGAATACAAGGGTAGGCAACCTTCTCCACCAGTCCATAGACGTTCTCGAGATTCTCTGGGAAGAAAGTCATGGGGGCAGGGATGCCCAGCGTCATGGCCAAACCGTACGACAACCGTTTGTTCTGAATGATCTCTATTGCGCGTCGGTTTGCTGTAGGGACGATGTAGTACTCTGACAATTCGGCTTTGTTCTTCGATAGAATGTCGACGTAGAAATCGTCCGTCGGTATGACAATGGCTCCTTGCCAATCTGGCACCCTGGTCGTCAGCAGGTCATGAAGGCTGGTCTCATCCTGGTACGGGTCTGGAACTGTACAAAACTCTCTCACGTATTTTGAATAGGCACCAACCTGACGGCGAACATGACTAACCATGGCCACGTATATACCTCTTCGTCCTAGAGACCTTGTTATGGCGAGTGCATTCACATAAGAGCCAAGTACTATGGCTTTCGGTGGTCCCACTTGATGCGTGATTCCTCCTTGAACCATATTCTGATGCCCTCCGCCTATCTCTGTCAATTGACTGGCTCAGTTGGTCACATGTCTGTTCTGAATGATCTCTATTGCGCGTCACTTCGCCGCATCCAAGATGTGACTATTTGACAATCAGGCGTTGTTCTTTGATACAATATCGACGCGAAGCTCGTCCTTTGGTATGACAACGGCTCCTTGTTGTCTTGACATCCAACTCATTGACAAGTTGTGAAGGCCGTTCTGATCCCAGCATGGGTCTGGAACCGCATTGAACTCTTATGTCCATCTTGAGCAACCAGCCACCTGACGGCGAATATGACTCGCCATTATCGTGTATGCACCAAGCAGGTGGGCCCGCTTGGTGCCTTGTTCAAGTGTGGAATGCGGTGTTGCCCTGGCCCAAACAAGACAGCCATCGTTTGGGAGATCATCGTGCCAGAGTAATCGTAGACATCGGGGGAAAGGTATGATCTATGTTCTCTACGACAACGACTATGAGGTCTTTCTCGGCGCCAACTATCGTCCGGAAAGCGAGGTCCTGATCGAGACTACCGAGCGCACCCTGTCGGCGTGCGAGGACATCGGTGTTCCAATGACCCTGTTCTGTGACTTGCCATGCCTGTGGCGCTATCGTGAACTAGGCCTTACCCTGTTCCCTGACTCTGTGGATGCCCAGTTGAAGCGTGCCATCCAGAAGGGTCACGACGTGCAGACACACATTCATCCACATTGGCCTGTAACAGAAATCATCCATGATGAACAAGGCGGCTCCAAGTACAACTTCGACCCGTCGAAGTTCTTGCTCGGAAACTGGATTCCAGAGGGGGGGCCTCCCTTGAGGCTTCTCTGCGCAGACATTCTCCGGAGAGCCAAGGCTTATCTTGAGGACCTGCTTCGGCCGGTCAGTCCATCTTACCGCTGTATTGCCTACCGTGCGGGCGGCTACGGATTGCAGCCCAATTCCAAAGACATACTGTGGGCATTGAGAGATACGGGCTATCTGATTGACTCCTCAGTCGTCCCCGGCAAGGTGGCACACAGCAAAGTCAATCATATCGACTACAGAAGGGTGCCAAGCGAGGGGAACTACTACATCTCGCCGGAGACCGGGCTTGAACAAGCGTCACAGGAGGGGATCTTTGAGATTCCGCTGGTGGCGCTGAGGCAAGGAGAGGCCAGATGGCCAATTGTCAAGACTCTACCTCAGACCGCTATGAACTATCTCCGCCACGAAACGGCACAAAAGCCATTGGGCATTAGCATCCAATCGACAGGTCCGGTCAAGAAGGCGAAAACGCTCTCCGATCTGACCAGATTCGCTCATCGACTAATGCAGGGCGAGTGGGGCCCCCTGCGACTGAGCACGAACGCAAGTATCATGGTTGATGTCACTCGGAGCTACATCAGTCATCACGGTGACGGCGAAGGAGACCTCTATCTGGCAGTGACCTGCCACTCCAAAGCCGTGTACCCCGCTGTCCTTGAAGCTTTCAAGGTGTTCCACCATCGTCTTTCGAGCATATACGGCAAGAAGCTCAAAGCCATAACATTCCAGGAAGCGGCTCGCAACCTTGAGAGAGGGCGGGAGGCAGGGGAGCACACCATCTGTCGGCTCGGGCACTAGTCGTAAATCGGGACAAGCACTCGATGCCCTGCAGGCATGGGATCATCGGGGTGTCTGCGGTCTGATGCACCAGGACTGCATGTGCCCTCACCACGCTCGCGACGATCCGTGATGGCGTTCTACGCTTCTGCCAGTGATTCACTGGCAACTCAGCGCGAAGAAGCGGCAGGACTAGCCGTAGCAGGTCACTGCCCCCGGGGATGGCACCACCCATCGAGCCATGGTCGCCAGGGCAGCAGAAGTAGACAGGCGGGCAGTGAAACGGATCAAGTGGCCGGGCCGCAATCTTCGGACCATCGTGTCCTAGAACATCTCGGTGAAGACGGGATTGATGAACCAATGGGCGGGATTTCTTGTCGCAGCATCATCACAGTGAAGCGGATTGACTTTCAGTATAGCCGTCTTCGATTTCACTCCTGTGGCTGGGAGGAAGTACTTCTTCAGCTCTTTGTTGAGCCTTTCTCCATAGGCACAGCCGTTCGGAAAACAGTTGGCAGTGACAAAATCGACACCTGATCCGGCCTGTTCTACCAGACTCCGGAGTATCGGCCCCAGGCAATCGAAGTACCCATCATCCACCACCAAGTCAACTATCTGAAGCTCCGTAAATCCTTCTCTGACTCTTGCCACTGCAATGCCGTAGCCTCTTAGTTGGCCTTTCGAAAGCAATATGGCTCTGAAATAAGGAGCATGGGCAAAGCGCCAGTTCAAATGACGACTTGTGCGCTTGACGGAGATCATCCGGTGCCGTTCGGTCAGACTCTGCCAGAAATGGTCAACCCGATCATCGAAACTGTCGACCGGAACCGCACTGGCATCTCGATGCCACCCAAGCGGTCGAATGCATCTCATGATAAGCCACAGTAGTGGCGCCAGAATCCATTCCAACGCTGGCGATCGGCGTGAACCAACCACTTTCCTGGACAGCAATCTGGCACTTCGGACAGTACTGACCGGCCGAATCAGCCCCTGTTCCTTCAGGATCCAAACATCCCATCCCCCTTTGAGGTGGCCATATAACGCCATTCTTGTTGGAAATCCAAACATGATCGCCACGCCGTGCGCCATCGCCTCTTCCCAGAGCTGGCGCGACAGATTCAAGAAAATGGGGCGGTCTTTCGGAGCCAGGTCCGCCAGTCGCGATTCGATATTTCGATATTCCTCCGCGAGTACGGCAGCTTCGGCCTTGCCGCCCAGAACCGTTCCATCTCCGACCGTCATCTGCATGAGAATCAGGCCATTGTGGCCAACTATTCGACCGCCGACTTCGCAGATACGACTTATGCCCGGCCCATCAGGGCTATCTATGAATTCGTGAATCCAGTCGAGGTCCCCCCTGATCTCCTTCCAGTTTGGCATCATCAGCCTGCCGATCTGGCTCTCATCACCAGGACGGTAACCACGATAGATCAATTCCGGACGTTTCGAACTCTGCATATCAAGACCAGCATCCATGATCAATGCGCATCTTCACTTCTGGGCGCCCCCCAATGGTATCACCTGCAGAGCCGGAGCAGCAAGCACTTGAACCTGTTTCCGTCTCTCTATCAGTCATTGTCACGGTCCTGTGGGTCTTTTCACAGACTGCAGATACTCCAATGCCGCCGTGCCTCGCAGCCCACCATGACGGCCTTCGCGATTATGGCCTGGTCTCGATATCCTGGTCTTATACCCCATGTATTCCAGGGCTGGAAACGGATTCTTGTTCAAGCACCCTTGGCGTGGGCATACACTGAAGGCCGCCGTGAAGCATTTGTCTGAGTACTTCCCATCAGCCAGACTACGCCAGCGAGTTTGACATCCTCCGGAACTTCACTGTACGATTCTCACAGTCAACTGAGTGGCGCAGGAGAGGACGCTGGACGCCAATCCTAGAGAACAAGCTCTGCCGGATCAGGGCCATTCCAAAGTACATACTGCTGTTCAAGCTTCCCAAACAGTCGGAGCCGCATTGAGAGCACCTTCTGCGACAGAATACCTTCGCCAGAGCGTAGCCGTTGCCTCCGCGCGCCTCAAGTCTGGTCCTCATGAGTTCACGGATATTTCGTCTCCGGTCATTAACAGGCATTTGGGCGGATAGAGAAGGCCATTCGATGCTGGTTGATTCCCACATGCACGTCAACTTCAATCGTCTTGGCCTGAATGATCTCGTCAGTTACCTTGACAGGGGGAGAATCGACTGCTGTTGGCTGCTGACCTGGGAGGAGGCCCATCCCGGGAAATGGCCGTACCAGCACGTGTCTATTGAAGAAGTCTTCGATGCCCATTCGAAGTACCCGTCGCGGATCATCCCCATGTACGCCCCAGATCCAGCCGCGGACGACGCTGCAATCAAGCTGGAGTCGTGGTACGGGAAGGGCATACGAGGTTGTGGCGAACTCAAGTCCACATTGAACTGGGACTCACCCATGGTCAGGAGGTTGCTGGCCACAGCAGCGAAGCTCGGTGTTCCTGTGGTATTCCACATGGAGGAGGCTCGCAGCATATCCACCCCCCGGTCATCGGCCATACATGACAGACTTCTCTGTGCTGCCCTCCGGGTGGCTGCCCGCACGTATCCGCTCAAGAATCGGCTGGAGCGTCTCAACT
>Ga0105097_10001834_pt1 | contig 10264 bp, 6 predicted proteins | sample PPLLak12cMay2015_FD_87035 | JGI IMG/M metagenome (GOLD analysis project Ga0105097, IMG submission 87035) | Freshwater sediment microbial communities from Prairie Pothole Lake near Jamestown, North Dakota, USA - PPLs Lake P7 Core (1) Depth... | ecosystem: Environmental > Aquatic > Freshwater >... | reverse complement strand
CTGGCACTCGGCGCAGATGCGGATGGGCCCGGTTGTGGCCGCTCCGTTGTCGTACTGCACGGTACCGCACTTCTTGCACTTGACGCCCCAGAGGCCCAGCAACTGCTTCCTCTCGCGCCAGTTGGCTGACATTCGGATATGCTGTTTGTCAGGCCTTCTGGCAGCTTCCTGAGGAACAAGCTCTCTCCATTTCAGGTAATCGTTGTAGTTGCCCATCACGACCTTGGACGCGATGTTGTTCTTGATACCGCGGCGCGGCCCCAGTTTCTTTATGGCATCGGTGACCTGAAGCACAAAAGCGTCCGCCCCGTTGCCACTGCCGGCCAGGAGTATCTTGTCTCCGGGCTTGGCCTCTTCAAGAGCGCAGATCAGCATCATGGGAGCCATGGCGCATCCCGCTATGCCAACGTTCAGGAACAGTGCAAAGGGGTCCTGCACTTGGCCGGCTTCGAACCCCGCCTGCTGTCCCGCCTTGGCATGTCTTCTCGGGTCCCCAGGGGAGTCGAAGGCTACCTTGGAGATGTCCTTGGCCGTGAGGTTGCATTTCTTGAGCACACCCTGGATGGCCATCGGCAGGTATTTCGCGTAGCCTTCGTCCAGGACGAAGCGGTCTTCACCGGAGCGAACGAATTTGTCCTCGTCAGACCGCCATGTCCCGGCCAGTTCATCAGATACGGTGTACGTTCCCAGAATCTCGGCAATGACGTTCTCCTTGCCGACAAGGAGTGCGGCAGCACCATCGCCGAATTGCTGCTCCGTCATCCCCGCGGGAGCGCCCAGGCGCATGTCGGCCGAAGCCACCAGTACGCTGTTGGCCGAACCAGCCCGGACCGTGTCATAGGCCAATGCCAGGGCAGTGGTGCCGGCCCGCAGAGAGGTGCCTATGTCCGCCGTGCGAATGTCTTGGCGCATGTCCAGAGGAAAGGCAATGAATGCCGAGCACTGCTTCTCTTTGTAGGGAGAAGTCGTCGTGGCGAAGAACAGGCCATCGACCTTCTTCGGGTCCACGCCGGTGAGACAGTCAACGGCTGCTTCCACAGCCATGCTGACGCTGTCTTCATCGTAGTAAGCTACCGCCCGTTCTCCGGGCATGGCAAAGCCTCCCCAGGCCTTGACGCAGTCTTCACGTTTCATCCTGTGCCATGGTATGTAGGCGCCAAAAGACGTTATGCCTACCATTTCCACCTCCTGTTCGAGAATTTTCTGCGGAAGGAAACGTTATGGCATCTATTATAGATGAGTGTAGTGTCCATACTCAACATAGGTCAAGTTGACGACGACCGCTAAAGACGGCTGTAGCACAATGCCATGATTCCGTGCCGCCTGATTATACAAGTTGCTATCGAATCAGGTCAAACTGCCTCAATATTGAAGAAAGGCGGGTCGGTGGTTGTCCACCGACCCGCCTAGTGGTTGCACTGAGACGCGGGAAACTGCCCTAGATCATGGCCTGGCGCTGGCGATGGTATCGGAGCACCATGTCAGCCACCTTCATTCCGGAGTCAGTCGCCTGTTGCGTGCCCACACCGATGCCGCCGGCGTCACATCCTACGTAGAACAACCCTTGGATCGGGGCTCTGATCGATGGCTTGTGGGCTCCGCCCTGTCCGACCACCTGTCCCAGGCCGATGCACTCACCGCCGATTCCAGGCAGCACCGAATCACGCGTCAGGTTGCACACGTCATGAGGCGTGTAGTACTCCTGGGCCTCTATGGCCGCCTTCAGGTCGGGGAAGGCCTTGAACATCATCTCGTCGCCCTTGTCCAGGAATGGCTTGAGATCTTTCTCCGTGAGCTTGGGGTCGCAGGGTCCGAGGAACCCCGTCATCACTATCTGCTTGCCCTTGGGGGCCGCGCCAGGATCGTAGTTGGAGGGCACCTCATACCAGACACTCATTTCCTCCGGGATATGGCCGGCTTTCGCCTTCGTCCACTTGTCGATACTCCAGGGGCTGTCCTTGGAGAAGATCACCCCGAATGGCACCCTGGGAATGATCTCCTTGTTGAGGAAATAGCGGGCGCCAATGAATGAGAGAGACGGCACCAGATCCTTCACGTAGTTGATGTAGGCCTTGTCGAAGTGCTTATCTCCCACCAGCTTCAGCACCGTGGGTTGAATTCCAGCATTGCTGATCACGATTGGAGCGCGGAACGTTTCCTTGTCTGTCGACACTCCGACGACTCTACCGTTGTCAACATTGATCTTCTCGACTCGGCTGCGCAGCATGGTCTTGCCGCCGAACTTCTCGACCGCCTCAGCAAAGGTCTCCGCCACCCGCCCAACACCACCCTTGAAGAACACGCCACCGCCGCGGAGGAACATCTGTTGCACCACTGTGATGGCCTCAGAGGCTGCCACGGAATCCACCGGAAGCACGAAACAGCCGTCGCAAACACAGCTGATCAAGAAGGCATACAGGCCCTTGTTTATCTTCTTCTGGCTCAACCACTCGCCGAAGCTGATGTCATCGAGCTTCGCTATGTCCTGCGGACTCATCAGCGTCAACTCGCCGAGCAGTGTCAGCGCATCTACTCTGTCCGCCTCCGGCACTTCCAGCCAGTCGAAAATCTTGTTGGGATCGGGAGTCTCCGACTGCGGACCCACCGTCCACTTGCCCGAAGATTGCTTGAACATTGCACCTTGAATGCCGGGGGCCACCAGTTCGACCTTTCCCTCCATGCCCAGCTCTTTGAGGACCACCTCAAAGACATTCCCCATGGTGGGAGCGGCAATAACCACCCACGCCGTGTAGGTGAACCCACCCTTGGAGAAGGCCATGGCCTTGCCACCAGCCTTGGCGTTCTTGTCCAGAAGCAGTACTTTCAGCCCTCTCTTGGCCAGAAGCGCGGCGCTTGTGCTACCGCCGAAACCTGCACCGATTACAATGACATCATAGGAATCTGACATGCTTGTTTCCCCTTTCTGTGGATAATCGCTCAGTTTGGAGTACGGAGCCCCTCAGTCTGACAGAGCACACAGTGAATGTGCCTCCCTCCGACTCCCCCCATAACTTGAACTTCGGTAGATAATACGTGCCGCACTAACCTTTGTCAAGCTGGCCAGAAACCTTGTGTGGGCCAGGCCCTGGGGCCACATCACGGGATCAAAGGACAGCTGTCTTGGCAGCATCCGGCGTCGGTTGTTGGAGCTTGTCCAAAGAGAGCACATCGATTCGCTTCTGCCGGTGGCTTGGGCGTATCCGCCAGTCCGTTGACGGACGGCAACCGGAAGGAAGCTGACCGCAGACAGCCCAAACAAACCACAGTCAACGGCTCGAGATAGCGCGGCGGGACCGGCGAAGAAATCGGGGTAGCGAGGTGCGCCTGCGTGTATGCATTGCGCGAAGGGGTATTGCGCGTGTGAGGGATAATATAATCAAGTGATAGACTCGAATGGTATTGCCACGGACGTTGTTGAAAGGAGCGATCTCGCCGGTTGGAAACGCGGTTCCAGCCACGGACCCGTACATATCGTCAAGGGTCAGCTTCACAGCGCTTTGCGTCATCCATTCCCACCGACGTGCTATGAGTAGAGCCACTTGGGTCATGAAACCTGACCCATTGAGTCTTTCCATCCTAGCGCCGACTTCGGAGAATGTAATTACCGGCCTGTAACGGTTTTGTAACAGATGGTTCCGTGAGCTGCACGGGCGCACACACTGATTCCAGCTCTGAGCGATAGGTAGTGTGCCATCAGTGAGAATGGCCATTGAACTGAAGGGAAGGTAAACCATGAGAAGGATAATCGGCGTTGCCCTGTGCGTTCTCGGAGTGGCCCTGGCGATTTTCGGCGTAGTCTGGATCACTGTTATCTGGCCCAGCCTGGCCAGAGTCCCCGCGGATCTCGACCAGGAGACACTGCAGCAAGGGACCGTGACACTGTATGACGCTGAGCATGGCGCGAACGTGACCTTTGACATCATCAACAGCAGGCACTATGTTGCGGTGGGTGCCTCGAAGGACATAGTCTACCTCAATGAGACCATAACCTTCACCAACACGGCCACTGACCAGAAGATACCGTCTCTCGATGCCAGCTATTTCCTGGGGATTGACCGGGTGACCCGTGAGAATGTGGAAGGGCGCGGGGATGGACTCGGTGGAGGACACTACGCCTTTCCGTTCAATGTAGACAAGGACGAAGTCTACCCATTCTGGAATGAAGGAAATCCGGAGAATCTCGAATGTAAGTACGACGGCGAAACGAATTATGAGGGATTGCACGTCTACATCTTCAAGATGTCCACGCCAGACGAAGGGCTCACGACACCGGCCAGCTTTGACATGCCGGAGATGAGGATTGACCAGGAGATCACACAGTATATTGAGCCGGTCTCCGGTGTGACGGTTTACTTTGAGTCAGTCACCAAGAGAAGTGGACAGATCCCGGTGCAGGACGAGTTGTTCCCCACTACCACCCCAGTCACCTACAAGCCGGTGACTTTCTACGCAGACAACCTGACGTTTACCCAGGGCACGACAGACGACCTGGTTGGACAGGCGAAGAGTGCCAGGACGCAGGTCGCCCTGGCCAAGAACCTCTTGCCATGGCTGTCCCTCGGCATCGGGATTGCTTTCATCGCCATTGGCATCTTCCTGGCAGTCAAGACGAGCAAGCCCGAATCGACGCCGGCGCCGCAAGCCACCGGCGAATCCAAGCCCGAATAACACAGAAACCAGAGCACATCGGATCGTGTTGGGAGGAACGGCACAAACCACTCCTCCCCTTCATTTTGCCTCGCAATCTCCTTCAGGTGGATATTGCCCCGCCTTGAAGACCCCCCGGTCAGCCGGGTGGGATCTGCCCGCGGCGCGGAACGACTAAGCGCAACAGAAGTGCGGAAGCATTCGGAAGAATTCCAGCGAGACACGTTGCCGGAACGGAGAACCACGGCGGGCCGTACCGGGCTATGTGAGGTCCGGACCGTCGACCGCACCCGCCAGGCAATATGATCCCATCAGCAATTGACCGACTGTAATGCATTTGATATACTTCGTCGCGATCTAGAGGAGGAACTGAACGCCGGCGGAGACTGTTTTGGGAAGGACAGTGCTTGACTGCATGACAGCTGTGCAGGCCGCTCGCAGGTGGGAGCAGTGTGAGGCCAAGCTGGGTTGGCCACCATCGAATGATCCTCTTCGCTATCGCCTTCATCTCGCCGATTCGATGCTGTTGATGATGATTCTGCCAGACTTCCTATGCCCGGGCTATCGGAGTGAGCCGCATGTGTCCGTGACCGCCGAAGACCGTCAGTCGGAGGAGTAAGGGGGTACTATGGTCAGGCCAATCGACCTCTTGCGTCAGGGCAGGAAGAACGAACTCTGGCTAATGTGCTGCGGGTTCATTGACCTCTCCATGGACCACTTCATGGCTATCCAGAACAGACTGCTTCTGGAACAGCTTGAGCTCCTGAAAGCCTCCCGCATCGGCACGAGAGTCATGCGGCGGGCAATGCCGGACACCGTCGAAGGATTCAGAAACGAAGTCCCACTCACTACGTATGGTGATTATTGCCCCGAGTTGCAGGAGCGCCGCGAATACGTTTTGCCCTCCAAGCCAACACGCTGGATTAGAACGTCAGGGTATAGCGGCACCTATGACATCAAATGGATACCCTGGTCCCAGCGCTTTGAAGCAGAGTGCGAGAAAGTTGTTGCTGCCTCCGCCCTTCTTGCCTTATCACGGTACCGCGGAGACATCTCCGTGTTGAGGGAGCACATGAAAGTCCTCTACACCATAGGTGGGCCGGAATACGCGTCCGGCGCCGTCGGGGGACTCATGCAGAGGGCACTTAATATCGATTTTCTGCCGTCAGGCGCGGAGAACCTGCCTTTCACCGACAGGATCAAGACCGGTTTTTCCCAGGCTTTGTACGAGGGGCTGGATGCCTTCGGCGGGCTGTCGTCGGTCCTGGTCGTGGTCGGAGAGCAGATAAAGGAGCGGCAGAGCAGTGTGGACGCTGGTTTCCTCATGGCTCATCCCAGGGCTCTGCTGCGCCTGGCCAGAGGAATGGTCAGAAGCAGGCTGGCCAACCGTCCGATGCTCCCCAAAGACCTTTGGGACATCAAGGTTATCATCGGAGGCGGGACGGACTCAGCCGTCTTCAAGAAGAAGGTCGAAGAGATGTGGGGCCAGCAGCCACTCGAAGTATACGGAGGCACCGAAACCGGCCTCTGTGCCATGCAGACATGGGATCACAGGGGCTTGACCTTCGTCCCCAACCTCAATTTCCTGGAGTTCATACCCGAGGACGAGCACCACAAGTGGCAACTCGACCATTCCTATCGTCCAAAGACCGTGCTTATGGATGAAGTCCAGCCCAACCAGAACTACGAACTCATCATCACCAACTTCCACGGCGGATCCCTGGTCAGATTCAGGATCGGGGACATGATCAGAATAGTTTCCCTCCGAAACGAGGAATCGAAGGTGAATCTGCCCCAGATGATCTTCTACGGCAGAGCAGATTACCTCATTGACATTGCCGGATTGGGCAGGCTGACGGAGAGAATAATATGGGAAGCCCTGGAGAACACCGGGTTCCCCTACGTTGAGTGGATGGCCCGGAAGGAAGTGATCGGCGAGAGGGCGATGCTTCATCTCTATATTGAGCCCAGGCACACCAATGGCATTGCCGATCGGGCTATCGCCGCGTCTTTCAGTCGTGAGCTGCAGAAGCTCGACAAGCAGTATCATCACAACCCCTACAATATCTATGACTCAGACAGTGAGACCGAAGCAGCGAACCGTTCGAGACAAGTGGAAGTCACGCTGTTGCGCCAAGGCGCCTTCGCCGACTACATCGCCCGGCGGCAGGCTGAGGGAGCTGATTTGGGACATCTCAAACCACCCCACATCAACCCCACGGACAGCGTTCTCGCTGCGTTCGGTCCGCAGCCATCTCCCAAACACCACGCTGCCACTTGAGCCAGACCGCTAGCCCTCTCTACCCAGGCATCTGGTTCTCCGTGTCCTGTCAGGCCCGCTTTCCCCCAAACCGATGCACCAACGCCTATTCGAATCTTCTCGCCGACTCTCACCAAGATGAAGCCTCAAGGCGTTGACCCCTGAGAAGTCCGTGAAGGTGGTAGAATGATAGATCGGTCAGAACTTGGGTGCAGCGTGTCAGGATCGACCGCACCGGCAAGACAATACCAGGGGAGACAATCCGTTGCTCAGTCAGGCAAGCCCAAATGAGAACGAAATGCGCATATGCTGTTTAGGCGGTGAGTACAGCATGCTGGCTTTCAGACCAGCCGCCTTCTTCCAACCATCATGAACACGGTATCCAAAGCCGTCGCCGTCTCGAAGGCCAACAAGCGTTTTGGAGACGTGGAAGCCGCCAAGGACATCTCCTTTGAAGTGGAGGCCGGGGAGATATTTGGGCTTATCGGTCCCAACGGCGCCGGGAAGACGACGGTCATCCGCATGCTTATGGATATCATAGCCGGACTCTGGCGACATCAGGATACTGGGAGAGCCGTTCAGAGAAGCCACCAAGAACAGAATGGGATATCTCCCTGAAGAGCGCGGCCTCTACAAGAAGCTGACTGTTGTCGATACACTCTCCTACCTGGCATCGCTCAAAGGGACATCCGGATCCGCAACACGCCAACGGGCGACCATGCTCCTTGAGCGCACAGGCATGCTTCCGCACCAGCACAAGAAGGTGGAAGAACTGAGCAAAGGCATGGCTCAACTCATACAGTTCATCGCCACCATACTGCACGATCCTGACCTGGTCATCTTCGACGAGCCCTTCTACGGTCTCGACCCGGTGAACACAAAGCTGCTGAAGGACATGGTGAGTGAACTCCGGAAGCAGGGGAAGACCATCATCTTGAGCACTCACATGATGAATGAAGTGGAAGAACTCTGCGACAGGATACTCATGATCAACAAAGGGCGATCGGTACTTTACGGGGACTTGAAAGAGATCAAACCCCAGTACCGGACCGACTCGGTTTTCATCTCCGTCGACGGTGACCTGGGACAGATCGATGGCGTCGTGACCGCAAGGAACCACGGGGCCTACCAGGAGCTCGTGAGGCGCCGGCGGGAAGACCCGCGCCTCCTCGTGCGCTACGGGGACTTCCTCGCCGGGCCGGGGGGCGACCCGGAGGGCGCCCTCGCGCAGTACGCCCAGGCCCTGATCTGGAAGGCGGACGACACGACGACCCGCCTCAAGATGGCGGACATCCACCTGGCCGCGGCGCAGGCGCTGCTGGCGAACCAGCAGTACATGGCCGCCGAGGCCCGGCTGCGCGAGGCCCGGCGCTTTGCCGTCGACCCGGCGTCGCCCCAGGTCGCCCGCGTGATCGAGCTCGAGGGGCGGCTTCGGGAGATCCGGGGCCGCTAGAGGGGGTTGCGCCCCACCCCGTTGTCGTCGACGTAGACGAGCCCGCTCTCCTGGGGGGTGCCCGGCGAGTCGTACTCGGTCAGGGCCTGACCGCCGACCAGGAGCCTCGCTGCGGTGACCCCGCCCGAGGGGGTGTCGACGATGTGGGGGTCGAAGACCCGCACGAGGTGGGGCTCCTCGGCAGGCGGCCAGTTCACCGGCACGCCCTGCGCGATCCCGGTCCAGACGTGGGAGCCCGGCGCGGAGTCGAGGTAGATCTCCTGGCCCGGCCGCATCCAGCTGCCGAAGAAGACCACGAGGTTGTCGCAGGCGACGGGCGCGTTGGCGCAGCCGTTCGGCTGCCGGTACTCGATGCGAACGGTGGCGAAGCGCGCCGGCGACGGCTCCGTGGGGCCGGCCTCGGGGTCGGGTTGAAAGTCGCAGGCCGCGAGGGCGGCGGCCAGGGCCAGCAGCACGATCCGCTGCACGTGGAGCCTCATGGGTGCGCCTTCTCCTGAAGCGGCCCGGCGTTGCCGCTCCTACCCCCGGATGATAGCATCCCGCCCAAACGCCATGGTGGACGCCGAACGGCCGCTCGTCCTCGTCATCGACGACGACAGCGATCTGCGACAGATCTGTCTCGACATGCTCACGGCGCGGGGGCACCGCACGGTCGGGGCGGCGTCGGTGGGTGAGGGCCTGCGGGCCTTCGCCGAGCGGCCTCCGGCCGCCGTCCTGCTGGACCTGAAGCTCCCGGACGGGACCGGCCTCGACGTGCTGCGCGAGCTCCAGCGGCGCTCCCCGGTGACCCCGGTCGTGGTGGTGTCGGGCTACGGCAGCGTGCCGGACGCCGTGGAGGCGATGCAGCTGGGCGCCTCCGAGTACCTCGAGAAGCCCGTGACGAAGGAACGGCTGTACGAGGTCCTCGACCGGGTCCTGGCTCCCGTGCCGCGCCGCCGGGACGAGGATCAGAAGGAGCGGGGCGCGGACGGGGACCGCTACGGGATGGTGGGCCGGTCCGAGGCGATGCGGCGCGTCTACCAGCTGGTGGATATGGTGGCGCCCACGCGCGCGCGCGTCCTCATCTCGGGAGAGCGCGGCACGGGCAAGGAGCTGGTGGCGCGCGCCATCCACGCGCTGTCCCCGCGCCGGGACCGGTCCTTCGGCCAGATGAACTGCGCCGCGGTGCCCGCCGAGCTCATCGAGAGCGAGATGTTCGGCCACGTGAAGGGCGCCTTCACGGGGGCGGTGGCGGACCGGCGGGGGACGTTCGAGAGCGCGGACGGCGGCACCCTCTTCCTCGACGAGATCGGCGACATGAGCCTCGTGATGCAGGCGAAGCTGCTCCGGGTCCTGCAGGAGGGGGTGGTGACGCCGGTGGGCAGCTCCCGCAGCCGCAGCGTCGACGTGCGGATCCTCGCCGCCACCAGCAAGAACCTGCTCGAGGAGATCGAGAAGGGCCGGTTCCGGGACGATCTCTACGACCGCCTGAACGTGGTCAACATCGCGCTGCCCCCGCTGCGGTCCCGGCGCGAGGACGTCCCCCTGCTCTCGGAGCACTACCTCCGCCTGGCCAGCGTCGAGAACGGCTTCAAGCCCAAGCGCCTGACCCCGCGGGCGGTCGAGTTCCTGTCGCAGCTGCCCTGGCGGGGGAACGTCCGAGAGCTGCGCAACCTCATGGAGCGCCTGGCCGTGATCGTGTCGCGGGAGGGGGTCACCCACCGCGACGTCATGGAGGCGCTCCACATGACCGCGCCGCCCACGGGCGACGACGGGTCCCCTTTGCCGCTGCGCGTCGCCCGCTCGCGGTTCGAGCGGCAGTACATCCTCGAGCGCCTGTCGGCCAACCGGGGAAACCTGGGGCAGACGGCCAAGGAGCTCGGCATCGAGCGGACCAACCTCTACCGCAAGATGAAGCAACTCGG
>Ga0105097_10001832_pt1 | contig 10268 bp, 5 predicted proteins | sample PPLLak12cMay2015_FD_87035 | JGI IMG/M metagenome (GOLD analysis project Ga0105097, IMG submission 87035) | Freshwater sediment microbial communities from Prairie Pothole Lake near Jamestown, North Dakota, USA - PPLs Lake P7 Core (1) Depth... | ecosystem: Environmental > Aquatic > Freshwater >... | reverse complement strand
TTGAATTATTTGGTAAACACTTAATGTATTCAAATAATAATCGCTTAGAATATGAATATACCATAATACCTGCAATAATCCAATCATTGATTTTGTCTTCATTTTCACGCATATCTTTTACAACATCAATCCCGTTAAATTTATGCTTTTGCATTTTTTGTAAATCTAAATCATCCTGGATAATTCTATTATTGCTCCCACCAGCACATTGATCTGTTGCTAGTAATCCTAATATTGGTTTCAGACTATAATGTGATGATGGATCTTCAACTAATTTACCTGTTAAACTATTCAAATATAACTTAATTGTTTCTCTTAATGCCGGGTTATAAGATGGATCATCCGTTTTCTTCAATTCATCTTGATGTTTCTTTTCAGTATAAAATGTATTAACATATAATCCAAATAATTTATCTGCTGTAATATCTTGGTTGCTAACTAAACCAGACACAACATCAAATGAATTTAATCCATAGTTATCCATTAAATATTGAATTGTATAACTGTCAATGTATATTTCATTAACATTATCATTATTCCAATTCAATACACCATTGTCTTTTATTGATGCAATAGGTTTAAATTTATATTCTGTAGAAAATATTAAATTTTTTAAATGATAAAATCCATTTAAAGATGGATTATATTTTTCAGTCCAATTTGATAATCCGACTGGTATTTTAGCATATATTAAAGATGCTGGATATTGTGAAGCGATATCAACTCCTGTAATTCCTGTTGTATGTTTTCCTGCTTTATTGCAATGAGAGATCCCACCTCTCTTGAATTTACACAGAAATTGATATTTCTCTTTATTACCATCAATAAATAAATCCAATAACTTTTTATGTTTTCCAAATATCTCACCTTTACCACTCTCTTTATTTAATTCATTAATGAGTTTCTTACTATGAGAACCAATTGTATTAGAAGACATTAAAGGGCATGATTTTAATAAATATGGATTAATAGATGAAATTAAATTATTCACACATTTTGTAAATTTTGTCCAAATTTCATGTAAAGCAATACAATCATACATACAGTATTTTAAATACTGTTCCCAAAAATCAGTATCAGTAAATTCTAATTCTAAAAATTGATTAAATGTTAAATCGGGTTTATAAAAACATAACTGTGTAGATGATATTTTTTCTCCATTTACAATTAATTCTGTGATCTTTCCATTTGCTACTTTAAAATTTTTTGATAAATTCTCTAAACCAAATGTTAGGAAACAATAACTATCTTTAAATAGATGTCCTCTATAATTAATTCCAATAATGGTAATTCCACGCATTTGGATCTGTGTATCTCTAAGTTCTTGTTCAGTTAAAATATTAACAATAAAATAAAAGTCAAAATTACCACCATTATGAGCTAATATATTATATGTTCTACCATTTAATGTTTCATTATTTAACCAATCAACAAATTGTCTAGTAGATGTTTTTTCACCTGTTTTAAAATAGAGTTTTTGGCTATCAGATGCTTTATATTTTTTAATATGTGCACATGTAATAGCATCTTTTAGAATAAATGATTTTGTATTAGATGCTTTGATTAGATGATATTTTTCGGTAGGTCTAGTTTCAATATCAAATTCAATAGTTCCTCTTTTAGTAGAAATATGTTTTTTCAAAATCTCTGTAAATTTCTCTACTACATAATAATGTTCATCTTTTAATAAAATATAAATAATATTATGTGATAATTCTGGAATATCCGTAAAATCAATAATTACAATTTGTTTATTAGTAAATGCTTTAATAATTTTATATGCGTTTGCAATATCAATTTTACCTTTTAAATTAGTAAGATTTCTATATTTTTTTATATCAATAATTTCATCGGTAATATGAACTAGACATTTAAATAAACAATTGTCTTGTCTACCACAAGGATTAAATAATTCAAATTCATAAAATGATGTTTTTAAATGCTTATCTGTTGTTGTATGTTTATTACAACCTCCACCAATAATTTTAATATCATTAATTATAAGAGTATCAAATATAGTTTTTATATTCGCAAAATAGTTTTCATTAATAGCATCCTTTTTTGCCTTTTGATCGGCAATTATGATTAAATGTTCTTCTAATTGTTTTTTTAATTGTTTCGCTTTTTCTTCATTATTATTAGCATTCGCAATACTAATTTGTTTCTTTAAATTTATTACAAATGCGCTTGATTTTTTGTCAATCATTTCATCACTATTAACTCCATAATCATCATTTCCATTTTTACTCATTTTTACTAACCAATTAATAAAGTGATCCAAACTATTAAATTTAAATTTTTTTGTAATATCAACTTTTCCTGAACTTATTGTAATTTCAAATGGTTTATCTTTTTTATTATTATTCTTATGCCATTTTTTAACTCTAAAATTTAAATCATGTAATTTAATAATTTGATTTGAATATCCTTGTTGTTTTTGTTTTTTCTTTTCTTCTTCTTTTGCCTTCGCTATCGCTACATCTTTATCAAACTTAAACTTCAAATATTTCTCATTATTCTTCATGAAACTTTTAAGAAAATCTTTATTTAATTCTTTGACTTGATCGTTATATTCCTGAAATAAATAGTCATATGCTTGTTCGGCATTTAAAAATCCATATGCTTTTTTGACTGCTTGAATGGTCTTAAATCCACTTTCTTGTAAAACTTCCTTTCTATTTTTAATAGACTTCTTAAGTTCTTCGATTTGTAGGAGTGTTGGTTTTTTCATATTCTATATACTTACTAAAGAAAATAACTTTAAATCAATTTTTTAATTAATATAATAATTATATTTATTAATTAAAATAAATCAATATTCCTAAATATTTTCCATTCTCTATTAAAACAAACTTTTAAATCATAAGCTATTCTTCTTTTTTCATTATGACTTTCTAAATTCTTATGTATCCATCTATTATTGATCTCATTAATTTTTTCTCTATGAGTTTCAACATAATTATAAATATGTATTTTATTCTTAGCATATGATGTAGGCATTTCTATATACTACTGTTATATTATATTTAAATCAATTATACTAAATATAATAAAACTATTAATATTTGAAAAGTTTATTTAATAATAACCCGCTGGAAATAATGCACCACCCGCTGGAAACAAAGCTCCACCTGATGGAAATGATGATGAACTCATACGTCTTCTAGCATTAGCAATTTGTCTAATTCCACTGCCTGATTGAGCTCTATCCATACCTTGTTCTAATCCTTGATATGCTAACTCTTGGGCGTCATTGAATGCTTGCTGAGCTAATGGTCTAAATGCTTTTCTAACTGTTTTAGCTGCAGGTCCTCGAACAAACTTAGTTATTTGTTTTCCAATTCCCATTCCTTGCTGTTCCATACCTGTTCGAACTCTATCCATTCCTTGTTCTAATCCCTGAAACGCCAAATCTTGAGCGTCGCCGAATGCTTGCTGAGCTAATGGTCTAAATGCTTTTCTAACTGTTTTAGCTGCAGGTCCTCGAACAAACTTAGTTATTTGTTTTCCAATTCCCATTCCTTGTTGGTCTAAACCAGATTGAGCTTGTGACATACCTTGTTCTAATCCTTGAAACGCCAAATCTCTTGCTCCTTCAAACAATTCTTGAGCTAAAGGTCTTAGAGCCTTTCTAATAGTTTTAACTGCTGGGCTGCGAACAAACTTGGTTAATTTTTTACCAAAACCCTGTCCTGATGGAATTGCCTCTTGAGCTAATTGAGAGTAAGCTGAAACAAGAGCAGGATCAATACCATAATCCAATGCTGCCATACTAGCATCAGCAATTGCTTGTCTTCCTGTTTCCTTCAAACTAGTTGCTAAAGGTCGGAAGCTTTCCTTATTAGCTTTTACAAACTGTCCTACTTTCTTAAAACCTGCTTTGATTTTCTTACCTACACCACAACCTTCTAAATCTCTATTCAAATCACAAGCATAAGGATCAAGCTGTATCATCATACCCGATCCTTTCTTAGCTGCTGACGCAAGTTTCTTTGAGTGTTCTCGAACCATATTAACTTTTAAAGCACTGCCTGCTTTAACCCTAATCCGTCCTCCTGTAATTAATTTCTTAATCTGAGCGTTAGATAATTGCTGAATACCAACTGGGCTATACATGTTATATATTTTGTAAATATAATAAATTTTTCTAATCAATGTAATTAGATTAAGAAAACCAAGGTTTTCCTATGACCTTTCCTTTTTTTATTTTTGCTATACTTTTCTTAAAAGTATTAAAATTGTGATAAATATTTGGTAGCTTCCTTATTACTAATTACATTAAAATTCTTTAATGCTTTAACTATATTATATGCTTCCTTAACTAATGCTTTATTGTCATTTCCTGCATCCATTGATCCGCCAATTAAATCTAATCTTTCTTTTAATGCTACAATTGTTTTATCTTTATTATTTGGAATATTTTTATGTAAATTTGCTAAAGACAATAAATTATCATATAACATTTGTTCTGATTTTTGTAATGCATCTATTTCTTGTTTTAAAACTTTAGATCCTCTTACTAATTTCATGATGATATCTACAAATTCATCACTTACTTTAGCATTTTGTAATCCTGATATTCTTCCTAAATTATTATGTCTTGCTGAAAGAATATTCTTGTAAAATAATTTATTCAATGCTATTTTTATTTTTCCAAATTGAACCATCTCAGGTATTTCTTCTACTAAAGGAACTCCCCAACCTATTTTATATTCACTTTCAATATCAGTTGGTTCTTTTGAAATAGGGAAATCAATATCATATTCACCTGATGGTTCTATTCTATTAACAAGCATAACTGGTATTGGTTTATTATCAAAATACTTTTTAATATATGCTGCTGTAAAACCTGTTTCATCTTTAATTCTTTTGTTATCATCTTTTGGAGAGTATTCTTTATAACTTTCTCTTTTTCCTGTTAAACTATATAATGCTACTAAAGCTTCACTTCCATCATCTTCAAAATACTGCGCTAATCTCCAATATAAATTTCTATTATTTGCTGGATTATTCATGATCAAAACTTTAGATTTATCTTTCTCTGCTAATTCAAGAGTATATTCAGGATTTTCTTTTTCAGAAGTTTCTAGATATTCCAATAAACTATCATCTCCTTTTAATGCTGATGTAAAAGCTTTTATAAAATTTGTAATATCAGTTGCTGTAAGAACTGAATTATTTAAACCATACAAATCTAAAAATTTCTTTTTAAATAATGGAAATCTTTTTAGAATATCAGTTTTAATTCCAAGTTCATTAGTTCTTATATTATTTGCTACTTGTTCTATTTTAACATCATCTCTAATTAGTTTCTTTAATGCTTCTTTAAATTTTCTTTTAATTTCCATGTCTGCCTCAAATAAAGTTTCATCAGTATATTCTTGTTCTGCATTTGCTTGTAATCTGGTAACATAATCTTCATCAGTTTCATTAGGCATTTTATCTTGTTGAAAAGCTCCTCTGTTCATTAAATTTAAAGTTTCTTGATAATTCTTAACTCTTTCTTGATTTATCTTTTTAACTGAACTTATCTTTGCTTCATTTTCTCTTGTTAATACAGGTAATCTTGCTAATTCAATATTAAAATTATCATAAACATCTTTCATTTTATTTATTTGAAATTTAAGTTCTTCTATATTCATATCTATTTCCTGTATTTTTTCTAATCTTATTTGTTTTTCTTCTTCTACTTGTTCTCTTTGTAATTTTAATTCAGGATTTGGTCTGGTAACAAATCTACCATTAGCTAATTCTTGTGTTATAATTGCTGATGGTATAGGTAATTCATCAATAAATTTAATTTCTTGTTTTCTTAATATAAGCATTTTTTTTAAATTTTCCTCTTTTTGTTTTAACTCTTTCATTAAATTTTCAATTTGTAATTTTGCTCTATTTACTTCTTCTGCTGATGGAATTTCTGTTAAACCTTCAGCTACATCTAATTCAGGAGCTGGAACTACTCTAAATTTTTTAGTAATAACTTTATAAATTGGATTTCCTTCTAGATCTAGTTTTGGTCTTTCTTCTCCTGTTTCTTCATCAATTTCAACTTCATACTCTCTAACTGGTTCATTAAATTGTTTTTGGTATTCCTTAATAACTTCAGCATCAACTACTGATAAGGGTTTCTTTGGAGGTTTTTGAGCTTTATCTCCAAAGGCTCTTTGTGTCATTCTATCTAATTTTAATTCCAATTCATATTGGGACATTTTCTGGGCTTCAAATCTTTCCATTATATAATATATTTAGAGAAAAAATATTATATAATGTTTTAATTCATTTTAACTAAGGGAACCGATGGTTCCCCTATGACCCTTCCTTTTCCCTCAAGCTTTCTTAAAGGTTGAACTTTAGAAAAGTATGAAGCAAATTTTTGTTATTCTTTTCTCAAAAGAATATAAGATGAGTAATTACAAAATAAAACCATATAATTATGAAAGAGCCTTAGACTTAGGTGTAAAAATTAAATCTTCTAAAAATCCTAAATACAAAATAGATGTATATGATTGGAATAAAAATTATATTACATCTATCGGAGATCCTAACTATTCTGATTTTGCAACATATTATGAAACACATGGTTTAGAGTATGCTTTAAGTAGAAGAGATTTATATAGAAAACGGCATAAAAGAGAAATTATTTTATTAGGAGATGAGTGGCCTGGTTCAAGGAGTTATTATTCTTACAATATTTTATGGTAATCATACTTTAAAAAAGTATGAAGCAAATAGGGGGTCGTAGGGGGATAAAATCCCCTACCTCATAGGTTTATAAAATTCTGTAAAATTCTTTCTTAAACTTCCTCCTTTAATATCAACTGTAAAAAAATTTGGTTTTTCTTTTGTAGCATCATAATACATATCTTTAAATTCCTCTTTATCAATATTATCAATATTATGATTTTTCAATATATTGTTAATAGTAGCATTATCATTTTGTTTAAAAATTAAAAAGTAATGACAATTTCTAGTAATGGTTTTAGGAACTTCAACATAATTTTGGGCGTTCAAATAAACAGTCCATTTCTTTTTTCTTCCAGCAGTTAGGTATTCTTTTATTTTTTGAAACTCTTTTTTCTTCATATTTATAAAATCATCAAAGACTATTAACTTTTCATGTTCAATATCATCATCATCATTTAAGGAAGGTAGTTCATTTATGTCTTCATAAAATTCAGCATCTGGAATTTTTTCTCTAATTAAATTATAAGCTGGTTCATTTGTAGAGCTACCGCTAAAAACTATTAATTTATAAAAGGCTTCATTCTTTCTTTGTAAAAAATTTAATAGTGCTAAACTCTTGCCTGATCCTGTTCCTCCAATGGCTAATATCATACTACATGGTTCTATAAAATGTTGTTTAAAATTCTTATCTCTTTTAGTATCATTCTTCATATCTTTCTTCATTAGTTCATAAAAATTGATTAACTTATCGGGTTTAGACATATATACATTATTATTATATAATTTTTTTATACTAATAATGTATATAATGACAAGTGCTGAACCTCCTAATCCATGGTTTTCAACAATAAATTTTAATGAGAGTTTCTTCCCTTCTAATACTCAAACTATTTCACTCTCTTATGCTAATCTTAATTATTTGAAAAGAATAGGTATTGCTACAAGTGTAGCTTCTTTAACAACTTTTAATGGCGATGTTGGTATAAATGGAACTTTAACAACAAATGGTTTATTAGACGCAACAACCGCAAATTTTTCAGGACAAGTTAATTTTAATTCTCTTGTTAGCCCCCCATTTTGCTCCATTTTACCATCAAACGATGAGGACCTATGTAACAAAATTTACGTCGACAGTCAGTCCGCCCTAACCGCTTATCAATTATATTTAAATTATAGTGAAACTTTTACAACTCCTGCTCCTGCTTCAGTTCCTTATAAAAAACTTTCTCAAACTCAAGTGCCTACTCCATCAACTTTCCCATTTACTATTTCTACTATTGGTTCCCAACTTATTGCTGGATTTTTTAACACTTTAGTTGCTATTAATGTTCCATTAATTATTCCTGCTGGAGTATGGACTTTATTATGTTATTGTAATGTTGATAATACCGCAAGTCAAAATCATATAGGTCTTTTTTATACTTTATCTACTTTTAATGCTACTGGTGTAGAAGCGGTATTTTATACATCTCCTTCAAGTTCTTTGATAAATGTGACAAATCCTTTAATTGGAACATCAAGTGTTACAGGAACTGTTCCAGGTCAAACATTAGCGGTAGGAACAACTGGTATTGGGTTAAAATTGTATATTTCTTCTAATACCAGTGCTACAAGAACAGGTAATATCTTTTTCCAAAACCCTGATGAATATACATCTATTCTAACATCTTTTGCAGTTCAACAAGCCCCTGATCTATTAAGTTTAAATAATATATGGACTGGAACAAACCAATTTAATAATACTACTACATTTGAGAGTATAAATGTAGGTAGAGGAAATGGTTCAGTTTCGTCTAATATAAGTATAGGACCAGTTAAAGCATTTTCTCCAACTATTTCAACTGGTGGTGAAAATATCGCAATAGGAAGTAACAATTTATCAGCTAATACAACAGGTAGAAGGAATGTAGGAATAGGACAGGCTGTTTTACAAAATAATACAACAGGGTCTTTTAATGTATCATCTGGTTGGTTTTCTTTAACTGCTAATACAACTGGAAATCAAAATATTTCTTTTGGTCCAAATACTTTGATAGGTAATACTACTGGTAATGATAATATAGCAATGGGAAATAGGTCTAGTGAAATATTAACATCTGGTAGTGGTAATATTACTATAGGAACTGGAACATTAGGAGTAGCAACTGCTAATAATAATATGTGTTTGGGAAGTAATGCTATTTGTAGTGTTTCTGGTCTAACCTTTGCGACGGCGGTAGGTGCGGGAGCGTCAGTAGGAACTAGTGATACAGTTGTATTAGGAAGATCAAGTGGAAATGTTTCATGTCCTAATACTTTAACAGTTACTAATGATGCTACTATTGACGGAATATCAATAAATAATGGTAATGTTCCAAATCAAAATATAAGTGTTGGTTATACTAATTTTAATGTTTTAACAACTGGTGACCTCAATATAGCATTAGGGAAAAGTTGTTTAAGTTCAACAACAATAGGAGATAGTAATATAGCTATTGGGTTTCAAGCTCTTACATCAAACACTACTGGTGAAAATAATGTAGCAATTGGATTTAATTCAGGACGAGATAATACTGTGGGTGAATTTAATACATACTTAGGTAATTTAGCGGGACGAGATGATACTGGTTCAAACCAAACTGCTATTGGTTCTGGTGCTACTTGTTTGGCTTTTAATAATTCTACCGCTATTGGCGAAGGAGCAACTGTTACGGCTGTTAATCAAATAATGTTGGGTAGTATTGGTGCTAATGCTCCTATTGTTAAAATGAATAATGGTTGTAATATTACTGGTGCTCTATCAGTTACTGGTGCTATTACCGCTCCTAGTATTAGTGGAAATGCTGGTTCTTCTACAACTGCTACTAATATTAGTGTAACAACCCAAAATTTAGGTGCTGACCTAATTGTTCCATTAATTAATTTAGCTACTGCTACTTCAGGGTCTTATCCACCAATTATAGGAAATGATCTTAATAAAAACATATTATTTAATCAGCCATTAGGAAAACTTACTTGCACATCTGTTTTTGCGAATTTAACTGGTAATGTAGCTGGTAATGTAACTGGCAATGCTGCATCTGCTACAACTGCTGCTGCTTGCACTGGTAATTCTGCATCTGCTACAACTGCTGCTTCTTCTACTTTAGCGGCTCTTACTTTAAGTTTTGCTGGTTCTAATAAACCCTTGGTTTTTACTCAAGCTGCAACATCAACTGCTGGAAATTATGGATTAAAAATTGGAACTACTTATAATGCCAATTGTTTTATTAATGAAACAACTGGATTGTTTTCTGCTCTTTCAATTTCTACTGGTGCTTTAGATATTGTAAATGCCACTGGAATAGTTGCGACACTAACTAATGGAGCCGATACATCTAGAATAAAACTTGTTCCTGGCGGCTCTGGAGTAGGTGGTCAAATAGGAATTGGAACAAATGCGGGTCAAAACGGTCAATTAAATAATTCTATTGCTATTGGAAGAAATGCGGGTTCAAATAATCAAAGCACAAATACTGTTGCGATAGGAACAAATGCGGGCACAACTTCTCAATTATCAAGTGCTGTTGCGATTGGCAATGGTGCGGGTCAAACAAATCAAGCCT
>Ga0105097_10001831_pt1 | contig 10271 bp, 15 predicted proteins | sample PPLLak12cMay2015_FD_87035 | JGI IMG/M metagenome (GOLD analysis project Ga0105097, IMG submission 87035) | Freshwater sediment microbial communities from Prairie Pothole Lake near Jamestown, North Dakota, USA - PPLs Lake P7 Core (1) Depth... | ecosystem: Environmental > Aquatic > Freshwater >... | reverse complement strand
TTAGTTAATACATTAAAAGATTTAAAAACTAAAAACCCTGAATCTTTGAAAAAAATTGATGATATTTCTAAATTATATTCAGATCCTATTGCAAACAAAGATAAGATTGCTGAGATTGAAAAAGCAATTGGTACATCTGAAGCATAAATAACATAAATTATGGATAAGCAAAGAAGAAAAATTGATAAAATATATTCACAAGTTGATAAAATTGCAAGTAAAGGTAAAGATAACTTCTTGGAATATTATCTACTTGTCGATGATTTGGTTAAAAGTTCAGACTATGATATTTTATTACAATCATTATACTATCACTATGATATAAATATAGTAAAGTTAAATTCTATAGAAGATGTTAAAAAGAAAACTTGGAAGGATATTATGTATGCTACTAAAGGACCTCTTACTAAGAAACTTAAAAAACTATATGATATTAAAAAAGTTTATCAAATATCATTTGATATTATTGATTCATTAACTAATATTAAATTGGGAACTATAGTTGAGATAGATGCTTATACTGATGAATCAAAGTATTTAATAAAGAATAAAATGTTTGCAAAGATAACTAAAAGTAGAAAAGTTATTTTAGAAGTTACAAAGGTAGGTGAACTTACACCAACTATATTAGATACGTATGACTTTTCGGTATCTGATGACCAAAATATGTATAATAAATATGTTACTGCTATAAACTTATTAACTTCATAATAATATAAAAATAAAAATATTATTATTATGAATATAAAAGTAGTTGACTTTGAAATATTATCAAAGCATTATGTTAAATATCAAGAAGGTATAACAGAAATCGATAACGTAAAACAAGAATTTGTAAAAAGATTAGATCCATTTAAAGATGAAATGCAGGCTTTAATAAAAGGTAACCCATCACAAACTGAGGAAGAACAAAAAGTAAGTGGTGAAAGATTCCAAGAATTACAAGAAATGGCAATGACTATTGATGAAGAGTTCAAGTATAAAATGAGACAAATGAATGATGAACTTTCTAAAGGTATTTATACAGATTTAGAAAACATTATTTCAGAATGGGGTACAGAAAATGAAGTTGATATGGTAATTGGAAGTACAGAAGTTGTTTTCTTAAACCAGAAACATAATGTAACTAATAGTATTATCAATATACTAAAAGAAAATGGTACTTACATTGATGAGCCAACAAGAGGTAAAGTAGTTTTACCAACGGTATAAAAAAAGAGAGCATTTGCTCTCTTTTTTTCTAAATAATCCATCTGATAAATACTTCTTTTGGTATCCTATGTCCTATATCCTCTTTATGATATTCAAACTCACCAATACCATATTTACTAAAGTAAGCAATAGATTGAATAGGATCAATAACATCATCGTTAACACCTAATATAACTTTATGCTTAACAGGTAGTGAACCTAACTCAACAACAGGATCAAAAGAACGACCTATCACTGCAGGGTTGAATAATAAAGTAGAAATGCCAGTCATTGTAGATAAACAATAAGCAAAGTAACCACCCATTGATGAACCAATAAGTAATTCAATATCTCTTTCTTTTATTTCTTTTAACATAGTATCAAATAACCAAGGGTCTCGATAGTCCATAGCGGGTGCATAAACATTGGATTCACCATATTTTTTAATTAGTTCTTGATTCTTCTCACTGAATGGTTTGGACTCTAGTCCATGTAAAAATGCTACTCTCATATTTATATTTGATTAATAATTGCAGTTTTAGTTTCTACTTTTTTTAATTCTTTTTTCAATTGACTACTGGCCGCAGTTTTATTTGAAAAAGGAATAATCACCACACTACTATCTTTATTAACTACTTTTACTATAAATGTCTTTTTCATAATTTCTTTTTATAAAGATAATACTTATTTACTTATCTACCTAATTATTGTAAAAGTTGATAGATTTAGTTACATATAAAACCTTTTATTAAAAATTAATATAAATAGAATGATAGACTTATACCAAATCTCTAATGAAATTAGAATTTTATTAGATAAAAGAAGAGAAGAATTGAATCTATATTTTATAGAAGACAATCATAAATACTTTATGAATAACTTAGAAGGTCAATCCAAAAGTAATTGGCCATCAGTATCAAAAGTATTAAAAAGTTTTTACCCAGAGTTCCCAACTCAAGAAGCATCACTTAAAAAAGCAAAAGGTGATATTGTATTACAAAAAAAACTTATCAAAGAATGGTCTCAAATGGCAGACTATGCAAATAATACAGGTAGTAGAGTTCACTATTTTTTAGAAAAGAAAATAGTTGAAAGATTTCAATTAGATAAAGAAGTAAGAGAGCCAGAATTTAATTGTGATTTTGAACAAACAATTACATCGGATCATATGATTAATTATGGTGTCGAATTTTATGAAAAAATGATTAGAAATGGTGCAGTTCTAATTGATACTGAGGTTGTAATGGGTGATCCAGAACTTGGATATACAGGACAGGCAGATAAAATTTGGTTAGTGTGTAATAAAGAAAAAACTCAATTGGGTATTGTAGTAACAGATTGGAAAAGCAACAAGCCGAAAAACTTTGTTGAAACAAAATGGACAACTAGAATGTACGAACCTTATCAGGATTTACCGAATACTGCATTAGGTCATTATTATGTACAATTATCATTATATGCCAAACTATTTAAAAAAATGTTAGAGGGAACTAAATATGAGGATTTACCAATTGTTAGAGCATCATTAATCTTACTAAAAGATAGTTGTTATGAAGAGTTTCGTGTACCAATAGATGTTATAAACAGAACATTAGAATTGGATATTGTTAGTTATCTAAAATAAAAAACCCATCATTAAGATGGGTTTACGTTTTCAATTTGTCTAAGTATATCACCTGCCATTCCAGTATCTAAACGAGTTGTTGCCAACCAATCTAAGTAAAATGATGATGCCATTCCAGTTGGTGAACTAAGCATATTAGTTAGATTTTGTAATTGTTCAATATCAAAAGTTATATTACTTGGTGTAGTAACAATTTCTTCCGGTTGTACTTCATTTGATTCTGAATTAGAAAATGCATATTCTTCTGCAGCCATATCCATATCATTTTGGTATCTTTCCCAATCTAAACTCTCCATTGTTTCTTCATATTGAATTCGTTCTGCATGGTCTACAATAGGTGATTCCATTTCAATTTGTTCTGTTGGTCTTCCCCAATTATGTGCATAATAATTAATGTGTTGCGGGTCTACCACATCCCCTAAACGCCTATACCTAGGAGGTAATTCTTCACTTAAATTAGCGATAGATGATCTAGATGATGAAGAGGATTGTTCTCTTTCTTCATTTCGTTTATTTCGTGATTCTCTTAATTCGGCAACTCTATCTCTATTACGAAATTCATTTGCAGTATTAAATACAACATCACCGATAACTTCATCCAAAACCATATGTTCTCTAAGAATATATTGGTCATTAACATTAGAATACTCGACATTATTACGACTTGTATAAATGTCTAAGTAACTAACATAAACTGCCTCATTTCTATATCTAAAAACTTTATCAATTCCATCAAATTTCAAGTGGTCACTATCGTGATATCCACCATCTGATGATGTAAGTGTTCTTACACTATTATCTTCATCTGGAATAAAGTTAGAAATAACTCCATTGTCTAGATTGATAAATTTGAAAGTATCCATGTAAGGATATTTCATAGGTCGATAATTGTCTAGTTTAATCTCTAATTTTAATTCCTTTCTTTTATTAGAAAGATTCTCGAAATATAAAGTATTAAACCAATTTTGTTCACTCTTGTATAGGTAGTTATTCTCAGTAGCCCATTTTTTGAAATGAAATGATAAGTCTTCATCATTCATAGTATAAATTCTATCCATGATTTTATTACCATCAAAGTTCCAAAGAAGTGCTCTACCAATAAGATAGCCATCAGAGTTTAACATAATTAACATATTAACTTTGTTTTCATTCTTTGTATAAAGAGAAAATAAGTTTTGACAATGTTCGTGTTTCATACAAGATACACCCAATGAACCCCTTTCATTAGAAGCATATGACTCATGATAATAATATTTTTTAATTTCATTACCACTTATTATATCAAAAGTAAATTTTGTTTTAACAGATTGAGATCTGAAAAGATTAGAAAACTTCTCAACTTCTTTAGAAGGAATACCACAGAAAAGTTTACCAATAAATGCACCTGGTTTCACATGGTATCTACGAGAAGATGTCCAATAAGTATCGGTATCTAATGTCTCCATTCTATCTGTGGTAAGGTAAGAAAGTTTACTTCTATCTTGTGATGATATAGAAATATAATTTACTGGAGAGTCAACCAAATCTTCTTTAGTATGTCTTTTTCTTAATAAAAGACTTGCGACAATTGACTCTGACTCAATTTCTCTTAATATATTTCTTAAATCATCTGATATAAGGATATCAACCGTTTTTCTCTCGTATGTTGGCATAGTTTGTGTGTTTTTATTTTTACAAATATAATATAAATTTTTTAAATTCCTAATGATTCTAACAAAGAGTTGCGAACAGCACATTGAGTTATTTTCATAATTCTTTCAGTCTCTATTTTAATAATATGAGAATCTTGACGGTTAAATATTTTTAGATAAGTTTGAAATGCCCAGAAAGCATCAACATAAAAATCTAAGTCTCTTGTAATCTCTTTTATCTTATTAGATTCTACAAACAACATGTTTCTTTGTTGTGTTGAAAGTCTAGTTTGTACTAAGTCTAAACTGGTATTGGAATTTGCAACATAACGAACCGAATTTTTAAAAGCATCAAACTTTCTATGATTAATCATAGGAATATCTTCATCATTACCAATAATAATATCTCTTAGTTTAGAAAATGCAACTCTATGACCAACAATAGATTGCATTGCTTCTATCTGTTCATCAAATGTCTCACCATTTAAACCAACAGATGCAATTTCTGCAGCTTGTGTAACCCCTTTTAAGTGTTTTTTAATAAGTCCAGTATTACTTGAACCAATAACATATAGTCCTTTTTTCTCAGAGTAAAGACCAACATTAAAACTAAGTCGTCTTGATTTATCAGATGAATTTAGAATATAGAATGATTTGTAAAACTCAACACCACCAACTTCAATTCTATCAGAAATCAATTGTAAGTATTGTTTACCACCTATAATATCAAATTTGTATTTACTAATCGTAAAATTACTTTCAATCAGTTCAATTTTACTTTTAAGATATTTACTAATATCAAATATCTCATATCTGTTTGAAACATTTGCAACTTTGATAACTCGTTCACCAAATTTAGTAATAACTTGTGTGCCTTCTTTTTGAATTGATATTTTATCAATTATTGAGAAAAGCAATTCCTTGTTGTAATCTTTATATCCTATCATAGTTTTAATTATTTATTTCTACAAAGATAAGTAATTTTTATTTTAGAAAAAAATATTTAATATATAGTTTTATGAAATACTTAAATAGATATAGTGAATTTAATGTTATATTGGAAAAATCCAAAAATGATCCTATTCCAGAAATTACACAAGGTGGTAAATTAGCCATAGTTTTATTAGGACCTCCAGGAATTGGAAAATCAACATTTGCAAAAAACTTTATAACTCATAAAAATCCAAATATTAAAGTATTTTCTACTGATGACGTTTCTTTAACAATGAGTAAAGACTCTAATGTATATCATAAAGGATCATCAGAATTAAATCTTAGAAGACTTAGTATGTTTATAAAATCAGGTGGTTCATTCATTTATGATACGACTGGTGTACAAAAAGGAAATATATCTAATATTACACAACAAGCTAGAAATAATGGTTACAATGTAGTCTTTATTCACTTGATGGGTACATTAGACTTATCATTAAGACAAAACTTAGAAAGAGATAGAAATGTTCCTTCTGATTATATTAAATTGGCATATTCAGAACAATTTAAAAATATGAAATACTTTTCAGATTTAAATCCATATAGTTATTATGTTGTTTATAACATAGATGGTAAATATAAATTTATGAAATATGATGGTGCTCAATTATTGAAAAGAAAGGTTGATAAATATGTACCTATTAAGGAAAGTGTTGGTAAGGAATTTACTATCGAAGATGCTTATTTAAGTGCAATAAATTTGGTGGATGATGGTTATTTACTTAATTTTTATGATAGAGATGAAAACTATTTATCTACTGATGATATTGACAATAAGACAGATAAGTTTAAAAACTTTGAGATATATAAAGACCTTCATAAAATTAGAAAATCCGAATTTACGATAGAAGTTACTAATGATAAAACTAGTTTAAGTTTTGAAGATTTTGTTAATATTCTAAATGACATGAGTGTAACTATACAACATTTAAGTACAAAAGGGTGGACCTTAACTGACTTCTTTGCCAGTCCTGATGATGATAGTGCAGGTGAACATAGATTTTATCATATTAGATTTGTATTTACTAAACCAGATGAAAAAATTGATAATGATAGAAGTTTAGAAAAGGAATTTCCCAGAGCACATATAAAAAGTGTATTTGATAAGAATGGTTTAGATTCAGAGGATATTACTTATTATGATAATTATATTGAAGTAGAATTTACAAATCCTAATTATCATTTTGGTGGTACTAATAGAAAGTTAGAATCAATTACTAAACAATTGGGTGCAATTGGTTTCACAAAATCTACTAATAAAGTTGTAATAGATTATTAAAAGTCATTTTCTAATATTATTATATCAAGAATAAAGGAAATTTTCATATTTCTTTTCATCAGTTAAATCTATTTCCATTAAAACTTCTTTAAGAGGTGTCGTAAATACTATAACTACACTTTTTAAGAAATCAACTTCAACATCATAAAGTAATTCTTCTAGTATTAAATCTCGTTCATCTTCTCTTGTCATTTTAGGACCAGTATCAATTAGTAAGTTAATCTTCCAAGGTAATCTTTTATTTACAAAACTATATACTGACTGCTTATAGACATTTGGTTGTCTAATTTGTCGTTTGAATGTAAAAAGTGCGAATATTACAATTCTTATAATATATTCGTGGTAAACTTCATTAATATCGAGTTTCATATTTTATATATATTAGTATGAAGAAGTTTTCTATGTTAAATGAATCGGTTAAATTTGGACATCTTATGATAGAAGATGATAAAATCTTATATATTGATGATGATTTTTTTATTATGTATGATGGATTTCCAACAAGTCCTGGTCATACATTAATAATAACAAATGGTCCAGAAAAAGATTATTTTGAATTAAGTCAAAATAAAAAGAATAAACTTTCACTTATGCTTGATAAAGCAAAGGAGATTATTGAAGGTGAATATAATCCAGATGGTTATAATATCGGAATGAATTGTGGATTATCTGCCGGTCAAACGGTTATGCAATTTCATTGTCATTTGATACCAAGGTACACTGGTGATGTTGAAAACCCAAAAGGTGGAGTTAGACATTCAGTTGTTGGAAAAGGATATTATTAAATAAAAAACCCACTTAAATTAAGTGGGTTTTATTCTTTCTGTTCATCTATATACTTTTTCAGTATATATTCAATCAATCTTGATTTTTTATAAAATTTTCTATCAATTGCCATTTCACCAATCTTTTTATCTAAAAAAGGATCTACTGATATAGATATTTTAACTTTCTTTTCTTCATCAGGTATTTTATTATTCATAGAAATTATATAAATTTTATCAAAAAAGTTTATCAAAAAGTAGTAGGAAGGTGTCAAAGTTTAATATATAAAGAAAAGAAAGAAAGTTATATTATGTTAGTATGTAGTATTTGTAAAAGAAATGAAGAAGAAATTAAAATTTTCAAAAAATCTTGTATTTGTGTAAGTTGTAAAGGTAAATTAAATTATCAAAAAGTTAAGGAGACTAAACTTAAAAAGTGTAAGGAATATTATGAAAATAATAAAGAAAAATATTCGGAGTTAAATAAAAAATACTATAATGAAAATAAAGAAAGTATTTTAGAAAGACATAAAGAATATCAGGAAGATAATAAGGATAAATATAAGAAAACTGATAAAGCAAAAGAAAGAAATAAGAGATATTCCAAAAATAATAAAGAATTAATAAAAGAAACAAAAAAGGAATATAATAGTAAAGATTCTGTAAAAGAAAAATTAAAGGAATATAGAGAAAATAATAAAGAAAAAATTAGTATAACAAGAGGCGAATGGTCAAAAAATAAATTTAAAAATGATATGGTTTTTAGACTTAAAATATTAATATCATCATCAATAAGGAAAGCATTTAATACAAATAAATTAAAAAAGAATGGGAGAACTGAAATTATATTAGGTAAATCATTTGAAGAGTTCAAAATTTACTTAGAATCAAAATTTGAAGATTGGATGAATTGGGATAATCAAGGAAAATATAATGGAGAGTTAAACTATGGTTGGGATATTGATCATATTATACCAATATCCTCAGCAAAAACTGAGGATGATATAATCCGATTAAATCATTATACTAATTTACAACCACTTTGTAGTTATACTAATAGAAATATAAAAAGAGATACTATTGAATAGTATCTCTTTTTTTAATTTCAGAAATTTTATCTCTTATCTGAGCAGCAATTTCAAATTCATCGCTATTTACTGCCTCAATCATTAATTTCTCAAGATTCTCCACCGAAACCGTAGTTTTCTTTTCTTCAACAACTTCTTCTTCAATATCATCTAATGGAGTTCCATCGTCATTAATATAAACACCCGCTGCATTCATAACACTTGTTGATACAAATATAGGACATTTATAAATAGATGCTAATATTACACCGTCACCTACAGAACAATCAATCTCAACATCTTCGATACCATTACTAGTTGTAATTCTACAATAGAATACTCCTTCTGCTAAAGAATAAATATAAACTTCTTGAACATCAATTCCAAATGAATCACTCATTAATCTAAATAAATCGTGTGTTAGTGGTCTTGGTGCCTTAATACCTTCGATTTCGAGTGCAATTCGTTGTGCCTCAAATGGTTTAATAATAATTGGTAGTTTTGCTTTACCTTTTTTCTCAGCTAAAACTAGAATGTAAGATCCTGTTTGACTTTGACTATATGATAATCCCAATATTTTTACTTCTTTTCTTTTCATTTATTTAATATTTTGTTAATTTTAAAATGTCTTTGATAATCTGAGTTGAATGCTTCGTGTTTTATTATAATTTTGAATAGTTCACTATTGTTACTAAACTTATATTTTTCACAACTTAAAAGTTCTATTTCTTTTTTCTTTTTTTTATTCTTAATAATAATGAAATAGTGAACATCATTTTTATAGATTATAAAAAAATCATCTAAATAATGAAATTTAATTTCACTAAGGTGAATATCACTAAAGGACAAACCACTTCTCCAACTATAGTATTGTCCTTCAGTCCATCCAAACTTATTAAGTATTACTGAATTTATAACCATACTAACTTTTTAATAAGAGGTCCGCGGCTGTCGTTGCTGCATGCGACAATGGTTTGCTCCAAACCCTAAAGCCTATCGATCTCAACCAAGGTACATAGCTTTTGTATGCTTGGTAAGACCTATTTCTATTTGAAATTCCCGGAAATGGATTAAAATCAATATGCAAGTCAACTTGTTTAAATTCCATTTTATCTACATCAGTGAGTGTTAGATTTTTCATAACACCATCTTCATTATGAAGTTGTGTATTAGAAAACTCACCTGCAGATTTTAATAAGTGATATTTATATTTCTTTCTTTCTATATCAGTTAAGTCTTTTCTTTTATAAAACTTAGCCAGTTCATCATTTACATAGTTACCAACATCATGTAAGTATTGTGCTTCTTTGTAAAGTCTTTCTTGTGTGTCTCTAATTTTTGGACAAGATTCTCGAAAGAATACAACGTGTGCACCTCTTCTAATATCAGTATTATATGTCATAATTGTTATTGCATAGATAGTTCTTCTACGTACTTGAATAGAGTCACAACCCACGGTAATCGTAGATGTTGGTTCTCTTTCTATTATTTCTTTTAAGTACTCTATAATATCCGGTATCATTTCGCCTCCGAACTTTTTGAATTTATCTTTATACATTTTCTTCTTCTATTATTCTTTTATTAATCTTTAGTATTGATTTTGCAACGATTGCAGGTGCAAAAACCATAAAACTTCCATCTTCACAGGTTAAGTCAAAACTTCCATTACTATAGAAATTTCTAGCCATTTTTAAAACTTCACCATATGAATCACTAGGTAGA
>Ga0105097_10001826_pt1 | contig 10284 bp, 7 predicted proteins | sample PPLLak12cMay2015_FD_87035 | JGI IMG/M metagenome (GOLD analysis project Ga0105097, IMG submission 87035) | Freshwater sediment microbial communities from Prairie Pothole Lake near Jamestown, North Dakota, USA - PPLs Lake P7 Core (1) Depth... | ecosystem: Environmental > Aquatic > Freshwater >... | reverse complement strand
TGGTTCCCACGAGGTGGTCAATACCAGCGCCCGCCCGACTGCCGGCGGCTACCTGCTCAACGGTGAGAAATGGTTTGTCACCCACGGCAACCTGGCGGACTTCCTGTTTGGACAGGCCAAGGTGGTCGCCGCCGACAGCGCGGGCGCAGGCGATACCCTGTTTATCGTCGACCTCGACAGCCCGGGTATAGAAATAGTCGAAAACCCCCTGTTTTCCCACACGTTTGCTTCACACCACCCCACCTACCGCTTTACCGACGTGCTGGTACCGGAACGCAATCGCATCGGCGGCGGGCGTTCCGGCATGGACTACAGCCGCGCCTGGTTCCGCCATGAGCGCATGACCATTGCGGCCCGCATGCTGGGCGCCGCCACCCGGATGATCGAGGAGGCCACGGCCTGGGCCAGCCAGCGGCAGATCCTCGAGGAAAAGCTGATAGACAAGCAGGCGGTGCAATTCATGCTGGCGGACTGCTGCACCGAACTGTGGGCGGCGCGCCTGATGGTATACGAGGCGGCCCGGGCCCATGACCGTGGCGGCGTGGAACCCCGGTCGCTCCATGTCCGCTGCTCCATGGCGAAGTTGTATGCCACCGAGATGGCGAACCGGGTGGCCGACCGCTGCCTGCAGATCTGGGGCGGGCGGGGCTACCGGCGCGACAATGCGGTGGAGCGCTTCTTCCGCGAAGTGCGGGTGGACCGCATCTGGGAGGGCAGCAGCGAAATCCAGCGCATGATCATCGCCGGCGCCCTCGCCCGGCGCGGCCTGGACGCCATGTGATGGCGACAGCTGTGCAGGCCCTGCGGCGGCAGGCGTGGGTAATCGCGCTGCTGGCGGGCATTGTCCTGACGGATGCCAGCGTCGCGACCGCTGCCCGGGAAGCTGTCCTCAATATCTACAACTGGTCCGACTACATCGATCCGGAACTGGTGAAAGAGTTCGAGCGCGAATTCGGCATCAAGGTCAATTACGACATCTATGATTCCAGCGAGATCGTCGACACCAAACTGCTCACCGGTCGTTCCGGCTACGATATCGTGGTCCACGCCACCTCATTTTCACAACGCCTGATTCCCATCGGGGTCTACGAGCGCGTCGACTACGCGCGTCTCAAAAACTGGCATCACATGGATCCCGACCTGCTGGCAAGGATACGCGATCACTTCGGTGACGACCTCGCCGGGGTCCCCTACATGTGGGGCACCACGGGGTTTGCCTACAATCGCGAAATGGTGCTCGAGCGCATGCCGGACGCGCCCCTGGACAGCGCCGCCATGTTGTTCGACCCTGCCGTCGTTTCGCGCTTTGCCGACTGCGGCGTCAGCCTGCTGGACGACCCGACCTCGGTCATTCCCATGGCCATGCTGTACCTGGGTTACCCCGCAAACTCGGTGGAGCCGCAACACCTGGAGAAAGTGGAACAACTGCTCAAGCGCGTGCGGCCCTACATCAAGTATTTCAGCTCCACCAAGATGTTGCTGGACCTGCCCAGCAGGGAAGTCTGCATCGCCATGGCCTGGTCGGGGGATTACTCGGTGGCCAGCAGCCGCGCGGCGGAAGCCGGCGTCGAGATTGACCTGGGCTATACCATTCCGCGGGAGGGCGCCGTCGACTGGTACGACAATATGTATATTCCGGCGGACGCGCCGCACCCGGAGAACGCCTACCTGTTCCTCGATTTCATGCTGCGCCCGGAGGTCATCGCCCGGGCCAGCAACTATATCGGCTATGCCAACGCCAATCGCAGCGCCACGGCGCTGGTAGATCCTGCGATCACAGGCGACCCCGTTATTTACCCCGATCCGGCAACGATGGAGCGCCTGGAGCCCTCGGTGATACTGTCCCCCAAACTGGAGCGGCGGCGCTCCCGGGCCTGGACCAAAATCAAGACGGGGCTATGACATGAAGAGGTACGGCGGATGACACAGGCCAGAGTCGCAAGGAACGGGAGCCCGGGTAGTGGCTCCCCGAGCGCGCCCTGGAAGGATTCGTCGCAGGAGCCTTTCATCGAACTGCAATCCCTGAGCAAGCACTTTGGCGATTTCGCCGCGGTGGACGATGTCAGCCTGAAAATCTACCGGGGCGAGCTGTTCACGATCCTGGGCGGCTCCGGTTGTGGCAAATCCACCCTGCTGCGCATGCTCGCAGGTTTTGAACAGCCATCCGCCGGGCGTATGCTGATCGACGGGGTGGACGTTACCCGCTCACCGCCCTACGAGCGCCCGGTGAACATGATGTTCCAATCCTACGCGGTGTTTCCGCACATGACGGTCGAGCAGAACATCGCCTACGGCCTGAAAAAGGAAAAACTGCCGCGGGATGAGATCGCGCAACGGGTCGAGGAAATGCTGCAGCTGGTGCAGTTGCCAGAGCTGGCCAGGCGCAAGCCCCACCAGCTCAGCGGCGGCCAGAGCCAGCGGGTGGCGCTGGCCAGGGCACTGATCAAACGCCCCAAGGTGCTGCTGTTGGATGAACCGCTGGCGGCCCTGGACAAGAAGCTGCGGGAACAAACCCAGTTCGAACTGATGAATCTGCAGGACAAGCTGGGCACCACCTTTATCGTCGTCACCCACGACCAGGAAGAGGCAATGACCCTGGCCACGCGCATCGCGGTGATGGACGCGGGCAAATTCGTCCAGATCGGCACCCCCGGTGAAGTCTACGAGTACCCGCGCAATCGTTTCGTCGCCAACTTCTTCGGCCAGATCAACCTGTTCGAGGCCACCGTGGTGGCAAGCGACGGCGAGCACGTCACGGCACGCCTGGATGGCAGCGACACCGAAATTCGCACCCGGCATCCGCAGCTGCTGGCACCCGGCTCCCACTGCGGTATCGGTGTGCGACCGGAGAAACTGCTCATCAGCACCCTTGCGCCCACCCAGGACGGACTTACCGTCACCCGGGGGGTGGTGGAGGACCTGGCGTACTACGGCAATCGCTGCCTTTACCGGGTGCGCGCCCAGAACGGGCGCATGATCCAGGTCAGCGCGCAGAACTACCAGCGCTCCGCCCAGTTGTTGCTGGAGTGGGATGACGAGGTGTTCCTGAGCTGGAATTCCGACTGCAGCGTGGTGCTGAGCGAGTGAGCCCGGAGATGCCGCTGTGAGCCTGGTCGTCAACCCGGGCAGGGCCGATCGCCTGTGGCGCGGCCTGGTCATTACTGCGCCCTACCTGTGGCTGCTGATATTTTTCCTCGTACCCTTTGCCATCGTACTCAAGATAAGCCTCGCCGATCCCCTGGTTGCACAACCGCCCTTTTCCAACTTCTTCGACTGGAGCGGCAGTTCCGGCCGCCGGGTTCTGGCCACGCTGGACAACTACCGCTTCCTGTTCGAGGACCGGCTCTACCTGGTGAGTTACCTGAATTCGATCAGGATTGCATTGATCGCCACGGGGCTGTGCCTGCTGCTGGGTTTTCCCATGGCCTATGCCATTGCGCGCACCCCCTACCCCTGGCGCAACCTGTTGTTGCTGCTGGTGATCCTGCCGTTCTGGACTTCCTTCCTGCTGCGGGTATACGCCTGGATGGTGATGCTGGGCAAGCAGGGCCTGATCAACCAGCTGCTGCTGTCTTTCGGCCTGGTCGACGCGCCCCTGCAATTTCTGTATACCGACCAGGCCGTCTACCTGGGCATCGTATACACCTACGTGCCGTTCATGATCCTGCCGCTGTACGCCAGCCTGGAGAAACTCGATCCGGACCTGCACGAGGCCGCCGCGGACCTGGGCGCCCGGCGGCACCGGGTGTTTCTCGACGTCACCCTGCCCCTGGCCATGCCGGGCATCATTGCCGGCTGCCTGCTGGTGTTCATTCCCGCACTCGGGGAGTACGTGATCCCGGCGCTGCTCGGCGGGCTGGACACGCTGATGATCGGCCGCACGCTCTACGATGAATTCTTCGTCAATCGCGACTGGCCGCTGGCATCGGCGGTGGCGGTAGTGCTGTTGTTGATCCTGATCCTGCCCATCATGCTGTTCCAGCGCCTGTCACAGGAGTCGGAGGCATGAGGCGCAACTCCACCTTCCTTTACTCAGTGCTCTGCTTCGGCTATGCCTTCCTCTACATTCCGATCTTTGTGCTCATCGCCTACTCGTTCAACAACGCGCGCCTGGCCACCGTGTGGGGTGGATTCTCAACCCGCTGGTACAGTGCACTGCTGGAAAATACCCAGATACTCGACGCCGCCCTGCTGAGCTTGCAGATCGCCCTGGTCAGCGCCACCGTGGCAACGCTGCTGGGCACCCTGGCCGCGCTGGGGCTGAATCGCATGGGGCGCTACCGCGGCCGCATGCTGTTCACGGGCATGATAGCGGCGCCGCTGGTGATGCCCGAGGTGATCACCGGCCTGTCGCTGCTGCTGCTGTTCGTGAGCCTGCAGGAATTGATCGGGTGGCCGGGCGCCCGCGGCGCCAACACCATCACCATCGCCCATATCACGTTTTCCATGGCCTATGTCGCGGTCATCGTGCAGGCGCGGCTGGCCTCCATGGACGAGGCGCTGGAGGAGGCGGCGATGGATCTCGGGGGCCGACCCTTTGCGGTCAACCTGGATATCACCCTGCCGCTGATCATGCCCGCCATGGGAGCCGGCTGGCTGCTGGCCTTCACCCTGTCGTTGGATGACCTGGTTATTTCCAGCTTCGCCGCCGGCGCCGGCGCGAGTACCTTGCCCATGGTGATCTTTTCCAAGGTGAAGCTGGGTGTCACGCCGGAGATCAATGCCCTGGCGACGATCATCATCGCCATCGTGATGTTCGGCGTGATCATCGCCGGCTGGCTGATGTGGCGGCAGCAGCGCCTGGTGGCTACGGGGCCTGTTAAAGCCTGAAGGCTTTCTGGCCTCGACGGGCGCCGGATCGGGCATTGCCTGTCGGTACCGTCTGCCCACAACGGTCTGGAGCTTCCTGACAATTGCCACTACCATGTCGCTTCAATCAGAAACAAATCCATGAGGCGGCATGCAGCAGGCGCGAGCTCCGAAGAGCGTGTTCGAGGACATCCTCGGGCTGCTGCAGAAACGCAGGGGGGACTAGGCGATTGCGCGCGCCCGGCAGGCGCTGCAGCGCTACCCGGATGACGTGAACATCCTCGGCCTGCTTGGCGCCGCGCTGGGAGATTGCGGCCAGTTTCCCGAGGCCGAGGAAGTATTGCTGCGGGTCATCGAACTCACCCCCACCTTCGCCAAGCCCTACGAGGATCTCGGCACACTGCTGTTGCAGCAGGGCCAGGCCCAGCGAGCTATCCCGCTGCTGGAAAAAGCGATCCGGCTCGACCCGAAACAGGAAGCGGCCCACTTCCAACTGGGCAAGGCACTGGCGCAGGTGGGGCGCGGGGCGGAGGCGGATGCCGCCTTCGAGCGCAGCTTCGCCCTGTCTCCGACCCGGGGCATGATGGCCCGCGCAGCGGAACACCATGCCGCCGGGCGCCTGGAGGATGCCGAGCGTTTGTGCCGACGGGTGTTGCAGGCGCAACCCCGGCACGTCGATGCCCTGCGCATGCTGGGCCTGATAGCGGCAGCGGCGGGCGACCTGGACGAGGCCGAGAACCTGTTGCGCCAGGCGCTGACGGAGGCGCCCGATCATGTGCCGGCGCTGTTCGAGCTGGGTCGGGTGCTGCGCGAGTTGGAGCGGCCCGAGGAGGCGATCGACGTCTACCGCGAACTGATCGCCCTGCAGCCGGATAACCCACGGGCCCATTACCGCCTGGCGGGAGTGCTGGCTCCCGCCGCCCTCAACGAGCAGTCCGCCGCCGCCTACCGGCGCTGCCTGGAGCTGGATCCGCAACACGCCGGCGCCTGGCTGGGGCTGGGCCATATGCTGAAAACCCTGGGCAGGCAGCAGGAGGGCATCGACGCCTACCGGCGTTGCCTGGAACTTGCGCCGGAGTTTGGCGAGGCCTGGTTCAGCATCGCCAACCTCAAGACCTATCGTTTCGCCGACAGCGAGATCGAGGAGATGCAGCAGCGCCTGCGCAGTGAGACCGTGCGCGAATCCTCCCGGGTGAACTTCCTGTTCGCCCTGGCCAAGGCCTGTGAGGACCGCGAGGACTACGCCGGCGCCTGGGGCTATTACGCCGAGGGCAACGCCAGGCAGCGGTTGCTGGTGAGTTATGACCCGGTGGTCACGGAAACCGTCAACGACGAGCTGGTCGAGTACTTCACGGCCGCTTTCTTCCGCGAGCGGGCGGGCTGCGGCAACCCGGATCCCTCCCCCATATTTATTCTCGGCATGCCCCGCTCGGGTTCAACCCTGGTGGAGCAGATTATCGCCAGCCACAGCCAGGTGGAGGGTACCAGCGAGTTGCCCTACATCGGGCGCCTGACCAAGTCGCTCAACCGCAACCGGGCGGACGGCATGCGCTACCCCAAGGTACTGGATGAACTGGAGCCGCGCCATTTCCAGCGGCTGGGCCAGAACTACCTGGATATGGCACACATGCACCGGGTCGAGGGCAGAGCACACTTCATCGACAAGATGCCCAACAACTTTCCCCTGGTCGGGTTTATTCACGCGATACTACCCGGGGCGAAAATCATCGACGCCCGGCGTCACCCGCTCGATGCCTGCACCGGCAACCTGCGCCAGCTGTACGCCCGCGGCCAGACCTTCAGCTACGACCAGAGCGAGATCGGCGAGTACTACCTGCAGTACCAGCGGATGATGGATCACTGGGACCAGGTGTTGCCGGGCAAGGTGCTGCACGTGCAATACGAGGAGGTGGTGGCGGACCTTGAAACCCAGGTCCGGCGCATTCTCGCCTTCCTCGAGCTGCCCTTCGAGGAAGCCTGCGTAAATTTCCACGACACCGAGCGCGCGGTGCGCACCGCCAGTTCCGAGCAGGTACGCCAGCCGATTTACACCTCGGGCATCGGCTACTGGCGCCACTACCAGGACCAGCTGCAGGAATTGCAGGAAGTGCTGGCGCCGATCCTCGCGCGCTATCCCCCGCTCTAGCCGGACTCAGCCGAAGGGCCAGACCTCCAGGCCATGGATCGCGTTGCGCACATCCGCCGTCAGCGTCACCACGCTCACGGTTTTGATTTGCGCCAGGTCGTGCAGGGCGATGGTCGAGGGCGATGAGCCCGCCGCCACCAGGGCGTCACCCAGCACGCACAAGCCGCGGCCGAAACCGGCGCGGGCGATCCGTGAATCGTCGAGGTCGGTGTGGGTGAGCCGGCTCTCATCAAAGGCCGGCACTGCGAAGCTGATATCCCTGCCCGATGACAGCCATCGCACCCGGTCGGCCGCTGTGTCGTTGAACAGGACACCGCCATCGAACGGGCGGGCATTGTGAACGCCCCGGGGCAGTGCGGTGACCCGCTGCAGGGTGCGACCATCGAAGCGCACCATACCGGCCGTTTTCAGGCCGCTGAGGTACATCCCGGTCGAATCGCAGAATACGTTGTTAAGGTGCAGCAGGTTGCCCGGGGCGGGGCCGTCCCCGGCCGGGTCGAAGGGCGCACCCTGGAAGCCGCTGCCCACGGCGACGATGTGCAAGCCGAAACAGAAGCGGTTGCTGTCCAGGTCAAAACCCAGCACGCTGTCGAAGCCCGTGGAAGTCAGGTAGAGGCGCCGCTGGTAGGCGAAAATCTCGTGGCAGTGCATGAGGAAGGGATTGCGGTAGGACGCCAGCAGCCTGAAGTCCGGCGTATAGACAAACAACTCGTTGCTGGCGGCAATGAAGACCCGTTCAGCGTCGAAGGCGATGCCGCGCAGGCCGCGGTCCCAGCCGCGGCCCTGCCAGTCGATGTCCGCGGTGTTCCAGTCGATGACCTGCTCCACCTGGCGACGGGCGAAATCCACCAGGAACACACCGCCGTGGCTCTCGCCCTGGTGAGTGCCCCTGACCACGGAGCTGGCGATCAGGACAGTCACGCGGTGGCTTGCGCCCGGCCCGCTCCGATGGAGGACTGCCCCAGATGCTGCGGCGGGACATAATCGAAAATAAAATTGACCCGCCCTTCCGCGCCCTTGTTCATCACGCTGTGCTGCAGCTGGTTGTTGATTTCGTAGACCCTGCCCACCTCCATCCTGTAGGGTCGCCCATCGATGATGAAACGCACCCGCGCATTGGTGGAAATGGGAATATGAATGCGGTGACCGTAGTGAAAAGAGGGGTGCTTGTCGCGGTGGGGCTTGATGATGCCGCCGGCGCCCAGGCGGGCCGCCATGGCCCGGATGATGCTTCCACCCGGGGGGTAATGATCGGCAATGATACGGTGCATCAGCGGCACTGCCGTCGCCGCCAGCAGGTCCCAGCCCGGCTCCCGGCGCACCTCGATATCGGGCCAGCCCGAGCCGTCGGTGAACACCATGACGATCGACTGGGTCTGCTGGTGCACCTCGTATTCCTGCTGTCGGTAGGTGTTGCCGAGCCACGCCTCCTCGCCCAGGGCGAGAATGACATCCCGCAGCGGCGCAACATCGTACTCACCCAGATCCCGCAGGGGCACTCCGATATCCATAAAAAAAACGTCCCGCTGCATCAAAATGGGCCAGTGAATGCACCATAATTTGCCACGAGGGCTGCGTCAACCTGCGCGGTTTGCAGGCGCGCCAGAGACGATGAGGCGACCTTCATGCGCCGGGCGCATGTTTGCTTGGCAATACAGGAGGCATCAGTTAGCATTGGCCGAAAAGGCGGCAGCCACCGGGGGATCGACAGGGTGAATAACAATTCCAGGGATCCAGCGCCAGCCCGCGACAACCCGTTTACCACGCGGCAAAAAACCCTGGCGCTGGTCATCTCCGCCGTGCTGGGCACTGCCCCGGCTGCCCACGCCCAACCCGGTGTGCTGGAAGAGGTCATCGTCACCGCCTCCAAGCGCAAGATGAACCTGCAGGACCTGCCCCAGGCGATTACCGCCTTCACCACCGACGATATCGAGCGGCAGGGTTTTATCGGCCTGTCCGACTACGCCGCCAAGATTCCCAGCCTTGCCTACGCGACCCGCGAACCGGGCGGGACCTCGGTGGTGTTTCGCGGTGTGGCCTCCTCCGGCATCCAGTTCGGCACCAACCCGTCCGCCGGGGTCTACCTGGACGAAGCGCCCATCACCCAGGCCGGGCTCAACCCGGACCCGCGACTGATCGACATCGAGCGGGTGGAGGCGCTGAGCGGACCCCAGGGCACCCTGTTCGGTGACGGCTCCCAGTCCGGCACCCTGCGCATCATCACCAACAAGCCGGACCCCGGCGAGTTCGATAGCTGGGTTGAGGGCACCCTCGCCCAGCCCGAACACAGCAACGACCAGGACACCGAAGTGTCGGGCATGGTCAACATCCCGCTACTGGATAACACCATCGGTATCCGCCTGGTGGGCTTTCGCGCCGACGAGGCAGGTTACATCGACAATGTGCTGGGCCTGAGCCAGCCCGACCAGTGGCGCGAAGCGAGGATTGAATCCGGCTTCCTGCCGGTGCGCCCCCGCTTCAACAACAGTGACTATGCCGAAGACGACATCAACTCAGCCACCACCACCGGTGGCCGCGCCGCCATGCGCTGGCTGGTCAATGACGACTGGAGCGTTGATGTCTCCGGTATCGTCCAGGACCTGGATGCCGATGGCTTCGGCGACACCACTGCCGGCCTCGGCGACCTGCAGCAGTTGCGCTTCGCCGACGAGGGCCTCAAGGACAAATGGTACCAGCTGAGCGTTGGCGCCGAGGGGGATCTCGGCTTCGCGGACACGGTACTCACCGGCAGCTACTTCAATCGCGAGCTGACCTACGACGCGGACTCCACCAGCTACCTGCACGGCTTCGACCAGAGTTACAACCCGGTGTACAACGCCATCTATGATTTTACCGGCCACCCCCGCGGCGAAGCCCGGCAGGACCAGGATGATGACCGCTGGACATTCGAAGGCCGGCTGGCCACCAAGGATGATTCCGGCAGCCGCTGGAACGGCCTGGTGGGTTTCTTCTACAGCAAACTCGAGCGCGAGCAGCTGTTCACGTCCAACATACAGGATTTCAGCGATACCGAGTACTACGCCAACCAGGGTTACGGGGTCCTGGTCAATCAGGCGACCTCGCCCTACTACAACCCGAACTATGACAGTTTCCACAATACGCCCTCGGACAACTTTTTCTTCGGTGCCTACGATCTGGAACTCACCCAAATCGCCACCTTCGGCGAGGTAAGTTTTGCCGCAACCGACAAACTGACCTTCACCGCCGGCGCCCGCTGGTTCGAGTACGAGGTGGACAACACCCTGCGCCAGGGCGCGCTGCTGGCCGGCAGCAAGCCCGATCTTGAAACCGACTATTTCAACGTCGAC
>Ga0105097_10001825_pt1 | contig 10284 bp, 7 predicted proteins | sample PPLLak12cMay2015_FD_87035 | JGI IMG/M metagenome (GOLD analysis project Ga0105097, IMG submission 87035) | Freshwater sediment microbial communities from Prairie Pothole Lake near Jamestown, North Dakota, USA - PPLs Lake P7 Core (1) Depth... | ecosystem: Environmental > Aquatic > Freshwater >... | reverse complement strand
GCGACGTCGCAAGCAGAGTACGGGACAGCCTGGCGGAGACGCTCCGAAAACTGGCCGACAGCCTGGGTAAATTTGCCGATAACATCTCAACCCTGGAGGTGGTGACTTACACCAGCGATAGGATTGTGGACGTGACCAGTAATGCCGGCGAGCCCTCGCCTCTGAAACGCTTCAATAATGCAGAGCCACGTGCCTGGACACGCATCAGCCTGGATGGTGATACGGTAATTGTTGTGCCTACTGAGGCCGGCGAGATTGACCAGGCACTGTGGGAAATTCACTCGACCACAGTGCAGCAGGCGCAGTCCAACCGCACCGAGATGCTTAAGGCCGCGGCTGAAGTAGTGGCCAGTCTGCTGCCAAAAGGCAGTTAATTTTGAATCCTGGCTCGACCGAGGCTATTTTTCAGCTCAGCCTACCCGGCGGCACACCAGGTGAGGATGTGCTGGGGTTATGGCAGACAACGACTGCGCCGGCGCAGGCAGAGCTTGCATTTGCCAGCCCAGGTGAACCAGCACCGTTGACGGTTGAAGACGTAGCAGTTGTTTGGCGCGTCAATCTGCCATTCGACACCAGGCTCGCTGGCGCCGCACTGCAACAGCAGCAGGCAGCATTGCGCCTGGCGAACCAGGATCTTGCGGCAGCGCAGATTCGCCTGGAAGCTTTTGCGAGCGGTCAGCCACCAGGCAGCGATCTGCCGGTACAATCTTTTGGCATTGAGCAAGTTGACTTCGCAGCTCCGGAAGCCGAGCTGGCCGGTTGGCTGGCGCCATCCCAGGGAATCATGAGCTTTGCCCTGGGGATCAGCTTACCGCAAGACTGGCAAGATAGTGCACAGGAAGCGCTGGATTTCTTCAGCAAGGTGCGCCAGATGCTGGCTCATTACGCGTACGTGGAATCATCGGCTGGCGAAAGCCCCACCGGCCGGACTGCGGTCTCGTGGGCCGGTGATTTTGAGACACTTTGGCAGCGAGGATTGTCTGCGGACCAGTTGCTGCTGCACAGTAAGAGCGTAGAGCTGGCCCTGGCTTCCCGACAGGCCTGGGTGAAAATGGCTATGCTGGTCACACAGGGAGCAGCCCTTTTCGGCTTATTATCATCGACTGGCAACCCGCTGATGATCCCGGCTGTATATAAATTTATCCGACAGGTAATGGAACAATACCGGGAAATCCGTCGAGTACAGGCGATTACCGCATAAACCACCGATCAATTACAGGAACAGGAGAATATTCATGCCCAGTGAATTAGAAAATAACATCCGCGCAGCTGCGGGAAAATTGGCAAAAGCCCTGGCGGATGCCACCGACCTGACAATTGAGACGAATTACGTCGAGCTTGACCCACAGGATCCGAATAACCTCGATAAAGCATTCATCGTCGCCCGAACGATCATCCAATTGGACGGCGACCAGCAAACGATTATTCCGATGCAGCGAGGAGATTCCGGTGGCCTGGTATTAGACGAAACCCTGCTGGCGGTGCATCAGCAAAACGTTACCAATGCCATCGATTATCGTAGCAAAAGCATCGAGACGCTGCTTTCTATGCTGCCCGGACGCGGGCGCTAGCTGGTATTCATCCGATCAATCACACAGGTGCTGGATATCGCCGGTAGCGATTTTATCCAGCATCTGGTCAAATACGATCTGTTGCCCTTTATGCTGGGCGTTGGATAGATCGGTAGAAGCCAGCCGGGAAGCCGCCCGAATTATCAATTCTGAAGCTCTTTCCCTGGTTTCGTACCAGGTGCCCTGGTAGTCAAGTAAGAAGGTCGCTAATGCAATCGCATCGGCAGGCCGGTCTTCTGCCAGATAAAGTTCTGCGATCACAGCAATCATTTCCAACGCAACCCCCTGATCTCCCCAGCGGGAAAGAACCTGCGCGGCTTCTGTTAAGTGAAGCTCAGCCGCCTTCAGGTCTCCTTCGGTTATTGCCACTCTCGCCAGGCAGCTCAAGGCATAAGCCGATCCCCAGGGGAAGTATTCTTCATTGGCGGCTTTCAAACTCTCGTCTAACCGGCGGCGGGCTTCTTCCAAATTTCCCCGGGTGAGTGCGATCTGGCCAAGTCCTCGGTTGGCAAAAGCACGCAGATCGTAGACAGAGGTCGACTCCAGGTACGCCAGTGCCTGACGGTACCAACGTTCGGCAGCGCCGAGGTTGCCGTCGATACGCTCGATCTCGCCCAATTCAGCGTAACTCCAAATGATGCCTGTCTGATAGGCCGATTCTTGAGAGATCGCCAGGCTTTGCAGCCTCGCTTCCCGGGCATGCTCGATCTCTCCCAGGCGTAAGGCGGAAATACTCTCCCAGGAGTATGCTCCAGCGACCCACTGGTGCCGAGAAAATTCCCCACCTTTTTCAACTGCCTGGTGAAAGTATTCGATAGCTTGGGCATAATCACCCAATGCCAGACTGATAGCTCCCAGATCCTGTATCGAGCCAGCAATACTTTGGTGATTTCCCAGCGACTCGTGGATTTCCTTCTGGCGTTGAGTAAGTTGTAGTGCAATATCATAGGCATGCTCAGAGAGGGCCAGATTTGCCAGTAATGCCAGGTCTTCCGAGAGGCTTGCCTGGTCGCCTCTTTCGATGTCGATATCCATGGCTTCCATCACTGCTTGGCGACATTTCTCAAGCTCCCGAGTTTGGGTATAAGTCCATCCCAAATAACGCAAAGTGAAGGAAATTTGCCACGGCTCGCCAATCACACGCAGACGTTCCAGATTCCTGGTGAACATAGCGATTGCTTCAATTGGATTGTCTCTACTGAATAGGAAAGCCAAAACACTGAAGTGGAATCCCAGTCTTATTTCAAGTTCAGGGTCTTCATTAAGCATCTCCCGCGCAATCTGGAATGATTTTGCCGGTTCTGGTTCCAGGTAGTCGATGTAGGATATTGCGTGCATGATGAGCAGCTTGATCCGCGTAAGTCGCCCTTCAGCGCTTTCGTCGGGCCGGGAGAGATAGTAGTCCAGGGCGCGTTTTGAGACCGTCTCCATTTCGGTTTTTTCCCAACCGGAATAATATATACCCATGTAAAGGATTGCCGAATCAATCAGGATGTGGTCGTGGAGTGCCAGAGCCCAGTAATAAGCTTGCAGGATATTGTCGATCTCGTCGCCAATTGCATCATGCGCTTCTTTTTGGCGGCCGGTCATTAAATCCTGACCGTAAGCTGCCAGGTAACCCAGGTAATAGCGGCTGTGGCGGTCGTGGATATCCTGCCAGGCATCTCGATCGGCCTTCAAACGCTCTAGGGCATATTGCCGAAGTAGCTCATGGATGGCAAAACGGTTTGCCTGGAGATGTTGGAGCAAAGATTTGTTTACCAGGGTAGTCAATAACCGCAAAGATGCCCCTGCTATCTCCTCAGCTGCCGGGCGAGTGAAGCCGGATTGGAAAATGGCCAATTCCAGGAAGGTCTTGCGCTCCGCAGGGGTGAGCAGTATCCAGGTAGTTTCGAATACTGCCCGGATGCTGCGCTGCCTATCCGGAAGGTCATGCTGGTCGCTTTCCAGGAAATCCAGGTTTTTTTGCATCTCTTGTAAGATTTGCTGCGGCTCTAATAGTTCCATCCAGGCTGCTGCCAGCTCAATCCCCAGCGGCATCCCTTGCAGCATCTGGCAGATCTCGACGACTGCGACTCGGTTGGACTCCGTCAGGTGAAAACTGGGTTGAATCCGCTTTGCGCTTTGCAAGAAGAGACGCACTGCACTGTACTTTTCGAGCGAAGCTGTCGTTTCCCGGCTATCCGGACCAGGCGGGGTAGACATGCCGCCCACAACATAAATGTGCTCTCCCTGGATATTCAGGCGCATTCGTGATGAAATCAGCAACTTCACGCCAGCTGCTGTGGCCAAAATATCGACCGCCAACTGCAGGCTCGTTTCGGTTAGCAAGTGCTCGATGTTATCCAGGACAAGCAGCAGTTTTTTGAACTGCAAGTATTCCAGCAACTGGTCACGTGCAGCTCCGGAAGAGTCAGCTAATGGAAAGCGCAGAACTTTTGCAATTGCTGGGAAAATCAGTTCAGCATCATTCAGCGGGGCTAATGGAATAAAGAATACACCATCTGGATACTGATCCACATTCCGTCCGGCAATCTGGATGGCGAGACGGGTCTTCCCAATCCCACCCGGGCCTAGCAGGGTCAGCAGCCTGCAATCTGCTAGAGCAAGCAGGTCGGTGATTTCCGGGATTTCCTGTTCACGGCCGATAAACGGGGTCGGGGGGACCGGTAGAGAAGCTCGCAAGGGTGATGGTAATCTCCCGGATGATGTGGTTGATTCCGGGTTGTGCTGGATAGATGTCGATGTTGACGGAGATTCTTTCCCATGGGAAGGTGGTGTCGAACGAACCGGGTAGTGCTGTCCATGCTTGATCTCCTCGTACAAGGCAGTGGTCTCCGGTTGGGGCTGCAAGCCCAGTTGGGTTTCCAATGACTGCCTTAAGACATCATACTGTCGCAAGGCAGCGGCTCGCTGGTCGAGGGATGCATACAGTTGCATCAGCCAGCGATGGGCAACTTCGTTGAGTTTGTCCAGCTCTATCCACTGCCGGGCAAAATCGACGGCTTTTCCTCCTAGAGCTGGTCGCGCATAGGCGTGCGACAGGCGCTCCAGAATCTGGATCTGTTCGCTGCGCAGTTTTTCTGTGGTGAAAAACTGCCATTCATCAAAAACCGGGGCGTCCGGCAGGGTAAAGCCGGTCATAAAGCCGGACTGGTAGAGTCGTGCGGCTGTCTCCAGCCTGGCCAGACATTCTTCGGAGTCATCCCCAAGGTGGCAGGAGGCAGCCAGTGCCTGAAATTCGCTTATGTCTAACCAGATTTCCTCCCAATTTTTCCACGAAACGGAATCGCGCTCAGCCGCCAGCCAGCCTTCAGGCAGGAGGTGATTTATTTCCCAGATAGTGCGTCGCAGGTAAGCAAACGCTTTTTCAGTGGAATATTCCGGCCACAGCAACGTCGCCAGTGCCTCGCGGCTGTGTGCCTGCCGTGTGACAAGCAGGTATGCCAGCAGAGCAACCGCTTTTTTGCGATCGGTGGCAAGCGGTCTTCCTTTCAGCAGGAGGCGGGGATTCCCGAACAGATAGATACGCAGATCAGTCATGGTGTAGGAGCAATAATAAATCGGTGGCTGTGAGGAAAATATACCAGATATTTTCTCTGAGCATCAACTCGTTTGTTCTTGCCCTGCCCTGGTTTATACTCAGGTGATTAGCGGTGCAGGCAGGTGCGTCACCCGGTTGTGGAATACAAGCTGGATCTCTTGGGGGTTGAAGTCGATGCGTGAGATTGAGGCATTATTCATCAGGAACCACCATCCGCCTTCGTCTGGAAATCCGAACAGGGCAGCCAGCAGGTGATTGTAAAAGCCACCATGACTGATAACGGCCACCCGGTCATCTGTAACCCCGTGGCGTTGCAAAAGATCCTTTACTACGCGGGCTGCCCGCTCTCTCCGCTGTACATGGTTCTCCCAGGGGCGACTCCACCAACCTTCTTCACCCAAAGTATTGGGGAGGAGTAGATGGGGATAATTTGCTTCGAAAAATTGGCGATTGGGGCCAGGGTATCCCACCGGGTCTTCATGTGGCAGCTCGTCGAGCACCAGGCCGCCACGTTCATGTAAGTCGATCCAGGCGTTCAGTGGCAATCCAAGTCTATGTGAAATTGCAGTTCCTGTCTGAACGGCCCGCAGCATCAGACTTGTGTATAGGTGGGTTATTCCATAGCCGGTAACATTTTGTGGATCCCAATTGGGATTCCCAACATTGGGCTGGCTTTTAGTTAAAGAAGCGGCTAATAAGTCGACCTGCTGGCGGCCAGTCTCGGTCAGCTCTGGATCGACGATAAAGCTTTTTACATCCTGCGATTGCTCCCATAGGGCATTGTTTAGCGATTGACCATGACGGATGAAGTATAGTTGCATGCAATAGGTCCTGTAGAGGATAGGGTGATAAAATTTTACTGCATTACTCACGCACAAAGGGATTTTGCTGGTTTATGGAGCGGTATTACATCCAGGTTGCTTCGAGGAGTATCCGTAATGATGCATGGCTCGCATGGAACAGGTTGGAGGGGTTATCTTGGGGGAACCGGTGATAAGCAAAAGATTTCTTGGCCCTTAATGCGCCGAGCGCTGGCTTATGCAAAGCCTTATCGCTGGAAAATTTTTGGAATGTTGATACTGATTCTGATCAGTACCAGTTTAACGCTTATCAGCCCGCTGATTATGCGAGACCTGATCGACCAGACCATCCCACAAAAAGATGTCCAAAGGCTGGTGTGGCTCTCCCTGGCTTTGCTATTAATCCCTGTATTGGGAGGCCTGGTTAATGTGGTGCAGCGCCGCTTGAATAGCCAGGTTGGTGAAGGGGTGATTTATGACCTGCGAGTTGCGCTCTACTCGCATTTGCAACGCATGTCGCTGCACTTTTTTACCAATACTCGCGTGGGTGAATTAATGAGCCGGTTGAACAATGATGTCATCGGTGCCCAAAATGCGGTCAGCAGCACGATCATAAGCATTGTGACAAACATCATTCAGGCGACAGCGATACTATTGGTGATGCTCAAATTGGAGTGGAGGCTAACACTTATTAGTGTGATCATCCTGCCCTTTTTTATCCTGGCAGCCAGAATAATGGGGGGACGCTTGCGGGAGATTGCACGCCGGGCAATGGATATTAACGCCCAGATGAATGCCATGGTCGGTGAGACATTAAACATTGCCGGCGCATTGTTGGTGAAGCTGTTTGGGCGAACTGACGTGGAGATCGCACGCTTTGAGAATCGCGCTTCACAAGTACGCCAGATGGGTATCAACCGGGCAGTGTTCGGCTCGATATTCATGGTGATCATCGGCCTGGTTAGCGCGATTGGAACAGCCCTGGTGTTTGGGATCGGCGGATATATGGTAATCCAGGGCGAATTTACGATTGGTACGATTGTCGCTTTTGGGGCTTACCTTTCTGCATTATATGGGTCCTTGCAAGGATTGACCAATGCCCCTGTCGAGTTCGCTACATCTATGGTGAGTTTTGAACGCGTCTTTGAGGTTTTGGACCTGCCGTTGGATATTCATCAGAAAGAAGGAGCGCTCCAACTGCAAGATATCCAGGGCAGAATCGACTTCATAGAGGTGACATTTACCTATCAAATCCACGAAGAGCAGCTATTGAGCGAGGTGACTCGCTACGGGCAAGTCGACCAGGTGAAGATGGTTATGTCAGGGAACGGGCGGAGTGAGTTGGGTGAAAAGCAGCTGGTCGGAGGTGCGCATAGTCGTGATGACGCTGCGGCTGTTGAAGTAGAACCCATCGATGGATCGCAGGCATTGACTCAGGCCAGAGCTATTGCATTGCAGGGGATAAGTTTTACAGTTGAACAGGGACAGTTAGTGGCGCTGGTTGGACCCAGTGGGGCCGGAAAAACTACCTTGACGTATTTGATCCCGCGACTGTATGACCCCAGCAGCGGAAAAATCACAATCGATGGACAAGATCTGCGAGATGTCACCCTGGAATCCCTGAGCGCCCAGATAGGGATGGTGACCCAGGAAAATTACCTGTTTCACGATACGATTCGGACCAATCTTACTTACGCCAGGCTGGATGCCACCCTGCAGGAGCTGGAAGAAGCTTGCCGGGCAGCCAACATCCACGAATTTATTATGGGTTTGCCTGAAGGTTATGACACTGTGGTTGGAGAACGCGGTTATCGGCTCAGCGGTGGGGAGAAGCAGAGGATTGCTCTGGCACGCGTGATTTTGAAGAACCCTCGCATTCTTGTCCTGGATGAGGCGACCAGCCATCTGGATAGTGAGTCGGAAGCTCTAATTCAAGATGCGTTGAAACGTGTCCTGGCTGGCCGTACCAGCATTGTCATTGCTCACCGGTTGAGCACCATCCTGGCTGCCGATCTGATCCTGGTAATGGATCGCGGTGAGATTGTTGAGCGGGGCACCCACCAGGAATTATTGGCGTTGAATGGCCTGTATGCCCATTTATACCGTACACAATTCAGCCAGAAAGAGGCGGCCTGATCACTGAGTTTAATCATGATATGGGCATTAGAAGAGGTTGTAACGGGCTGTAGAATAAGACATATGTCGTAGGCATATCCTGGTAATTTCAGAAATTCAATGCTATACTGCACGAAACCAGTAAGAAGACGTTGTAAAGGAGAAAAACATGAATGAAAACCCTAAAGCAGTAACAGCCCGGCGTTGGATTGCCGGCATGCTGGCCGTGGCGATCTTTGTGAGCATGGTGCTAGTGGGATCGATCCAGGGGGTTGCTGCGCAGAGTTGTTCGACTCAGTACAAGGTTCAATCCGGAGATACCCTGTCCTCGATTGCTGTCCAGTACAATACGACCGTTGAGGAAATCGCAGCGGCCAACAGTCTAACTTCACCTTACCAGATTTTTGTTGGTCAGACCCTGTGCATCCCTGCCGGGGCGAGCACCCAGGTCACCGGGACAGTCAGTGCTACGTCCACGGCTACCAAGCCCGGCGTCACGATTACACCCAGCGGGCTATACCTCGTGACCGTCAAAGTCACCAAGATGGCGAAGAATACACCTTACTACTTCCGGCTGTACTCCGGCAGCTCTCGACCGATTGGTCAGGGAACTCGCCTGGGGACGATCCGTACGGACAAGAATGGCAATGCCACCAAATCCTTTGGCATTCCGACCAAGTTCTATGATAAGAATGCCCTCAAGTGGGGTAAATTCGCCAATTTCTGCTTGAAGAACCCCTGGAATGACGCCTCTCACTGCCAGGCGCTTTACATGTATCCCTAGAACTGGAAACCAGTAGATTAAAAAATCCCTCCCCGAGCGATGGGGAGGGATTTTTTTTGGAAAAGTCCTGGCTTTATGGCATAGAGAGCAGCGATTCCAGCACGGCTTTTGATTTCTGCTCAACTTCCGCATGCAAGGATCCGCCATGGGAATCCATGGTGACTACTACGGGGAAGTCCTTGACCTCAATCACCCACATGGCTTCAGGCACACCGAAATCCAGCTTATAAACACCAACCACGCGTTGGACCGTCTGTGCAATTAGAGTGGCTGCGCCGCCAATCGCATGCAGGTAGACACCGCCTACTTCCTGACAGGCCGAAAGCGTTTTGGGTCCCATCCCGCCTTTGCCAATCACACCTCTTACTGAAAAGTGCTTCATTACATCGCCCTGATACGGCTCTTCTCGGATACTGGTAGTTGGCCCGGCAGCCACAAACCGGTAATCCTGAGTATCCAATCCGGCTACTACCGGTCCGCAGTGATAAATTACTCCATCTTGCAGGAGTTGCGTAATCGCATCATAAACTTGCTGATCATCCCCTTGTGGGATACGGGTGTTCTTAATAAAAGTATCTACCATCCATTTGTGCACAGCATCTCGTCCGGTTACCATCTTGCCGTTCAGTCCTATCGGGTCGCCAACTCTCAAACTGCGTGCAACATCTTCAGTCATGGGTAACGAGATTGATCTCATGCTATCCTCCACAATTCCCAAATCAATTTGCTTCCTAAAGCTTCCATCCTGAGCTGAAACCTATTCATAGGCTGCCAATCCGTCCTGGTAGGTCATCTTGCGGCGGCGGTAAGCCCAGCACATGTAAGAGATGGAGACGTAGAAGCTAGCCGGCAGGCGATGCAGCGTGGTAATTTTTGTTCCTAGAACCGTAGTCTGGCCCCCAAAGCCCATCGGGCCGATTCCAAGCAGATTGGCTTCCTCGGTCAGACGGTCTTCCAGTGCGGCCAGCTGAGGATCGGGGTTGCCTTCGTCCAGCTTATTGAGCAAGATTTCCTTGCTGGCGTAGTATGACGAGCCGCGATCCCCACCGATTGCCACGCCCAGGATGCCCGGTGCGCAGCCTTTACCCTGGGCCTTGTGGACTGCATCCAGGACTGCCTTGCGCACACCTGGCAAGTCCCGGCCCGCGCCCAGGCTAGCGTTGGGCAGGGTATACTGGGCTCCAACGTTCTCGCATCCCCCGCCTTTGAGCATTACTTCTATAGTGAGTGCCGGTCCATCGACTTCGATAAAATGGATGGTTGGGAAGTATTCATCTCCCAGGTTGTTCCCGGTATTTTTTCCGCTGACACTGTGGACAGAGTTCGGCCTCAAATAGGAGCGTTGGGTAGCCTCAACGACTGCGTCTTCAATCTGTGTGCGCAGCTTTCGCGTGCTCCAACCTTCCGGGTAGTACACATAGAAGATAGGTGTGCCGGTATCCTGGCAGATCGGAGTAGAGTTCTGCCTGG
>Ga0105097_10001824_pt1 | contig 10284 bp, 11 predicted proteins | sample PPLLak12cMay2015_FD_87035 | JGI IMG/M metagenome (GOLD analysis project Ga0105097, IMG submission 87035) | Freshwater sediment microbial communities from Prairie Pothole Lake near Jamestown, North Dakota, USA - PPLs Lake P7 Core (1) Depth... | ecosystem: Environmental > Aquatic > Freshwater >... | reverse complement strand
AAGGGGCGCACATTGTGTTTTGACCAGGATCCGGTTTCTTTTTCCGCTGTGGCAAAGGCTGTCGGACCGTCAGTCATATAGATATAAAAAGCCCAGCTAAAACCAACTACGGCCATGATGAGCTCTGAAACAAAAAGGGCTCCCCATTTGTTGCTGAAACCGCGATAACGAAAAACGAAGCCATAGGCCAGCAAAAAAGGCAGTAGAAGGGCATAATGCGGGATAGGCCCTTTGCTCATGATGGCAAAGCCGGAAAAAATACCGGCGAGTAACCAATGTTTCCAGAGGATTTTTTCATTGTCGAAAGCAAGGTAATACTGGTAAATGGAAAAGAACATGAAACTGTGTGCAAAGATATCCCATTGTCCGTTTCTTCCTGCGAAGACGATATAAAAGGAGGTGGCGAGGATCAGGGAGCCATAAAATGCCTGGTTTCTGTCTTTGAGCAGTTTTATACCGAATAAATACGAGGTAAACACAAGAAAAATGGCCATGAGTGCCGCCGGAAGCCGCAAGCCCGCGATGCTGTCAAGGCCGAATACAGAAGCCGAGGCAGCGGTCATCCAGGTGGGTAGCGGGGGTTTTTCATAGCGTGGTTCGAGGTTCATCGTTGTGTGGATCCAGTTGCCATTCCTGAGCATTTCCCTTGCGGTAATAAAGTTTCTCGATTCCATGATATCAACAAAGGTGATGTCCAGATGGCTTGTGAATATGGCCACTGAAGCCAGAAGCAGAAAAAAAAGGTGCTTTTTATTTGGTTTCATTGCTGTTTCTTTTTAATAAGATCAAATTGCGGATATAGACTACGGAGCCGAAAGAATTTCCGATCAGAAGAACAGGGTCTTTTCTGAAAATTGCATAAACAAAGATGAGGAGGGAGCCTGCAATACTGAACAGCCAGAAACCTTTTGGCAGATAAGCGACTTTTTGTTTTTCCGAATAGCCCCACTGGACGACAAACCTTAATATAAAAATGATCTGGGCAAGGATACCCAGAGCAAACAACCAGAAGGGGATGTTTTCATTTTCAAAAAATCTATCGAAATGAATTTGATGGTCATAATAGGCATAAAGAATAACGGATAGAGGAAAGAGATTGATAAACAGGCGTATTAGTGCATGGAGTTTTTTCCAGTAACCGGCCAGTTGTAGATTGCGTATGTAAATAAAGTATGTCAGAATTTGACCGAATACGATTGGAAAATCGTTTCTGAGGTCACCATAAATAAACATCAAAAATGAGGCAGCCAGACTTAGCTGCCAGAACAGCAAAGGGGTAACCACCTTTTTCGCTTTTTCGCTTTGTAACCATTGCACCAGCAGCCTCGAAGAAAAAAGGATCTGCGACAAAAAACCGATGCTATAGATTATCCAGTTGCTCATCACTTTATTTCAGGCCATCGGAACTATTTCTGATAGAATAATTGATGTATTTTTTCTTCATCCACAGGTAGGCGAAGCAATCGATCAAGGGTCCGAAAAGCCGGTTCCACAAATGGTATTTTGCTTTTCCGGCCACGCGCGGAAAATGCTGTACCGGTATCTGGGTAATTTTGCCCTGTTGAAGGAGGATCATGGCGGGTAAGAAGCGGTGCAAGCCCTTGAACATCGGAATTTTTTTGGCCATCTCCGTATTGATCACTTTCAGCGGACAACCCGTATCATCCATGCCGTCTCTGGTGAAAGCCCTGCGAATGGCATTGGCTATGGTTGAGGACATGTTTTTTACAAAGGAATCCTTGCGGTTTGACCGCACTCCGTTTACCAGGTCATAGGTTCCGATGTGCTGAAGAAGCAGGTCAAAATCTTTGGGCGTGGTTTGCAGGTCGGAGTCGATATAACCCACATAATCGCTATTAGCATAGTCAAATCCTGCTTTTATGGCAGCGCTGAGCCCCCTGTTCTTTTCAAATTCCAGAAAAGCAAATCTGGAATCCCTTTTCGCGATCTTTTCTATGAACTTCTGGCTTTTATCGGTAGATCCGTCGTTTACAAACAATACGCTCGCATTCAGGGAACAGGTATTTAAATATCCGGAGAGTTCTTTTTCTACCCTTTCGAGGTTGTCTTCTTCATTGTAAACGGGAACAATGATGGTGAAACTTTTTTTCATAAGCTTATTATCTCTCTTGCTCCATTTCAATGGTGACCATGGAAACATCACCTCCTATGGGCGGATTTATTTTTGAGACCAGTACATGAACCTTATTTACCAGGGGCAGTTCATTCAGTATCCTGTCCATAATTCGTTTAGCCACCGTTTCGAGCAATTTGGCCCTGACAGCCATTTCTTCGGCAACAATATGGTTCAAATGAACATAATTTACAGTGTCTTTTAAGTCATCCGAGATGGCAGATTTTTTCAGGTCTGCAAAAACTTTCAGGTCGACGCGGTAGTCCGAACCGATCTTTCCCTCTTCCAGCAAACAGCCGTGATACGCATAGATCTTAATATTCTTCAGTATAATCGCACCCATTTTTTTCAGTTTAATAATTGGCGTCTTCAGGATATCGGGCCATAAATTCTTTTGCTTTTTTCACCATATTCTTACTTCCCACAAAAATCGGTGCCCTTTGGTGCAGTTCAGTGGGTTTTATTTCCATGATCCTTCGGTAGCCGTCGGTTGCTTCACCGCCTGCCTGTTCTGCCAGATAGGCCATGGGATTGCATTCGTAGAGCAATCTCAGCTTGCCTTTCGGGCCTTTGGCGCTGGTGGGGTAGATATATATACCTCCCTTGATCAGGCTTCGGTGAAAGTCTGCCACAAAGGAACCGATATACCTGGCCGAATAAGGCCTGTCTTCTTTTTCTTCCTGGCAATATTTGATATAATCTTTCACTCCCTGAGGAAAGTGGACATAGTAACCCTCGTTGATCGAATAAATATTGCCGTCGGGAAACTTCATGTTCGGGTGAGAGAGGTAATAAACACCCAGGGCCTGATTCAGGGTAAATCCGTTCACTCCATGGCCCGTAGTGTACACCAGCATGGTTGAGGTTCCATAAACTACATATCCGGCTGCAACCTGGGCATCTCCGGGCTGTAAAAAATCTTCAAGGGTTACAGGAGTTCCGATGGGAGTGACCCTCCTGTAAATAGAAAAAATAGTACCTACAGAAACATTGACATCAATGTTCGACGAGCCGTCCAGCGGATCCAAAAGTATTACATATTTGTTATCATGCGTGTTGTCTTTTCCCTGAATAGTCACAAACTCATCTTCTTCCTCACTGGCAATCCCGCACACAATTTCTCTGTTCACCAGTGTCTTCATAAAGACTTCATTGGCATATACATCCAGTTTTTGCTGGTTCTCGCCCTGTATATTGGTATTACCTGAATCGCCTAAGATATCTACCAGTCCGGCCTTGTTTACCTCGTGGTTTACGATCTTGGATGCCAGCCGGATCGAGCTTAAAAGTTTCGATAGCTCTCCGGAAGAATAGGCAAATTCATTCTGGTTCTCGATGATGTATTCGCCCAGTGTGATGTGGTTTCTCATGGTTTTTTTGTCAGGATAAATTACGGGTAAAATAGCTTGTAAAAAAAGGTTAAATTAGCAAAAAAAATCAATTGATGGATGTAATTCTTAGAAAAGCTGAGCCCTCGGATATGAAGGATGTACTGTCTTTGATCAAGGAGCTGGCGGCCTTCGAAAACGAACCCGGGGCAGTTGAAATTACCGAAAAACAGCTTATAGAAGACGGCTTTGGACCAAGTCCGTACTTTGAGGTCATAGTGGCTGAAACGCAGGGGACTGTGGTAGGAATGGCTTTGTTTTACTACCGGTATTCTACCTGGAAGGGAAGAACGATACATCTTGAGGATCTTATTGTAAAGGAAGATTACAGAAATAAAGGGTTCGGGTCAAAATTATACACCGAAGTGTTGCGGGTTGCACATGGCAAAGGCTTGAAAAGGGTGGAATGGAATGTGCTGGACTGGAATAAGGTAGCCATTGATTTTTACGAATCTACCGGTGCGAAATTACTGCCGGACTGGCGGGTGGTGCAAATGGATGAGCAAGGCCTGCGAAATTATTTAAACACACTATGAAAGTCTTGAAATTTGGGGGCGCATCGGTTAAGGATGCAGATGGTGTGAGAAACTTTGCTGAGGTGATCAGGCAAATCGGTTTCACAAAAGGAATTGTTGTTATTTCAGCTATGGGCAAGATGACGAATGCTTTTGAGGAAATCGTCAAAGCAGTTATACATCAGCCCGATGTTACCGAAGAAAAGGTAAATTTCACCAAAGCTTTCCACCTGGAAATTATTAAGGGTCTTTTTGGAAATCAAGGTGCGTATGAGGATAAAATCACAGAATTATACGAGAATTTGTGGCTGAACATTGAAACAGGGAAAAATGATCCCTATGATAAATTGTATGACGCGATCGTATCACAGGGAGAAATTATTTCCACTGTAATTTGCAGTCTCTGGCTTAGGCATTCGGGAATAGATCATACCTGGCTGGATGCAAGGAAGGTAATCAGAACAGACGATAATTTCCGCAAGGCCAAAATTAATTGGGAACTTACCAGTTCTGCGACACAACAGGAGGTTGATCTGTCCGAAATAACCATAACCCAGGGATTTATTGGGAGTGATGCCAACAACCATACCACCACCCTGGGCAGAGAAGGTTCAGATTATACCGCTGCCATTTTAGCCTATTGCCTGGGCGCGGAAGAAGTAAATGTCTTTAAGGATGTTCCCGGCGTGATGAATGCTGATCCGAGGTATTTTGAGAATCCGGTTTTGTTGAATGAAATTTCCTTTAGGGAAGCTATAGAAATGTCGTTTTACGGAGCCACGGTCATTCATCCCAAAACCATTCAGCCTCTTCAAAAGAAAAATATTCCGCTGAGGGTGAAGTCTTTTATTACACCGCTTTTACCCGGAACGCTTATCAGTAAATCGCTGATGCTGGAACCTAAAACCCCAATTTTTATAAGAAAAGGCAATCAGATCTTGTTGTCTGTATCCGATAAAGATTTTGATTTTATAGCGGAAGAAGATTTAAGTGAAATTTATGAACTGTTTCACAGGTATAAGGTCAGTATCAATCTGATGCAACTCTCAGCAATTAGTTTTTCGGTAAGTTTTGAAGATATTTTTAATACCTTTCAGCACCTGATTGATGAATTACAAAAAAAATACAAAGTTTTGTATAACAAGAACCTGACACTCTATACGATCAGGCATTTTAATGATAGTACAATTAATGAACTAGTAAAAAATAAGGAAATACTCCTAAAGCAAACAAGCAGAGAAACAATTCAAATTTTAACAAAATAGATCATGAGTTTAGTAACCGCCAAAGAAATTGCCAGGGTAATCAATGCAGACCGCTTTGGTTTTTTTGGTACGTTTCTGGGTTATGCCATGCTCAAAATTCTGAGGATTTCGAGGCTAAACGAGATCTACAACAAACACAAAGACAAGAGCGACCTCGATTTCCTGAATGCCATCCTGAATGAAATACAGATCCGGTTTGAGATACCTGAAGAGGATTTGCAGCGCATCCCTAAAGAAGGGCCCTTTATTACGGTTTCCAACCATCCATTAGGAGGAGTGGATGGTATTTTATTATTGAAACTGCTGCTGGAGCAAAGACCGGATTACAAGATCATCGCAAATTTTTTATTGCACCGGATCGCACCGCTTCAGCCCTATGTGATGCCCGTAAACCCGTTTGAGGACCACAAAGATGCCAGGTCTAGTATGGCAGGAATTAAACAGGCCTTGCAACATGTACAGAACGGACATGCCCTGGGAATTTTTCCGGCAGGAGAAGTATCGACCTTCAAAGACGGGAAACTTGTTGTTGATAAACCCTGGGAGCCGGGTGCAATAAAATTGATACAAAAGGCAAAAGTACCCGTCATACCGATTTATTTTCATGCCAAGAACAGCAAATTGTTCTACAGGTTATCCGGCATAAGCGATACGCTCAGAACAGCTAAGCTGCCTTCAGAGCTTTTGACTCAAAAAGACAGGGTGATCAAGGTGCGCGTCGGCAAGCCCATCACGGTTAAAAAACAGGGGGAGCTCATATCCTTTGATCAATTTCACGATTACCTGCGCAAAAAGACCTTTATTCTGGCAAAACCCTTTGAAAAGGAATATTCCCTCCTCGACGCGGCAAATCTGAAAATTCCGAAACAGCCAAAAACCATTGCTGAAGAGATTCCTGCTGAGCTTATATTGTCAGAAATTGAAACCCTGAAGGCTAAGGATAAACTTTTATTTTCAATTAGCAGCTATGAAGTGTATTTCGCGGAGTCATCAGAGATAAAAAATATTTTAAGGGAGATAGGCAGGCTGCGTGAACTTACCTTCAGGGCAGTTGGCGAGGGATCCAATCAGGCAATAGACCTTGACCAATACGACAAATATTTCCGGCATTTGTTTCTGTTCGACCGGGCCACAAATAAGATCGCAGGAGCATATCGGATGGGCATGGGGAAGGAAATTTTTGATCGCTATGGCAAAAAAGGATTTTATATCAGCGAACTGTTCTATATTGATCCTGAAATGAATGAGATGCTGAGCGAGTCCATCGAGATGGGCCGGGCGTTTATCATTGGTGAATACCAGCAAAAAGCCCTGCCACTGTTTCTGCTCTGGAAGGGCATTCTTCATGTGGCGCTGATCAATCCCCAGTACAATTACCTCATTGGTGGGGTAAGTATCAGCAATAAGTTCTCCAATTTTTCCAAATCACTGATGGTGGAATTTATGAAATCCAATTATTACGATCCGTATTATGCACAATTCGTGCATCCCAGAAAGCCCTATCGGGTAAGGCTGAGAAATGCCGATAAGGATTTTGTTTTTGATACTGCAAAAGCCGATATGAATCAGTTTGACAAGATCATCGATGAGCTTGAACCCGGGGAGTTGCGCCTGCCGGTATTACTAAAGAAATACATCAAGCAGAATGCGAAGTTACTCGCATTTAATGTCGATCCCAATTTCAATAATTGCGTTGACGGACTGATGTATATCAAGATCGCTGATATTCCTTCTGATACCATGAAACCGGTGCTTCAGGAATTACAGGATCAGCTTGAACTCAAGCAAAATGCAAACAAAGAATCTTAACCAAGGCTTACTGGTACACCGTAGTAGAATTCCAGCAATTTTACCCTGAAGATATACTCGTATTTAGCGCGCAGGTAGTCTGACTGGGCTTTTACCAGCCTGTTCTTGATCTGGCTGTATTCAAAGGAATTCATGATACCCACATTGTATTTTTCCTGTGCGTATCTGAAAGATTCTTCCTGTGCCAATACCGATTTTTGTGCTGCTTCATAAACTTTGAGCGAACCCTGTGCATCGGCATAAACTGTATTGATGGTTCTCTCCAGATTTAATTCTTCCTGGGTAAGCTGGTACTTTGTTTGTTCATGATTGATCTTTGCGCGCTTCACATTGTTTGAAGCCCGGAAGCCGTTCAGAATGGGTATTTGTAAGCCAAGTCCGTAATTGGTTCCGGCATTGTCCTTGAACTGGTCAGAGAAATCTGCTGCATCACCTGTAACCGGTCTGAAATTGGGTGAAATAACATTCTGTCCGGTACCTTCAACCTGGCCAATAACCACTGTTGGATTGTCGGGATCGATCTCAGAGCCCACTATGCGGTCGAAGGTAGAATATCTTGAATTCCAGTTAAAGAAGCCCGTAATTGTAGGATACAGATTGCCTTTGGCCAGGCTTATATCTTTTTCGGCGATGTCTATATTGGTCTTGGCTACCTTGATCTCATTTCTGTTCTCAAGGGCTTTTTGGTAGATCTGATCAACGGTATAGCTGCCCAGGTTTACCAGTGGGAGGGTAGCGATCTCTTCATCGGCAATGTCGAAGTTGTCGTAGTCTCTCAACTGAAGCAGTTGGGCCAGGCTGATCAACGACAATTTTACATTGTTCTGCGTGACAACCAGATTTTGTTCATCACTTGCAATTGTGGCTTGTATATCGTAAAGATCTCCCTTTGGTAAAGTACCGGCTTCCACCAGCTTGCTTGTTCGGTTGAGCTGTTCTCTTGTTACCTCCAATTGGGGTTCGGCTACTTTTACAGCTTCTTTGTTGAAGAGGACCAAAAGGTAGGCGTTGATCACATTCAAAGAAATATCATCTTTTATCTTGTCTACCTGGTACTGGTTAGCAAGTATGGTGAGGTCAGCCCTTCGCAGTTCATTTACATTTCTGAGTCCGTTAAAGATGGTGATCCCGGAACCAATTCCTGCTGAAGTGGTCTGGGTTGTCTGGTTACGAAGGAGTCCCGTGGTTACATCCACGTTCAGACCGGAGTTCCAGGCATGGTTGCCCTGGGCATTTAAGGTAGGTAAAAAATTACCGACCGCATCTTTTTTAGTTACTTCGGCCAGGTCGACATTGTATTCATTCTGTTTAACCGAGATGTTGTTTTCTACGGCATAATCAACACACTCCTGCAGTGTCCATTTTTTATTGGGGTCTATATCCTGTGAAAAAGCTGATAATATAATGGATAGAAATAGGAATAAGGAAATTTTGGTTTTCATGTAAAGATTGATTTTGCTATTTGACGAGCAAAAAGAATAAATGTTACACTTTTGAAGATTTATTTGCTTCCGGATTTCCTGTAGTATCTGAAAAGGAAGTAAAAAGCCACCGCAACGATCAGATACGGAAAGGCCATGAGATAGATGATACCTGAATTGATCCCTTCAGCTACCTCCTCACCGCCTGATTCTACTACGGCACGGCACATGGCGCATTGGGCAGACAGGAGCTCCGGCAGGAAAAACAGCAACAGTCCGGCGGTTTTTATTATATTATATTTTGAGATCTGCAACATCAGGTTTTTTATTGTGCATAATAAGGCGAAATCATCAGATAGACCAAAACCCCGGTTACAGCCACATAAAGCCAGAGCGGAAAGGCGTATCGTGCAATTTTTTTGTGTTTTTCAAAATCTCCCGTAATGCCTCTCAAAAAAGTTATCAGCACAAAGGGAACAACGGCTAGCGACAAAAGAATATGGCTGATCAGAATAAAATAATAAACAGGTCGCATAATTCCTTCACCTCCATAGGGTGTTGAAGCAGAGGTCATGTGGTATAATATATACAGTACCAAAAATAAAGCGGACAAAGCAAGTGCTACTTTCATCAGCAATTCGTGCAATTTGACTTTTTTATTTTTTACAGCCCAAAGGCTGCTTATCAGCACAAGGCTGGTCAGTGCATTGATGCCGGCATAAACCGGTGGTAAGAATACAGGCAATTGCATGTCGATTTTTACCCTGAATAGTGCTGCCACCACGAGGGGGATCAATACTGACAGTGTTATGATCAGTATCCGGTAATTTTTTTCGTTCTTACTTGCTTGCATGGGATGTTTATTCCTTTAACAGTTTTTCAATATCTTCTTTCAGCCACTGTACCTGCGTTTCGTCGAGACCGTCATAAAACTTTATGGGATTTTGCTCATCTCCTGATTGTACAATTCGCGATCTGATGTTTCCGTTTTTATCGATGAGGGCAAAGAGTCCTGAATGTTCAAACCCACCTTCAGCGAGTTCATTTTCGCCGGCATAGAGTTTAAATCCTTCGTTTGAAAACTTGTAAATGGCCTCTTTTTCACCCGTCATAAATTGCCAGTGTTTCAGGTTTACTCCTTTATTCTGCATATACACCTTGAGCACTTCAGGACTGTCTCTTTGCGGATCAATAGTAAAGGAGGCCATACCAAAGTCCGGATTTCCAAAAAATTCCTTTTGAATTTTAAGAAGGTTTGCGTGCATTTTCGGACAAATGGTGGGGCAGGAAGTGAAGAAGAACTCCACTACATAAACCTTATTTTTATAGTAGTTATTGTTGATCAGCACACCATCCTGATTGGTGAAGGAAAATTCCGGTACCTGCTCAAACGTTACCAGCTCTACGGAAGTCAATCTTTCCAGGATCTTTGGAATGGCATAAATACCGAATACCAGGATAATAAAGGCAATTACGATGTATGCATTCTTTTTCATTGTACACTTTTTTAAACTCCTTCGGATTCAATTTTTACTTTGCATTCGTCTGCATCACTAGTCACTATTCACTAGTCACTAATCACTGTATAACCGCATAACCGTATAACTTTTTCCTTTTTACTTTTTACTTTTACCTTTATCCTTTACCCCTGCCTGCCATATTACCAGCCGCAGGCTGGCAACACCCCGCGAGGCATCGCGGGGCTACGATTGTAAACCCTTCGTGATTACTTTACTTTGTCCTTTATCCTTT
>Ga0105097_10001823_pt1 | contig 10289 bp, 24 predicted proteins | sample PPLLak12cMay2015_FD_87035 | JGI IMG/M metagenome (GOLD analysis project Ga0105097, IMG submission 87035) | Freshwater sediment microbial communities from Prairie Pothole Lake near Jamestown, North Dakota, USA - PPLs Lake P7 Core (1) Depth... | ecosystem: Environmental > Aquatic > Freshwater >... | reverse complement strand
GTAGCATGGTTTACTAATGGATTAGGTATTGACAAAATAGAGTATTACAGTTATAATTGGTTAACTAAAGAAAAAATAAAGGAGTTTGAGGTATAAGGATTATGGAAAAATTAAAAAGATTGTTGAAAGCATTGTTTGTAGTACTTATTCCTTTGTGCATAATTGCGGTTGTGATTTTTCTACCCATATATCTTTTAGAAACATATTTTGGAGCAACTGCCGCTTTAGTATATGGTTTTATTGTACTCATAGCAGGTCTTACAACGTTTGTATATTTTTTATTAGGTACATAAAAGGAGTTTGAGATATGAATGTAGAGCAAATGATAGATTGTTTGAATAGTACGGCAGAGCTTGTTAATGGGACTATCATATATGATGCGGATCATCAATCGTTGGAAACAACAAAATCAGTTGAATTAGCCAATGATCTACAAAAGATCGCTGTTTACATAGAAGGTATAAAATTAGAAATGGAAAGTCTAGATGAAGCTAAAAGATTTATATCTACGTGGTTACTTATGTTAGATATTGATGGGTTATCTGAGTCTAACAAAGAAGGATTACTTGTATTTTTATCTATTATTAATTTAGCGATGAGGAAACTAGCATGGAATATGGGACTGGTAAATAATGAACGTGAATGAGATGGTAAGTTGTTTAAATCATACAGCTAGTTTTGCAGAAGGTTCTGTATTGGAATCTCCTCTTTTAGCTAATGATTTACGAAAAATTGCTAAATATATTGAAGCAGTTGGGCAACAATTATTATGGTTAGCTTGCTTAGAAGAAGCAGGAGTAGATAATTGGGGAGGCTATGATTATGCGAGACAGTTATATAAGGAACGTACAGAATAAATGTCCAAGCTATTTATAGATCTAGAAGATCTAGATGAATATGTAACTTTTGGTAAACATAAAGATAAAACTTGGAGAGAAGTTTTAGAAGAAGATCCAGAGTATCTTTTATGGTGTCATAAAACCATAGATTGGATAGAATTTTCAACTTTAGTAGTAGATGAAGCATGGGAATCACCAGGAACGTATTTTACTAAAAGCTACTATAGCTAAACGGTTATAGCCCTGCCCTTATAAGACAGATGCCCTCACAAGGTTCATGTAGGTTCGAATCCTACTAGTAGCACCATGCTGGTATCGTATAACGGCATTACACTTGTTTTGTAAACAAGTTATGTAGGTTCGACTCCTATTACCAGCTCAGAAAGGAGAATAAATGGTAAATAAACAAAAGATTAAAGGTACAAGTTGGGAGAGACAAATTTGCGAATTGATCGAAGAAAATATCCCAGGATCAAAAGTTAAGCGAATTGCAGGAAGCGGTGCATTAGGTACAGTAATGCACGAACCTAGCTTAACAGGAGACGTTATTATGGAACTCCCTAACTTTGAAAAAAAGTTTAGAGGAGAAGCTAAAGTAGGATATGGAGGAGATACGCAATTAACTGTAAAAAAGGAATGGTTTGATAAGATTAAACAAGAAGCAGACAATAGCTACGCTTTCCCTTTGCTTCTATGCAAGTTTCTAGGTGCTAAGAAGAAAGACGGAGTCCAATACTTCGTAGCCCTTGACTTAAACAGTTTTTGTGATATAATGAATTATGTTAGTAAACTCTAAATGGAAAACGATTAGAAAGCTATATAGCAAGTACTTTGGATATAGCGAGGACTATATAGATTATTTAGCAATAAAGGATATTCTCAAGTTAACTTGTATGGGGTATTCTTATTATAAGATAGCTAGAAGACTAAAGATGGATTCACAATATGTCTTATCAGTTTTAAATCAATACTTTGATAATGACGGATTAAATTACGATTTAGGATTTAGTCCTTTAGCTGTATATAAAATATCAAAAGATTTAGATGAGTTTACGCAATACATAAATTCGAGAGAGTATTATGTAAAAAATTATGAAATAAGTTATCTTTTTAGTATATGTAAAAATTTTTTTGATTACGAGGAGAAATATAATGGCAATTGAATTACCTGATTTTGATGTAATGATGGAAGATATAGATAATATTTATAATAAATCTAGAGAAAAAGCTCTTTTAGATGTTAGATTAAAACAAGCAGAGGCGGAATTAACTAGAGCGGCTCAAGTAGATCCTAAATATTTTAAAGACGGAAAACCACCTGCTCAGAACTTTGTAGACAATGCTTATAAATATACTGGATTAAATAACGAATTAGTGGAACCCAGGAATTTATCAGCTATGTTAGGAGCAGAAGTAGAAATGCTAAAGAATAAATTAGAATTAAAGCATAAAATTATAGATATTTGGAGAACACAGGCCGCAAACGAAAGGATTCTAACTTCATAATGGCCGAAGGTTGGTATGTTAATTTCTTATTAAGGAATAGAGATTCTATAAGAAGTAGTATTATATCGGAATCAAACGATCTTTTGATGTTTAATTTAGAAGATGATTTATATAATGATTTGCTTTCTGTAGAGACTTCTTTATCTTCTTTAATAAAAGATAATAGGTTTTCAAAAAAAGAATTATCTATTATAGATTTATATATTATTAAGACATATAGAGTAACCGAGGTAATTAAAGAATTAAAAATATCTAGAGCATCTTTGGATATATTGTTAGATAGTGTTTGTACTAAGATAGCTTTTTCATTAGGAGGACACTTTACTAATCACGGATTTTTAGAATTTTTAAAAGAGAATTATGATTTTACAGAAAAACAAATAAATAGAGCGAGGAGCATATTGAACATAGATGAGTAAAAAAACTAAAGAAATAAAATGTATCCACAGGCATACGATAAACGATCACCCAAAGTGTTTTGCAAAAGGATTAGTAAAGTATAAAGATGATAGACAATTTGAAAAAGAAACAGGATTAGGCTGGTATAATTATCCAGATTATAGGATAGGTTATTTTGATATAGAGTCTGATGGACTATTTGCAGATTTTGGTACAATGTTAACCTGGTGTATAAAAGAAAAAGGAGGAAAGATTACTTATGATATTATAGAAAAAGAAGACTTATTTAATGGATTAGCTGATTATAATTTAACAAAGTCATTAATAAATGAAATACGAAAATATAAAATTATTTGCACGTATTATGGTACAGGATTTGATTTTCCCTTTTTGAGGGCTAAAGCATTGCATTATGGATTAGACTTTCCTGGTTATGGTGATATTTATCATTTTGATTTATATTATGTAGCTAGAGATAAATTAAGATTAACAAGGAAATCATTAGATAATGTATGCGATTATCTTAAGATAGAAGGTAAAACACAAATAGATAAAGATGCTTGGAGAAAAGCAAAGTACGGAGATCCTGTAGCATTACAGGAAGTATTAAGTCACAATTCAGGTGATGTAGTGATTTTAGAGGAATTACACAATAAATTAGAGTCATTTAGAAAATGGACAAGGAGAAGTATATAATGGAAATTACAGGAAATTCAACTGTAACAGATTTTGTAGCTGAGGTAAAAGACGGAGAATGGAAAGTAAAATATAGAGTACAACAAGGTATGAAGATTGGTGATCAAGAGTGGGTGTATAAAGAAATAGTTTCCCAAGCACACGGAGACGATTATAAAGCTCTTATAGAAGACGTGCTAGAAACAATTGGACGGTATCTACATGGATTAAACGGAAGTCTATTTAATGAGTTACCGGAATCCACGGAGGAAATTAAACAGTGAGAAGCGATGTTATTCAAGTTTTTAAATTAGAGAACGTATATATTTTCAAGAAAGCAAGGCATGGAAAGTTTTTTTATACTACAAATGATTCAGTAGCTATACCAACTTTTAACTTCTTTGCTTTGATTAAGTTTATGCTAGAAAGAGGACTAATAGATATTAAATCCCTAAAGGCGGTAGTTGATGAATTTAGTGACAGAACCTATTAGTGAGATAATGTTTGCAGATATATTTACGAAACAAGTATTCGTTTTAGTATCAGGCAAGGCTGGCTCAGGAAAAACAACTTTTTCTATATTCTTAAAAGAATTATTAGTAGAAAAAGGATATAGAGCAGTAGTTAAATCGTTTGCATATCCTATAAAACAAGTAGCACAGGTTTTTAATTGGGATGGAATTAAAGACGAAAAAGGAAGAAAATTATTACAACAATTAGGTAAAGTTGGTAGAGAATATAACGAAGATACTTTTGCCAAGATCCTAGTTAATACTGTAATAAATAATCTCAATATTCCAGAAGTTATTATAGTAGACGATTGGAGATTTCCAAATGAATACGAATACATAGCCAAATATGGAATGTTTAGTGTGATTAGTGCTAGAATTCATAAAGATAAATTGGACAATTCCAGCACAGATGTTAGTGAAACATCATTGGATTCTTATGTATTTGAATTAGATATTGATAATAACAATACATTAGATAATTTATTAAATACAGCTAAAGATGTAGCTGTATATATTGAAACTTTTAGAGGAGGTAAAATAAATGTTTGATTTTTTAGAACCAACTACTCTAACCTCAGCAGGGTTAGCAGTAATCATTATTGAAATTATAAAATGGATTTACAAGAAAGTAACTAAACAACCAGATTTCTCTTTCTCGCTAGCTTTTTATGCTATGCTAGTACCTATTTTGAATTTCCTTAGTGAGCCATTGTTATTCTTTTTTGGTATGCCAGGGGCGCAATTGCCTACAAATTGGGTCTTATTTGGACAGCAAGCCGCTCAGATAGCCGCAGGATCGTTGTTATCTCTAGTGCTATACAATGCAGGGCTAAAGCCACTAAAAGAGTATGGATACAAGTTGAGAGACGTTCTTACTCTAGACAAGGAAGAAAAGTTAGCCCTTGACAAGTAACAGATAAGGTGCTATACTAGTCTTATGAAAGGTAGGATTGATAGCGTCCATCCTCTAAAGAGTACAAGTACGGGGTAGTCGAAAGCGACACTACTATATGACAACCAGCGATTTAAGCAGTTGATGTACCGGAAAGTTTTGGCGTAACAGCACATCATAAGATTATATAAAAAAAAGGAGAAATAAAAATGGATTATATTGGAAAATGGATTGAAGATTTGGAAGTACCTACTTTTGAAGAGGTTATGGCTACAGCGTATGATGTTCTTTGTAGTCCTTATGAATATGAATTTACTGTAGAGGAAGTGCTTGGAATAGGCTCACAAAGATTGGATATAGATTTCAACGAATTACAAAGACAGTTTATTTTATTTCAAGGTCTAATTAAAGCATCGGCTGTTATTAAACAACGACATGAAGTGCAATCAGTGTAGATCTTGTGCTAGATTAATAAGAATAGATTATGAATCGGAATCTTTTTATGTATGGTATTGTAAACTATGTGGACACGCTTTTCATATGGGAAATAAAACTACAGTAGAAAAAGATTCCGATTTATATAATAAGGTTTGTATAAAATATAAAGAGTTGTATGGAGAAAGAATATAATGGATTTTTTATATGTTTTAGCAGGATGTAGTATAAGGCTTTTATTACCAGCATCATTATTGTTACTGTTTTATGTAATTAATAAAAGAGGAAATAATGGAAATAACTAAAGGATATGATTTTGACGACTTGTTATTAGTACCTAAACCGTCATTTGTAAATTCTAGAGAAGAAGTTAATTTATCGACTTGGATTAAAGGATTGGAAGTAGGAATACCTATTATTGGTTCCCCAATGAAGGGCATTATGTCTAAGGAGCTGGCGTTGGAATTGCATAGAAACGGTAGTATAGGAATTTTACACAGATTTTATGATAATATTAATGACCAATTATGCGATATAAATTATCTTTATGACCAATATGCCAAATTTGGAATTTCCGTTAAGTTAAATGAGTTTGATATTTTAAGATACGGATTAGATCATGGAGTAAATATTGTATGTGTAGACGTAGCTAATGGATATTTGGAATCAGTTTTAAATTATGTTAGCTTTATAAGGGATATAATTACTAAACTTAATTATTCTACTTTAATTATGGCGGGAAATGTAGTTACATTAAAAGGTGCAAATAATTTATGGAACGCTGGTGCAGATTTAGTTAGGGTAGGAATTGGTTCAGGTGGTCTATGCACTACTAGAAATATTACTGGAGTCGGGTATCCTCAGTTATCCGCTTTATTTGAAGTTAGTGGATATGAAGGAATAGTCTCAGATGGAGGAATTAGAAATTCTGGAGATATTGTTAAAGCATTAGCCGCAGGTGCAGATTTTGTAATGATCGGAAGTTTATTAGGTAAAGCTAAAGAATCAGCAAATAATGGAATTATTTATGGAATGGCTTCTAGAAAACTACAAGAAGAATATTATCAAGCAGTAAAATCAGTAGAAGGAATAGAGAAATCTTTAGAGAAAACCACTACTGTAAAAGAATTAATTGATGAATTAAGTTATGGAATTAGATCAGCTTGTACATATTTAAATTGTTCGGAAGTAAGTAAACTACATCAATCAGTAAGTTGGGTAGAAACAGGTAGAGGAACATTAAAGGAATTATAGTATGGATTTTAATTATTACACCGATGTTTACGGACAAACATGTTTGGATTTAGCTTCACAATGTAAAACGAGTTTGGGATTTGGATCGGTTCTTGTAAAAGATGGAATCATTATAGGTAAGGGAAGAAATAAGTTGTCTACAAAAAGTGATAGATGCACTTTATCCCATGTTGATTATTCAACACACGCGGAACAAGCCGCTATTATAGATGCAATAGAGAATAATTATAATGTGCTAAATAGTGTAGTATATGTTTTGGGAGTAGTTTTAAAAGGGCATAATAAAGGAAAATTAACTATTAAAGAAAAACCAGTATTTATTTGTAGTCATTGTATTCACTCATTAGTTAGATTCTCCATTTCTGTAGCTATTCCATTAAATAATGGATGGTATGTTATGTCACCCCAAGAAGCATTTATTTCTGGAAAAGAAATGTCAGGAAAAGGTTATTGGAATAATTTTGTTTATGGACAATAAATTATAATGAATAAAAGATACATGGTATTAGCTAAGAATGTTAGTAAACATTCAGATCATAGGGTAAAAGTAGGTTCAGTAATAGTAAAGAAAAGACCATTATCAGTAGGATATAATAAAGTAAAAACACACCCTTTACATGCTGATCCATACAATAGTCTTAGAGGAAGTATTCATGCAGAAGTTAGTGCGTTATTAACTTGTGATGATCCTCATGGAGGAGTAATTTATGTATATAGGGAAACTAAAGACGGAAAACCAGCTTTAGCTAGACCTTGCAATTATTGTTATAATATGTTACAATCGAAAGGAATAAAGAAAGTGTTTTATACAATTAGTGAATTTCCATATTGGAGAGTAGAAGAAATTACAAATGTCTAAAATTTCTAAAGCATATAGACGAGATAGAAAAAATAATAAAAAGAAATTTGGAATAATTAGAGCCAGTCCGGAAGATAAAAAAAGAAGTAAATCTCAAAAGAAAAGAGATCAACAATGGGAGCAAGCTAGAGAAAAGAAGGAGCAACTAATTGACAACCAATAGAAATGCGGAAATTTTATTTACATTAGTTGGAGAGGACTTTGGAATAAAATCTACAGGTCCTCGTTATACAAAATCCTTAGACCACGATAGTTTAGTAATTGATAGAGAGAAAGGAATCTTCTTCTGGAATTCAGAGTCAATAGTTGGTGATCCTTTAATCTATCTTACTAAGGTTAGGGGATACTCCTTTGATACTGCTAAAGAATACCTAAGAAACTTCGGTTATACGGGTACTCATGTATATACTATTCAATCTAATGGAGAGGATGTAGTAGTCTTTCCTGAATTGGTAGATACATTCTACGAGTTAGGATTAGATAGGAGACAGTATTTTTATGATAGAGGATTGACTGATTATACCATTGACAGATTTCAATTAGGGTGGTATAATAACTTCAATACAATTCCAGTTTTTGAGAACGGCACATTAAGAAACTTTCAGATGAGGAAGGACAATCCTAAAACGATTAGACCTTATTATAAAGGAGTAGGAGGATTACTATTCAATTCTGATATACTAAAATTGACAGATGTAGTATATATAACAGAAGGTCCAGTAGATGCTATTGTTCTAGCACAGAACAATCTACCAGCAATATCAACCACTGTATCAGGTAATATACTACCTCAATGGTACAGTAAGTTTGTAAATCAAAAGATCATTTATTTAGTTTTTGATAATGACGATGCAGGACAAAAAGAAGCTAAGAGAGTAGCAAAAGTATTAGGAGTAACAAGATGTAGAATTTATACATTTGGAGAGTTTGAAACAAAAGGATACGATCCGGTAGATTTTTTTAGAGACGGATATGAAGTAGACGAGTTTGTAGATTTGGTAAAGGAAAAATCAAAATTTATTTTTGAATTATAAGGAGAAATATGATTAACGTAGCTAAATTAGATAGTGATGCGGTTGTTCCTACGAGAAAGCACTATAATGATGCAGGAATAGATTTATATTATTACGGAGATAATTTTAATCTAAGTCCAGGAGAAATGAGAATTCTACATACGGGAATAGCAGTACAAATTCCTAAAGGATACTTTGGATTTGTAGCAGATAAGTCTAGAAATTTATTTGATATATTAGGTAGAATTGTAGATGAATCTTATCAAGGAGAGATTTTAGTAAAGGTTATTAATACTACTAATGGAGTATTAGGATTTCAAAGAGATCAACCAATTGCACAATTAATATTAATTCCTTGTCTCATGGAAAAAGTTAATGAAGTAGGATTTAATGATCTATATAAGATGAAATCAGATAGAGGAACCACTGGTGGAATTGTTTCACAGATAGGAATGGATTTATGAATGAGATGACAGAAGCACAGATGGAAGAAATCTTTATGCAAGCATTACCAGATTCTTTAACATTAATTTCCTCAGCTACTAGGAGTTTATTATCTCAGAGAGATTTATTTTTACTGATTATTAAAAAGTTAATGACAAGTTCAAAAGTAGATTCTTTTACAATAGGACAAGACGAGGCAGATTTACTAGCAAAATATAATGTGACAGCTAGTTTAACAGACGAAGAAACAATTAGTGTAACATTAAGTTATTCAGTAAGTTTGGAATGATAATATGGATTATAGTAATTTTAATTATATTAATATGGTTAATTTTCGCTTTTTTATCTTCTGTTTTGTTTTATATAATTTCGTTCGAATATATAAAAATAGAATGGATAAGTATAGTATTGTGTATTCCATTAGGAATATTCTGGCCTATTAGTTTACCAATATTGTTTATATTTGGAGTGTAGATATGAATGAAAAATATAATTTATTGTATAATAAATATGAAGAGAATTTTGAAATATTTTGGGGATTTGAGTGCGGAGAAGGTTGGTATGAGTTAATAGAAACTCTTATTCAAGATATTGAAAACTGGTATAAAGAGAATCAACCGGATGAATGGGAAACATTTAAAATCATCCAGATAAAAGAAAAGTATGGAAGCTTGAGATTTTATGTTGGAGGAACGTTTGAAGAAGTTCATGATATGATTGACGAAGCTGAAAAGAAATCCTATCATATTTGTGAAGTATGTGGAGACTACGGAGAAATAAAAGATATTGGCGGTAAATGGTATAAGTGTGTATGTAATATTCACTATAATGAAATAATGGAAGAAAGAAAAAGGTTGTACGAAAAATATAAAGGAAAAAAATGAATCAATTATATTTAGGAGATAATGTAAAAGTATTAGATAAATTATATAAAGAAGGAGTTAAAGCAGATTTAATTTATGCAGATTGTATTTACGAAAGTCTAGATTTTTCTTGGGTTTTTCTTGCCATAGATATATTAAATTATAATGGGATATTTATAGTTCAAACTGATCACCATACTTTAGGAAAATACTTTTGTTTATTAGATGACATCTTCCCAATGACTTTTGTTAATCATCTAGTGTGGAAGAACGAATGGGGAAACTACCCTAAGAATAGATTTAATCCATGCTTTGATGATATACTGATATATTGTAAAGGAGATAGATGGAAATTTTATCCAGAGAGAATCCAAGTACCTAAAGCTACTGCTAGTACGAAATTGAATCCATCTGGTAGATTAACTAAACCAGGAACAGCATGGATAGATGATATTTGTCTAACTACTACCAGTAAAGAAAGAGTAAAAACAGAAGACGGACATTTAATAAAATGGCAGAAACCACTTAAGTTAATGGATAGATTGTTACTACCGTTTACTGATGAAGGAGATTTAATTATTGATCCATTTATGGGATC
>Ga0105097_10001822_pt1 | contig 10291 bp, 14 predicted proteins | sample PPLLak12cMay2015_FD_87035 | JGI IMG/M metagenome (GOLD analysis project Ga0105097, IMG submission 87035) | Freshwater sediment microbial communities from Prairie Pothole Lake near Jamestown, North Dakota, USA - PPLs Lake P7 Core (1) Depth... | ecosystem: Environmental > Aquatic > Freshwater >... | reverse complement strand
ACAACAGAACCTCACTCATTTTTGAGCGACTAGACGAACTTGACGATGTGATAATAGTTGTTTTCATATTTTCTATATATTAATTTTTTATTCTTTGTTTTATTTATTTGATAGAAAGGTGGGACTCGAACCCACAACCACAGCTTTAACAGAGCGAAGTAATTATTTCATTGCTACTAATTTAGAGAAAGACTGACTAAGTATGATTACGTGCTCTACCAATTGAGCTACTTTCTATTTGTGCGGACAGAGGGACTCGAACCCTCGACACCTGACTCTTCAGGCCAGTGCTCTACCAACTGAGCTACATCCGCAATTTTTGTTCCCCCGACCGGGTACGATCCGGTAGTCTGCATATTAAAAGTATGCGGCTTTCTCCATTTAAGCTACGGGAGAGAATTTGGGTGAATGATGGATCTCGAAACCACATCTCCTCCTTCACAGGGAGGCATCCTGACCTTTGGACGACAATCACCATTTTATTAGCACGGATAAGAGGCCAACGCACCCCTATCTTTAGTTTTGGAGACTAAAATGTTACTCTTACACCATACCCGTATAGTTATCTTTTATCAATCTTAATAATAAATGTAAATCATCATCACTATAATCTAATTTCATATAGTTTATACCTAAACAAACCCATTGTACATTATCTTCTGTATAACCTTTATCACTTTTAATTCTATCAAGTGATGCACTTTCATGTAAAGTTGAACTTGTATTTTTTTGATTTAATTTTATATTAATATTAGTTATATTACACTTATTATCCTGTTTATTTTCTAACAAATCTTTAATGAAATGCTCACTTAAATTAAACTCTTTGTTGAATTTAATTGCTCTCTTTTCAACTTGTTTTAAATATAAATAGTATAAACTTTTATTATCCATTGATTTACATTCTTTTGAACAATATGTTTTTTTATCTAATAGTATATCACTTTTACTTTGATAAACTATATTACTACATTTAAAACATTTCACCTCTATTGTTCTACCTGCTTTTTTAGAAAACCTATTCATTTTTCTACTTTTTGATGAATATATTTCAGGATTATTTAATCTATACTCATTTACTTGACATATTACCTTTTCTTTATTTTTTAAATAATGTTCTCTTCTATACTCTGAGTGACATTCTTTACAGATACATGAAATACCATCTTTCTTTTTTTTATTTTTATTAAATTTTAACTCTTCTTTTATTTCTAAACACTTACTACATTTTTTCATTTAATACCTTTTTTAAAGTATATATTAAAAAGTATTAAGTCTCCAAAAAAATAAGTAATAACTCTATAAAATTTCAAAAATTGGAGACTTGTTATTATTAGGTGTAAGACGGGGGACGATCCCGCAGTCTCCTGGATCACAACCAGGTGCTTTGACCAATTAAGCTACCTACACAGTGGAGCCGACGGGTTACGATCCCGTTCCTATGGATTTTCAGTCCAGCGCAATGACCACATCTGCCACAGCTCCTTTTTTTGTTCCCCTGACCGGGTACGATCCGGTAATCTGCATATTAAAAGTATGCGGCTTTCTCCATTTAAGCTACAGGAGAGGAATTAATTTTTTCACATAAAAAAACCCGAACTATTTTTTAGTTCGGGTTTATGATTTTATTGTTTAATATCTACATATACATTTATCCTAAGATAACGTCAGAGAATTTCACACTCATACAACCGAACTTGTGGCTAAACCACTTGAACGACTTACTAAAGCTTGTATGTTTGAAATTTGTTCTCATTATTGTATATATTAATTTATTATTGTTCCTTTTTGTTGTTTTGTTATTTTTATAGTACAAATATATAAAAAGTTTATATATCCACCTAATTTTTATGTTATTTTTTTATTAAAATTTACTTTTTGTACCCCATATTAGATATCCTACGAATATCCCTAATAAAAATCCACCCATTTTATTGTTTTATTTTTTTATATATACCTTATGCCAGTAAAATCACGTCAACAATTAAAATATATTTTTGCAATGCGTAAAAAATATAAATCTAAAAGTAATGCACCCGAACATATGAAATGGGTGTTTAATGATGAATGGACTAAAGGTGTTGAAACTTCTGGTTTACCAACTAAGGTAAAAAGTTTTAAAACTTTTACAGAAGGTTTAATTTAATACTTCTTTGATTACTTCTGATACTACTTTTCTATCAACTTGTAAACTAGCAAACTCTTTCATTATACCACCAATATTTGTAACACCTGAATTAACAAGTTCATTTACTTTTTTAGTAACATCTTCTCTTGTCATTTCTTTAGGTAAGTAACCTTCTACAATTAATAATTGTAATTTAGATTCTTCATCACCTGATAATTCAATAACTTCTTTAAGAGATTTTGCAGTTTTGTTTAAAATCTTAGTAACATCTTCATTAGAAAGACATTCTACTCCTGTATTCTTCTCAATAGTTTGAATTTCTCCTTTAACTACCGAAAGTAAGTTTTTTGCAACAACATTCTTTTCTTTGAATGCGGTCATGTAATCTTTGCTAATTTGTTCTTTTAATTTCATAATTCCTATTTTTATTCTAATTTGTTTTTAATAATATGAAGAGGTTGGAACGCCTGTTAAGTATGGCCGGAATCCGAGAGCCTAACCTTAACTTTTATGATCTAATCACTTGGGATTACCTTTTAATGGATTTGTGTCCTTGGTTTAGCAGTGTTACCATTCTGCATTTATTCTTCATAGAATTGGATTTATCGAATAGTAATGATTTTCTCTATTTAAACCACTATTCATTCTAGTTTTGAAGTATCTATTACCAAAACAATTTCGATACTTACACCTTTACATTTTATCATATATATTTAATTACAAGGTAGTTCACTAATTTTATCAAAGGTGTTAACTTATTCGTTAGCTAATTACTACCATAAACATTACTAAAATTATTTGACAAATTTATCTAGTCGAATCTTAGTAACTTCTTTATTTCTTATACAAATATACAATAAAGTTTTAAAATAGAAAAATATTTTTAATATATAGTTCTATGAAATACTTAAAATTATTCGAAGCATTTGAATCCAGCGTACTTGCAAACACTATTAAATTTATATCAAAAAAAGTTAAAGATGATGATGTTAGTATATTTAATAATCAATTAACATTACTTATGAAGAATTTAGATATACCAATATCTAAAATAAATGAAAATGATATTGAATATCTTCCTACTAGAAAAGCATTAAAGATTGAAAATGATGGACCCGTTAAAAATGAAACAGGTGTTTATTGTATTAAATATTGGTTTTCTTTAGAAAAAGGATACTTAGGGAAAACAGGTGTTGGTAATTTAAAAACAGAATATGTAAAATATTCTGATGATTCCAATGGTAGAAATAAAAAGTTTAATGATAGACAGTTTGAGAAAATAAAAAATGAACTTGATGTAAAAACAGGATTATTAATTCCAGTAACTAATTATGATGACTTATCAACTGGTCAAGATATTATAGGTATTTTTGATAATGATGGTAATGATACTTATCATTTAAGTTTAGGTAAAATATATAGAGAAGGTGATAGAATTTTTGCATTAAATAACGTTAGTGAAGGATCCACACCAGATGAGAGTGATGATTGGAATGAAATGGGATTTGAATTTGCATGGTCTTTAGGTAGCACTTATAGTCCAGGTAATGACCATTGTAAATTACACTTGTGGATAAATGATGATAAGCCACTAAGATATAAAGGTGATGAGGATATAGATGATATAGATGATGAAAAAAATAAATTATATGGTTTTAATTTACCATTGGAGATTAGTAATGGTAGATGTACTCTAAAGGAATGGGATAGATATAATCATTCTACTATTCGATTTATAGAAGAATCTAATTTTGCAATTATTATTTATTTAGATAGATTACTTTCTGTAGAAAAAGCAAGTACTAAAAGGATTGAAAGGACTGAAAGTAGAAAAAGTGCGACAGCACTTATGAATAATGAAGAAATAAAAAGGGAAAATATTAATAGGTATATTAATAAATTAATTACTAAATATGGTATTACTGCTGAAAAACAAGACTTTTCAAAAATATCTAAAATGGTAAATACTTTAATGTGTGATAGATTTATATTAATTGGTATCTATCATGACTCATCAAGTACTAGTTTATTAAGATCTTTAAGTTCATTATTATATAATATTATTGATGCATCTAGTTCTGATAAAGTTCATTATTTTGATAGACTAGTTAGTTTTTATAAAAATAGAAGAAAACAATCTCAAAGTAATATAGAAGAATATACATATAGATTAAATATAATTAATGATTCTGGTGAAGAGCAAGTAATTAAAATTATTAATAAACTATTAGAACTTGGTCAAAAAATGAATAATTATATAACTAAGACAAATATTGAAAATATCGAAGATTTATTAGGAATAGCTTATAAATTGAAGTCGATTGCTGATGTTATCAATGATGATAGGTTTATGTTACCTAATGGTGATTATAGAGAAGTTATTTACTCACTTGATGGTGGTAATACAAGTAGATATGTAAATAATTGCTCTAGATTAGATGATGAGGAATTTAATAGAAATTTTGATAAATTGTTAAAAATAGAAAAATTTATTGATTCAGTGCTAAAGTAATATTAAATCATTAATTCTATCATTAACTTCATATAGTAAACCAATACATTCTCTTTTAAGTTCTTTTAACTTGTTAAAATCAATATGATTAGTTGTATTTACTAATTCTTTATTGATGATTTCAATCTCATCTTCTATATTTTTTTTAACTAAATTTATTTCTTTTAGAATATCTCCCTTAATATCACTTACTAATGAACTAAAATAAGGATTACTCAAAAGTCTTTCTTTGTAACTAGATACATTGAAACCTTTGATAATCCTTTTTAAATTTAAAATTACTTGTTCTTCATTATCACAAGTATGTAATTTAGTAAATATTTCTTCTATATTCTTCTTCATTAAACATTATTTCTTTGTAGTTCTCTTTTTAAGTCTTTCTCTTTTATAGAATTCCTTTTATCGTATAGTTTTTTACCGGTCGCAACTCCAATTTTAATTTTAATCATATTACTCTTAACAAATATATTAAGTGGTATTGCAGTTGTGCCTTTATCTTGTAATTGTTTTTCAATCTTATTAATTTCTTTTCTTTTCAAAAGAAGTTTTTTATCACGGTTTTCATCATGATGTGTTAGTGGATGTGATTGACTATATTTAGCAACTTTCATATTTTTTATCCATACTTCACCATCTTTTATGTAAATAAATGAATCGGATATAGTGACATTACCCATTCGTATAGATTTCACTTCACATCCAACCAATACTAGACCACATTCAAACTCTTCATGAATCGTATATTCGTATCTTGCTTTTCTATTATTTACTATCATATTCTATACTTGTTTGTGAACCATATCGGTTCTTCATTATCTTAATACTATCCTGTTTGATTATACCAACAAAGTCTGCAATATATAATCCTGTTTGACCACTACTAAAGTTATATTCATCATTACCCATTTGGGTATATATTGGACAAGTAATTAATAGTTTGAAATTTGTATCAAATAATTCTTGTTGAATTCTTTTCAAAGTATTTTGTATCATATTGGATCTACTTATTTGGCCATTTGTACCTACTCTAAAATTATTAATATCAAATAGAAAATGATTTATATTTTCTTTATTATTTAATAAAGTATCTATTTTAGAATCTCTTATATAAGAGAGTATAGAAAAAGATGAACTTACTTCTTGTAACTCAATATGAGGTACTCTAGAAATAAGTTCATCTTTAATTCTTTCTTCTTTAAATGTATATCCTAAAAGAGAAATTTTTGATTTATTAATTAATTCAAATAAATAGTCTATTTTTTCACAACTTTCATTGATAATCATTTTAGATTAATTTAAGTGTGAGTTAATCAATTCAGTTAATTTTTCTAGTGTGGTCATTCCGGAACTTCTTTCAATTATCTCTCCATTTTTAAAAAGTATTAATGTAGGGATATTTCTAACACCCAATTCAACAAGAATATCTTTATTATCATCTGCGTTTAATTTACCAACTTGTAATTTTTCAATGAAGTCTAATGATATTTGGTCTACAATTGGTGAAATTTGTCTACAAGGTCCACACCAAACAGCATACACATCTACCAAAACTAAATCATTTTTAATAAAATCTCCATAAGTTGAAGGAGTTAATTCTACTGCATTTGTTGTCATAATTTTTTATTTAATTTATATTTATATAAAAAGTTTATAAAAAGTTTATTTTTATACAAGGAGAACACCACATTTTTATATATACTTTATGAAAACAGATATAGCATACATATATGCCTTATTGGATCCAAGAGATAATGAGGTTAGATATATTGGAAAAACAATAAATCCAAAAAAAAGATTACAGGAACACTTGTCAGATAGTAAAAGAGAATATAATTATAGATCAATGTGGATTAAAAGTCTTCTTAAAGAAAATCTAAAACCTTTAATAAAATTCTTAAAGATATGTCCTTTATCTGATTTTGTTAAATATGAAACAGAGTATATACAATTATATAAAAATGGTAAATTAACTAACTCCGATGAAACAGGACAGGGTAATGTTGGCAAGAGACAAGAAATTTTAGATAAACAATCTGAAAAAATGGGTAGAATGGTTTATCAATATGATTTAGATGGTAATTTTATACAAGAGTTTAGGTCAGTTAGATTTGCCGCAAATTATTTAAGTTTATCACATTCAAACATATCAAGGTCTTGCAATGGTTTATCTAAACATTCGGGTGGATTTGTATTTAGATATGAAAAAGTAATTGTTGAAAAAATAGATAATCCAAATGCAATTAAAAAGTCTGTTATTGAAGTAAATGAATTGGGTAGTGAAATTAGGAAGTGGAAATCAATTATGGATTGTAGTAGAGATACAAAAATCGACAATAGTAATATAAGTAGAGTTTGTAATGGTATAAGAAATTCTATAAAAGGTAGGTATTTTAAGTTTGAGTAATACCTACCTTAATAATTTTTATTATATTGTAAAAAGTTCTAATTTTTCTGTCGTTTTCTTCTCTACTGGATAAAGTATCTTATTTACTTTATCTCTATAATCTTCTACAATGTCTCTCCTTACTGAAAGTTCCAATAGAAGTTTTGTTTGTGTATCAATTACTATGTCTTTATCTAATTTATTTCTTTCTAAAACAGAAATTGCGATTAGTGGATCTTCCTTATATACCTCAAAAAGATTTTTTATAAGATTTATCTGCTCTGATAATTTTAATCCTTTTAGATTCTTAATCGAGTCTGGTGCATAATGAACAAATCTTCCCAATAAATTAATATCATCATCATTTACTTTTTGGTCAACATAATCAAAATCATCATAAAAACAACTTAATGATTTCCAAATTTTGGATAGTTCTTTTTTACCATAAATATTTCTAATATAAAATAAAAAATTATCAGGTCTAATACTCAATAAATTTTCATCATTGAATACTACTCTTTTATTTGATATTAGTTTCCATAATTTAACATCTTTTGCATGTGTAAATTTAACAAAGTTAATACATTCCATATCCTTTTCAATATAAAAGAATTCACTCATTTTATCAATATACTTTACAAATAAATCTAAATATCTTTCTTGAAATCGAACCTTATACGGGTTCAAATTTGAATCAGGTATCAAGGTATGTTGTAAGATATTAAATTCAAAATCACTTAAATTTGCATTTAACTCACTTTGTTTTTTAACGATTCGTATTGCAGTATGTGAAGGTGTTTTAATATTACATATTTTCAAATTACCAGTTTCTAAAAACTTTTCAAAATCAGGTGTCCAATAGAATTCATCATTATCAATAGAGTATCCAATTGCTGTACAATTTATATCAAATGAATCTATTACAATTTTTGGATTATCGGTATTTGATTTATATTTAATAATATTAAATATGTCTTTTTTATAAGACTCAACTATAGAATAATAGTCTTTATCTTTTGTCATAAAGGCAATACCATTGTAATCTTCGAACCAAATTTCTTCTTTTTTAGAATATGAATATAGTGATTCATTCTTATTTACTTCAAATTTATCTAATAGTCCATCAAATACAAATACATCAATATCGTTTATAACCGCCTTATTACCAGAAACTTCTTCCCAAATTAAATTTGCGATAGATCCACCTGCAATAAAACCACTTTGAGGAAGGCCCCAAGTGGTTTTAATTTTATCAATTGCGTTTTTTGCTAATTGTTCTACATTCATTATTTATCTTTTTTAACATTCATTATCTCTGCAATATGATCATTGATAACTCTTTTAGATGTATTTAATTTTGTATCTTTCTTTTTATCTTCATCTAAAGTTTCATCTTTTTTTGTCATAACTTTATAACTAGCACCAATTAATAGTATTAGTAGAAATAACCCCATTATAATATAATTTGTCATATTTTATTTTATTTTTATTACGAAAACATTTCATCTATTTCTGAAAACTCTCTTTTAGATTGTTCCATAAGTATATGACGACCATTTCTAATTTGTGATTTTATTGTACTTAAATTTTTTCCTAAAGTGTCTGCAATATCTTTGTATGCCATTCTATTTATCTCTCTCATTTCAATTACCGTTTTATACGGTTCTTTCAATTCACTGATATGTTTTTTCAATATATCGGCTTTCTTATTATAAACTTCATAGACACCTTCATTACTTTCAGTTTCTTGTATAAAGTCTTTTAACGTAGTTCCTTCATCATCAAACTCAATGTCTAATGATATACTTCTATTTTCTATTTTTAAGTCTTGTAGTGCAAGATTTCTTGCGATTGTAAATAACCAAGTTGAAAATTGAGCTTTCTCTTTTTCATACTTATCTATTTTTTCAAGTGCGATAATAAAAGAGTCTGTAGAAATATCCTCTGCTTTTTGCACATCTTTACAAATTTTTGCTGTAAAGTAAATTAATTTAGGGTAATACTTTTGATAAAGTGTTGAAAAATCTTTACCGGTTCTTTCTTTGAAAAGTTTCTCTTGTTCTGCGAACATTTTAGGGCTAGTTGATACCATTTATTGCTTTTTAGTTTTTGTTGACTTGTCGTCAATTGCTTTTGATTGAATTTATTATTTTGATTGCCTGTTATTGTAACATATTATATTACAAGATATATATAAAGTTTGATTAGTTCTCTATGTTTTTTATACTTTTTTATACTGTCAATACTTGATTTATTTTATTCTCTCTATTCTCTGTAATTATCTCATAGATATAATCACCAAGTCCTTCATTTTTAAGAATATCAATATTATTGAAAACATTGTGTTTTTCAATATAATCTTCAATATAGAATGGTTGTTTTGTTCTTAACCATCCAAACCATGCTTCTTGATTATCTATATCAATATTTGGTTTATCCCAATCTTGTTGAATAATTTCACAATTATCAAATGATTGTAATTGACCTACATGACTATCTTTCATTTCAATATTTACTTTCAATTGATATTTTCCTAATATTTGGTCAATTTTATCATTTCTCATTTTTGATGTATCATCAATCCACTCAATATCTGTTGATAACATCCAAGTATTATCAACCATTTCAGAAATTTCACCTGAACCACCACTATATCCATTAATCCAAATACCTCGTCTAATGTATTTTGGTTCTTCTTTCAATTATAAATGTCCACATAACCTTATACTATTAATCTATTTAACTTTTTTTCTCTAATTCTTCTTGTTACCTCACTTCTGAGTAATTCTTTATCAGTATTAAATTCTCTATAATATCTAAACTTATAAGCAGTCATTATAGTATTAAACTGTTTTTCATCTGCATTAATCATGTTATCTAAGATACCATCTTCAACACCTTTATAAAATCTTGTATCACCAACAGATTCTCTATGGTAACTTGACCTATTTAGAATATCTGTCATTTCTTGTAAATTTACAATAATATTTTCTAAATGTACTTCTAATTCTTCATTTATCATATTAATTTCCATACTGATTTCCATGTTTTTTCAACTAATTCAGGTTCTATTTTTCTTGTAACTACAAACTTTTAATTTATACATATTTCAACATATCTTCTAATTCAGCAACAGTAAGGATTGTTACTCCTAAACTAATCGCTTTATTTTCTTTACTAGATCCAGAACCTTTTGCTTTCATTACAAGATGTGTTGTATTTTTTGATACTGATGATCCAATATTACCACCTCTCGATTCAATAATTT
>Ga0105097_10001821_pt1 | contig 10294 bp, 13 predicted proteins | sample PPLLak12cMay2015_FD_87035 | JGI IMG/M metagenome (GOLD analysis project Ga0105097, IMG submission 87035) | Freshwater sediment microbial communities from Prairie Pothole Lake near Jamestown, North Dakota, USA - PPLs Lake P7 Core (1) Depth... | ecosystem: Environmental > Aquatic > Freshwater >... | reverse complement strand
CTCGGCGTGCAAAACCCGAAAAGTTCTGTAACCGCTACAAGTGAACCGAGTAAGCCGTTGACAACGAACGAGTTAGCACCTGTCAAAACGGCTGAAAATGGCCTCCGGTTACAGAGTGAAAGTCATTTTTCCTTAAGAGGGAAAAACAATATCAATAATAAGTATATAGAAAACGGCTTTTCACCCTGTAACTCTGTAACCGGGGATAGTGCAGGTCGGATCGTACCACCGGACGAGGTGCTCGCGAGTGCCAACCTCGCCCGTCAACGGAACAGACGCGACCGGGATCTTATTGCACTAATGTACCCGTCCAACGTAATAGAGTGGACGTGGATCGAACACGCCGACGGTACATGGACGGCTCATCACTCAATCACATTCGAGGAGGCATCATGAAGGACATCGACGAAGAGCTCGCAGCGATCGACGCTCGCAAATGGCAGGAACATCTTGACAAAGAGGCCGCATCCCGTGACCGTGCAAAGAAGAAGCGCGCAGGCGAGGGGCCACCGCCAAAGGAGCACGAGATCCAAACGGCGATTTCTAAGGCCTTAGAAGCCGCGGGGTATATGGTGGTGAGGGTTAACTCGTCAACATCGCTCACAGCGCACGGGAGCCGCCTTAGCGCCTATCGTGTGGTGAACATCAACGCGACGTCAGGTCATGCCGACCTCGCAGTCTACAAACGTGGCCGCGTGTGGATGCTCGAAGTCAAGCGCCCCGGAGGCAAGCCGTCGGAAACACAAGTACGGTTTGCGGAATGCTGCAATCGCTACGGCGTCCCCTACCATGTCGTAACAAGCCCAGACGAAGCACTAGCTATCCTGAGGCTGCCATGATAGCGCAGGTCATCGCCCACCATGCCGCGGCCCTGATAGGCGTACACGTCGCCGAGATATACGGACGTTCACATCGCAGACGTCCGGCGCTCGCTCGTCATCTCGTCTGGTTCGTCTTACATGAGCGGTTCGCGTGGGACTACTCGTCGATCGCTCGGGAGTTTAACCGGGAACGACAACCCGTGATGCGAGCGGTCGAAGCCGTCGAAGATCAGATCGTCTTGTTCCCTGACGTACGCGATATCGTCCGGGTGATGAGACAAGAGCCCTATCTCCAGTTGGTGCAAAACTATACGTGTACATGTGGTAAGGTTGCAGCATGGCAGGAGGACGACCAACGAAATACGACTGGGAAGAACTCGAACCCCTCATGAGTGAGGCGATCGAGGGCGGTTTCTATATTGAACAGCTCGCCGCTCATCTGGGCATCCACGACGAGACTCTGCGCGAATGGGAGTCGATTCACCCTGAGTTTTCCGCCGCAGTAAAGAAGGTACGTCAGGCATGCAAACGTCGTATCGCAGCTCTCCTCGACGCCCACGCCTACGGTGGTATCGAGAAGGGCAACGGATCGGTCGCTATCTTCATTGCGAAGAACGTTCTCGGATGGCGAGACCGTAGCGAGGTAGAGTCGAAGGTGACACAGACGCAGGAACTCACAGTAAAGATCGGCGGTGCTCGTCGCAGTGGAGAAGACGATGAGCCGGATAACACTTGACATAGAGTTACACGATGCACAACTGCGGGTCTGGAATAACAGACGCCGTTTCAACGTCGTGAACTGCGGGCGCCGGTGGGGTAAGACAGTGCTCGCTGAGGCTGCGCTCGCTGAGTGTATCACGACGGGCGATCCGGCTGCGTACTTCGCGCCGACTTATAAGATGCTGATGGACGTTTGGCGAACGGTAAAGAAAGACTTTGCCGCGGTTATCGCCGACACGAACGAAAGCGAGAAGCGGATCACGTACATCAACGGTGGTCAGCTCGACTTCTGGTCGCTTGATAACTACGACGCCGTCCGAGGTCGTAAGTACCGACGCGTCGTGATCGACGAGGCTGCGATGGTCACGAACTTAGAAGAGGCTTGGACGATGGCCATACGTCCAACGCTTGCAGACTACAAGGGCGACGCGTGGTTCTTCTCGACGCCTAAGGGGCGCAACTACTTCCACACGCTAAGCGAACGCGCGGTCACCGATGAAACGTGGTCATACTGGCAGATGCCGACGGCCGCGAATCCTTACATCGACGCGACGGAAGTCGAAGCCGCACGTAACGAACTGCCGAGTCTGGTATTCCAACAAGAGTTTCTCGCTGAGTTCATCGACGTGCAGGGTGCGCTTGTCAAGCGTGAACATCTGACTCACGTACCTAGCGACCGCGTGCCGTCTGGCCTGCGCTATGGTATGGGCGTGGATCTTGCTATCTCCAAGTCGGAGACGGCCGACTATACTGCTATCGTTGTTGTCGGTTACGATCCCGAATCGGGACGCCGTTACGTCGTCGACGTGTGGCGAGGTAAGGTCAGCTTTCACGAGGTCGTCGACACTGTGAAACAGTACGCCGCAAAATGGAAGCCGCAGCGCATCAACATCGAGGCGGTGCAATATCAAGTCGCGGTCGTGCAAGAGCTACTGCGAAAGACGTCGTTACCTGTGAAGGCTATCAAGCCGGACCGCGACAAGGTCACGCGCTTTCATGCGGTACTCGCACGTTACGAGCAACTACTCGTTACTCACGTAACAAACTTAGATCCTCACTTCGAGCGTGAGCTCCTATCGTTTCCGATCTCGGACCATGACGATATGGTAGACGCGCTCGTCTATGCCGAGCTCGCAGCCGTCAAGAATCAAGGCGCGGGCGTTCTCTTCACTTAACAGACTATCACATGGGCATCTTCGACCGCATCTTCAGAACGAACGAGAAACAGCTGCAGCTCTCCGAGCGCGGCGAACTGCCGGGACTCGCTACCTTAGCTTACACGAAGCACTCCTTCACGCCCGTGACGAACTTCGCGCAGGCGTACCGACTGTGGAAGGACAACCCGGTCGCGCAGGGATGCACTATGGCGTACTCGCTTACGATGCCAGAGGCCTACCTCGCCGTTCGTGATGGCGAGTCGTTCGTCTATGATCATCCAGTCTCGGTTCTCTTCGCTGGTTCGTCGTGGCGTCTTAGCATGGCTACGGCGATGACGTACCTCTGCATCGGCGGCAATGTTTACTATCATAAACGCCGTAACGCTGCGGGCGCCGTGATCGATCTCAAGCCTTACTCAGATGCTAACTTCGCGCCGGTGCTCGACGAGTTCGGGAACATCAGGGCGTATCACTACTATAACGGTTCAAACACATGGGAGATACCGAAGGATGATGTCGTTCATATCCGCGGCTTCTGGGTTGACCCTGCTATTAGCTATGCCGGCGGCTCTCCGATTGTACTTGCTTCGACGACGATTGAATCGTACAACGAGGCGAGCGGTACGATCTTCAGCATCCACAAGAACGACGCGATGCCTAAGACGCTGGTGATCTACGACGAGGAGATGTCGCCCGATCAGGTGTCACTTGCTGAGCGATCATTTAAGCGTAAGTACGGCGGCGAGCGCCGGGGGTCGGTCGGTCATATGTGGGGCGTGAAGAGCGTCGAACGCTTGGCACTGGACTACAACGAACTCGGCATGGAGTCTACTTTCAGTCAATACGAGGCGCGGATCTGCGGCGTGTTCCGCGTTCATCCGATTATCGCGTACACATACGCAGGTATCATGTCGTCGACGTACTCGAATGCTGAGCAGGCGTCGAAGGACTTCACCGATATGGTACGCGTGCCACTGTGGAACATGATCGCCGATCAGATCAACGAACAACTCGCGATTCCTGACTTTGGCGTCGAGGTAGGTTTCGACCTGAGCACGGTCGAAGCTCTGAAGCCGTCGGTAGAATCGCAACGGACTACGGCGCTGCAGGCGTTTCAAGTGGGCGTTATGACGCTCGACGAAGCGCGGGAATCGTTCGGGTTTGAAGTCGCACAACAGGAGGAAGGCGAGACGACAACGACCGAGACAGTGCCGGTATCGCTCAACGGCGCGCAGATCACATCGCTGTTAGACATCGCCAACCAGGTATCGACGGGACTGCTTACCGCTGAGGCTGCGCTGGCTATCGCGCGTGTCGCGTTCCCGACGATCGCCGAAGAACAGCTAACCAACATCTTCAACAACATCGAACCGCAGGCGCAAGCTATCGTAACGGCCTCACGCGATACCAGCGTGCAAACGAAGGGAGGCGCGGATGTTACGTCCGCGGGCTTTCGTTCCGACTCGTTAGACGACGAGACGTATTTCAAGGCCGTCGACGACATCTCGGAGAAGTGGGCAGAGCGTATCGCAGTGTCGTTTGGTAAGGAAGTCCGCAACCTCGAACGCGAGATCCTCGGCAGTGTCAAGCTCTATCTCGGCACTGTGCTAACGAAACAAGAGGGCGACCCGTTCGACGTCGAAGAGTGGACGGAGCGGTTCCTGAACGCGACCGAAGAGGATCGTCTGGGGCTCGTCGAAGAGATGGTCACCCAAGCATCGACGGACGTCAACGCCGAAGAGGGCGACTACGGCGCTGCACGGCGTGAGGGTATCGACGAGTCGAGTGCTAAAATCGAAGATTCGATCGGCACGATCCGCGACGACGTTCGGAAGATCCTCAGCGAATCGGGCGGTCTTAGTGCCGACGAGATTACGGCTAAGCTGCGGACGAAGTTCACCGAGCTCGCGACGAGTCGGGCGAATGCAATCGGGCGAACGACTGCGACGGCAACGACTGGCGTAACACAGAAGGCGGTATGGGAGACGGTCTCTGATCGTGAGAGCAACCCCGCACGTAAGATTGTGCGTCAGTGGATTTCGTTTCCCGGTGCTCGCGACTCCCATGCGCGCGCGTTAGGGCAGTGGGAAAACGAAGAGGGCAACTTCACGATCAACGGCCGCGAAACACCCTATCCCGCAGGTCCGGGCCTCGAGGCTGAGGACGCCGTCAATTGCAGGTGCATCACGCGGGCGCGACGTCGTGAGGATTACGAGCGGGCTAATCCCGTGTAAGATGGTGCAAAACTATCCGAACGCGTTCGCCATGTTGCGTCATCTACTACGAAGGTAATCGAATGAACTTGACGAAGTCGCGTCATTCCTGTCATATCAAGGCCGTTAACGCCGACGAGGGAATCCTCGAAGCGGTCGTATCCGTATTCAACAACGTCGATAGCGTAGGCGACCGCGTGATCCCCGGTTTCTTCGAGCAGTCGCTCAAGGGCAAGATGCCGAAGGGCGTGTGGATGCACGATTGGAACGCACCCGTCGCGAAGACGTTAGAAGCACGTGAACTCTATCCGAACGATCCGCTTTTGCCTGACGGCTTAAAGGGTCTCGGCGGTTTGTACGTTAAGGCCAAGTTCAATCAGAATACGCAGCGCGGACGCGAGGCGTTCTCTGATATCAAGGAAGGTATCATCGACGAGTTTAGCATTGGCTACTCAGTGCAGGAAGACCGCATCGCGCCGGACGGCGCCCGCGAACTTGTAAAGGGCACGCTCTTCGAGTGGTCGCCCGTTTTGTTTGGAGCAAATCCGCAAACTGCAATCGTTAGCGCTAAGGGACTCACGCAAGATATCGACGACGTCGGAGCCGACGTGTTGCGTCTTGTCGCGAGGTTGAACGAACGCGCGCAGATTCGCGAGAAGGAAGGACGCACGCTTTCGTCGGCAAACGTGGCTCGCCTCTCATCTCTCGTCGATGCTCTGCAGAATGCGACCTCATCAATTAAGGAGCTCATCGACAGTGCAAAGCCTAAGAGCGCACGCGCTCAAATGGAGATGCAACGTCTGCGAGCTCTCCATAACTCACGTCAAAAGGACAACCAATGACAATCCAACAGTTGACAGACGCGATCCGCGTCAAGTCTACAGAGCTGGACGTCTTGACCAACATTGCAGAGCCTACGGCCGAAGATGTTGCGAAGGCTACAGAGCTGAACAACGAGATCGACACTCTCACAAATCAAGTCAACGAGGCGAAGTCGTTCGAGGCTATCAAGGCAAAGAACGCTAAGCGGATCGCAGACATTAAGACACCGGTTAACGAGCTCCCGTCAACATCGACAGTAAAGGTCGGCGAGTCATCAGCTAAGTCGAAGATGAACGAAGCCGACTACAAGTCGTACGTAACAGGTCTCTTCGTAGCTGGTCTTTCGAACGAGAACGCACGTCAAAAGTATTCAGACGTCACAGGCGTAGAGTACAAGACGCACACGCAGAACCAAGATGCAACCGGCGGCCTCTTCGTACCTGAGGAGACATCGTCGTACATCATCGACCTCAAGGAGACATACGGCGTATTCCGTCGCAATGCTCGCGTCGAGCCGATGGGTTCTGAGACGATCCGCATCTTCCGCACGAACGACGATGTTACAGCGTACTGGGGCTCGGAAGCTACAAACTACACAGCGTCTGACATGACGTTCGGTTCGGTAGTGCTCACAGCGAAGAAGCTCACAGCGCTCGCAGTGATTAGCGAAGAACTCAACATGAACGCGACCGTTAATCTCGGCCAGCGTTTCGCAGAGTCGGTAGCTCGTCAGTTCGCAAAGAAGGAAGACGAAGCGGGCTTTAACGGTGACGGCACTTCAGCATTCGGTGGCATCACAGGCGTGGGTAACAAGTTCCGCCAAGTCCTCGAAGCTGCAGGCGGCACATGGACGAATGACGCGAACAAGGCCAACCTCGGGGGCGTGCAGGTTATCAGCGGTAACCTCTTCTCAGAAGCTACGCTGAGCGACTTCATCACAGGCGCTTCTAAGCTTCCAACATACGCACGTCCAAACGCGAAGTGGTACTTCAACAAGACGGCATTCTCGGCGAGCGGTGAGCGTTTGGCTCTCAGCGCCGGTGGTGTTACTGCAGCTGAGATCGCAGGTACATACGGCATGCGCTTCCTTGGTTTCCCTGTGGAGATCGTCGACGTTATGCCGAGCACAGACGCGAACTCGCAAGTCTTCGGCTACTTCGGTAACCTCGGACAGGCTGCGTCGATGGGCGACCGCATGTCGACGTCTATCAAGACTGACACATCGCTCGGATTCCAGAACGACACGATCTATGTCAAGGCAGCCGAGTACGTCGATATCGCAGTGCATGACGTAGGAAACTACAACGCTACAGCATCGTCACGCGTCGCCGGTCCTATCATCGCTTTTGTTTCACAGAACTCATAAGGACCCCAGACTATGAACTCACTCCAGAACGTTAAGTTCGTAAACGTGACGCCGCCTGCGGCTATCGTTGACAACGCAGATTTCGCTACGACTGCGATTGATACTGCGGGCTTTGGTAAGCTCGCCGTTATCTTCTCACTCGGCGCGACAGATATCGCGATGGGCGCTCTCAAGTTGCAGCAAAGCGACGACTCAGGTATGAGCGGCGCCGCTGACATCAGCGCGACTGTATTCGGTGCGACTGGTAACCCGGCGCTCCCTTCTGCTACTGACGATAACAAGGTATATGCAATCCACGTAAGCCTCCAAGGCAAGAAGCGCTATATCGATCTCGTCGCAACTGCGGGCAATGGTTCGCTAGGTACGTACGGATCAGCTATCGCAGTTCTTTACAACGGCACAGACTTTGATCCGAACGCAACGGATCAGAACCTCGGCGCCGCTGTTTATTGCTAATCAGAGATTCTGACTTCCGGGGCTAAGGCCTCGGAGGTGAGAACCTCACATGAAGGAAACAAAGATGGCTATAACAGGATTCACGGGACAACGGCTCGGCACGCTGCAGACGATGAACCTCGTCAACCACACAGCGCAGACGATCACACCACCTGACAACGCGGACTTCATCGTATTGCAAGTGCAAGCTCATGACGCGATGATAACGTTCGACGGCACGAACCCGACGACGACCCTAGGTTTCAAGCTGACGAAGGATACGCCGTTTAAGATCGACATCGGCCAGGATACGACGATCAAGATCATCGCTATCCAAAACAACCCGGCCGTGCACTGGCAGGCGTTCAAAACAAAGAAGGACAACGACGCATGATCGAGAACCTATCTCCGGGCGGCAGTGGCGGCGACGCTACCGACGAAAAGGCCAAGGTCTCCGCCAACGACACGACCGCGGGTTATCTCAACGGCAAGCTCGTAGCTGGCACAAACGTCACGTTTACCGAAAACAACAACGGTGGCGATGAAACGCTCACGATCGCCGCGGCTGGTGGTGAAACGACATATACGGTAACAATCGCAGATGTAGAAAACACCACCACAGAGACGACAGTAGCTCAGTTTACTGTTCCTGCTAACAGTTGGGCCGATGGTGAAGAGATAATACTTGACATGATGTTCATTGCTTTACAAAATACTGGAGCATCACGTCAAGTGACATACAAAGTTGGCGGCACTACAATAACTGATTCGACTTCTAGCGCATTAACAGCTGGTTTGATCACAACAGCAACACCAAACTTCACGAGATTGCGTTTTGTAAGGCTTGGCAATGGTGTAGCATTTACCCCAGTTCAGTACAACGCTGCGTCAACGTCGGTATCTACTGTTGGAGCTTGGGGACCACTTTTGCCAAGTGGACTCAACTTGACCACAGCTCTTGACACTGCAGTAACGTTCACATCTGATATTACAATTTACTTTAAGGTGACTCTCAATTTCGCATCGCCCAGTTTCTACGCGCGATGCGAACATGCGAGAGCATACAAACGAGCAGCGGGGACGGTATAATGGAACTGTCAACAGTCATCTCTCAACTCGGCCTCCGCGGCGCAACTTCACATCGCACCTATGAACGCATGGTCGAAACGTGGATCGATCCCAACGAACCTATCCCAACACTTGATGAATGCGTTGCGAAGTGGAACGAGCTCGTCGCGTCTGGTTACTTCGAGCCTCCGTATCACGTCAAGCGCGCCGAAGCTTACGCGAACGAAGGTATCTATCTTCAGGACATTGCAGAGCTGACGGCGGAGCTGATTATGGCAAAGGCTGCGAAGAACGAGGCAGACATCGCGAAGTACGAAGAACGCCTCGCCAAGATCTACGCCAAGCGCTGGGCAATCAAGGCGCAATATCCGAAGGCATAACACATGTCCGACAACTTCACAAAGTGGATGCTCGGGATCAGTGCGAGCGTTATCGTCGCAATGGGCGCGGCGCTCTTCTCTACGGTCGTGGCACTGCGCGAAGACATGGCAGTTATAAAGAGCGAGTTCACGAGTCTGCGTGTAGATGTTGCCAAACTCGAGATGATACAGTCGCAACTTGCCGACCATGAGTACCGAATCCAGTGGATCGAACGAAGTGGAGATCACACGGCCGCCACGAATACGGCGCGACGTCTGGACTCCCTTCGACGGTCGGTACGCTGAACCGATACCACAGACGAGCGAAGAGATCGACAAGCTATGGGAGCTCACGCTCGCCGAACGCGCGATCCTCACGTACGAAGAAGTCAAGCTGAAGACGCGGATCGCTATTCTTATAGCCCCGCACGTTTTTACCATCATTCGAGGTAAGGTTATGAAGAACTGGAAAACGACGGTCACCGGTATTGTCGGCGCTATTGCAGTCGGAGCACAGGCCATCTTTGGCATCGTGATCCCGCAGGAGGCAATCATTGCCGTAACTGTCTTTCTTGTTTCGCTCTTCGCTGAAGATAGCAAGTAACATAATCGGGATGTCCTGTCCATGCCGAACCCACCCGTTCGCCTCAACGCTGAAGAGATGCGACTCATTCGGGAGCACAGACTCCAGAGTGTAAGCGATAAGCTCAAAGCCAAGGCACAAACAACGAAGCCAAAGCCGGACGCGCCCGTGGTCACAACTGCGGGCCCGTTCGGCGGTTCTGTTTCGGGTCCGTTTCAGGCGGGCTACGACGAACGCGCCGAGCCGGTGGTCATTCGTTCGCAGTCGTTAGGGATCATCAACGACTTGCACGTCCCCGTCCATGACGTCAACGCGTGTAATGCTGCGGTGACCTATCTCAAGAAAGCAGGCATCGATACGCTCATTCTAAACGGCGACGTTGTCGATATGTACTCGCTTACAAGACACGGCCGCGACGCACGGAAGTACGGACTCCAGTACGAACTGAGCACGGCACGCCGTGAGCTCGAAGCGCTGCGGAAGTTTTTCGGCGACCGCGTCAAGATGTACTATGTCGAAGGCAATCACGAGAACTGGTGGAAGCGCTATATGCGCAACGTCGCGCGTGAGCTCGACGAATACCAAAGCCTCGCCGATACGCTGAAGTTGCGCGACCTTGACATCACATACGTCGATGACGGCATGGGAATACAGGTGGGCAAGCTGCGCGTCATTCATGGCCACGAGATCAGCGGGTCGGGCGTCTACGTCGCAAAGCGTAAGCTCGACAAGGCAAAAACCAACATAACG
>Ga0105097_10001819_pt1 | contig 10298 bp, 8 predicted proteins | sample PPLLak12cMay2015_FD_87035 | JGI IMG/M metagenome (GOLD analysis project Ga0105097, IMG submission 87035) | Freshwater sediment microbial communities from Prairie Pothole Lake near Jamestown, North Dakota, USA - PPLs Lake P7 Core (1) Depth... | ecosystem: Environmental > Aquatic > Freshwater >... | reverse complement strand
TCGACGTCGGCCACCGCAACCGTGGATTTTTTCAGGCTGCCGCCGAGCACCGTGACAAAACTGGGACAGAAACCCTTGGCACAACTGTAGTCCTTGTTGCAGGCGCTCTGGTCGATCTGCCGCTTGCGACCCAGGGGCGTATCCCTGGGCAGCACCGACAGGCAGTTCGACTTGATGCTGCAGTCACCGCAGCCCTCGCACACCTCGTCGTTGATGAACAACCGCTTCGCGGGATCTTCCACCAGGCCCTTCTTGCGGCGCCGCCGCAGCTCCGCCGCGCAGGTCTGCTGGTAGACGATCACCGAGGTGCCCGGGTGTTCCCGCAGCTGCCTCTGCAGCGCATCCAATTCGTCCCTGTGGTGCAGGCTGTAACCCGGCACAGCACCGAACTGGCCGCGCCAGCGATCGGGGTCGTTGCTCACCAGGGCGATGCGACCCACGCCCTCACCGCGCAACTGGTAGATAAGGTCCTCGACCTTGAGGGTGCCGTCGATGGGCTGGCCGCCGGTCATGGCCACGGCGTCGTTGTACAGTATTTTGTAAGTGATGTTCACCCCGGCGGAGACAGCGGCGCGAATCGCCAGGATCCCGGAGTGAAAATAGGTGCCATCCCCGAGGTTCTGGAACACGTGTTTGGTAGCGGTGAATGGCGCCTGCCCGATCCAGGTGGCGCCTTCGCCGCCCATCTGGGTAAAGGTGTCCGTGTCGCGGTCGGGCATCCACGTGGCCATGTAGTGACAGCCAATGCCACCCAGCGCGTGGCTGCCCTCGGGTACCCGGGTCGAGGTGTTGTGCGGGCAGCCGGAACAGAAGTGCGGCACACGCTCGATGATATCCCGCGGCACCGCCAGCGATGCCTCCTTGCGCTCGATCCAGCGCACACGCTCATCCATGGTCTCGGAGCGGTAGAAGCGGCGGATGCGGCTGGCGATGGCCAGCGCCACCATGGCAGGGGTCAGCTCCGCCAGGTTGGGCAGCAGGTCCCGGCCGCTCTCGTCGAACTCGCCGATTACCCGCGGCCGCGCCGCCACCGGGTAATTGTAGAGCTGGCCGGTGAGCTGGTCTTCAATGATCGAGCGCTTTTCCTCCACCACCAGGATCTCTTCCAGGCCCTCGGCGAATTCATGGGTGGCGCGCGGTTCCAGCGGCCAGGGCATGCCCACCTTGTAGACCCGCAACCCGATCTCGGCCGCCACCGAACCGGTGATACCCATGTCCTCCAGGGCCTGCATCACGTCGAGGTAGGCCTTGCCGGTGGTAATGATGCCGAAGCGCGGGTTGGGGCTGTCGATTGCGATGCGGTTGAGGCCGTTGACCCGGGCGAACTCCCGGGCCGCGTAGATTTTGTACTTGTTGAGCCGCAACTCCTGTTCCAGCGGCTTGTCCGGCCAGCGCCCGTGAACACCGTCCGCCGGCAGGGCGAATTCGTCGGGGATCACGATTTTCACCCGGTGCGGATCGATATCTGCGGAGATGGCGGAATCCATATTTTCGGTGATGGCCTTCAGCGCCACCCAGCAACCGCTGTAGCGCGACAACTCCCAGCCGAACACACCCAGGTCGAGCACTTCCTGCACGTTGGCCGGGCTCAACACCGGTACCGAAGCGCCGATGAACATATGCTCGGACTGGTGCGGCAGGGTCGAGGATTTACAGGCATGGTCATCACCCGCCACCGCCAGCACACCGCCATAGCGCGAGGTGCCGAAGGCATTGGCATGCTTGATCACGTCCATACTGCGGTCAACGCCGGGCCCTTTGCCGTACCACATGGCGAACACGCCGTCGTAACGGGCCCCGGCAAACAGGTTGGTCTGCTGGCTGCCCCAGACTGCGGTGGCGGCAAGGTCCTCGTTCACGCCCGGCTGGAAGTGCACATTGTGCTGTTGCAGCCAGGGCTTTGCCTTCCACAGGGCCTGGTCCACGCCACCCAGCGGGGAACCTCGGTAGCCCGAGATGAACGCGGCGGTGTTGAGTCCGCGCTCCACATCGCGCTGATGCTGCAACATGGGCAGGCGCACCAGCGCCTCGATGCCGGTCATGTATGCCCGCGCTGTATCCAGGGCATATTTGTCTTCAAGCGAAACCTTGCGCGCCGAATCTGGCAGGGCCATGCTGAGGGTGCTCCACTGCAGTGCTGACGGGTCATTGTCGGCAAAATCTGGCAGAATTGTCAGCGCACTCCGCCTGCCGACAAGGATAGACTCTCCCGAGCCCGGGCGCAGCGGAATCTGGCGGTGTAACACACGAGAATGGAAAAGCGATTGATTGAAAGCAAGCTGCCCGCTGTCGGCACCACCATATTCACCCGCATGTCCGCCCTGGCGGCCGAGTGCGGCGCCCTCAACCTGTCCCAGGGGTTTCCCGATTTCGATGCACCCGAAACCCTGCGCGAGGCGATGGCCCGGCACGTCATGGCAGGGCATAACCAGTACGCCCCCATGGCGGGCGTCATGCACCTGCGGGAGCAGATCTCGGCCCAACTGGCGCTGCACCGCGGCATTACCTGCGACCCCGACACCGAAATCACCGTGGTGCCGGGGGCGACGGCGGGCATCTTCTGCGCGGTCATGGCCTGCGTGCGCGCGGGCGATGAGGTGATCGTGATGGACCCCTGTTACGACAGCTACCAGCCCGCGATTGAACTGGCGGGAGGCCGGGCAGTCCACGTGCCCCTGGCGGCGCCGCTGTTCGCGCTCGACCGGGAGCGGCTCGAAACGGCGCTGTCGCCCAGAACCCGACTGCTCATGATCAATTCCCCGCACAACCCCACCGGCAGCACCCTGGCGCGGGATGACCTGCTCTATCTGCAGGAGCTGGTGGAACGACACAACCTGCTCGTCATCAGCGATGAGGTCTACGAGCACCTGGTGTTCGACGGCCGCTGCCACCACAGCGCCCTCGCGTTCCCGGGGCTGCGGGCGCGCAGCTTTGTGCTGTTCTCCTTCGGCAAGACCTTCAGCGTCACCGGCTGGAAGACCGGCTACTGCGTGGCGCCCGCGCAACTGACGCGGGAACTGCGCAAAATCCACCAGTTCGTCTGCTTTGTCGCGGTAACCCCGGTACAGCTGGCAGTGGCCGACTTCATGCAGGCACAGCCCGACTACCCCGCCACTCTCGGCGCTTTCTACCAGCGCAAGCGCGACCTGTTCTGCCGGGCCCTGGACGGCTCCCGCTTCGGTCACATTCCCAGCGCAGGCACCTACTTCCAGCTGCTGGACTACAGCGCGCTCAGCCTCGAAGCGGATACCAGCGTGTGCGAGCAGTGGACCCGGCAGTACGGCATTGCCTCCATACCCATCTCGGTTTTCTATGACAGGCCGCCGGACCAGCACTACCTGCGCTTTTGCTTTGCCAAGAGCGATGCGGTGCTGCAGGCGGCGGCGGAGCGATTATGCAGGATTTGAGCGTCACCCTGATCCAGTGTGAACTGGCCTGGGAACAACCCCGGGACAACCGGCAACAGATCGGCAGTATCATCGCCGGGCTGGCGCAGGCCACCGACCTCATCCTGCTGCCGGAGATGTTCACCACCGGGTTTTCGATGAATGCCCTGGCCAACGCCGAACCGCCCGGCGGCGACACCGAGCAATGGCTGCGGGAGCTGGCAGTGCGCCACGACTGCGCCCTGGCGGGCAGTATCGCCGTCAAGGCCGACCACGGGGTGTACAACCGGATGCTGTTCGCGACCCCGCTGGGAGTGCAGCACTACGACAAGCGCCACCTGTTTCGCATGGCGGGGGAGCACAACCGCTACCTGCCGGGAACAGAGCGGGTTGTCGTCGGCTGGCGCGGCTGGCGCATCCTGCTGCAGGTCTGCTACGACCTGCGCTTTCCCGTGTTCAGCCGCAACCGGGAGGACTACGACCTGGCACTCTACGTGGCGAACTGGCCATCTGCACGGCGCCAGCACTGGCGCCAGTTGCTGGTGGCCAGGGCGATCGAGAACCTCGCCTGCGTGGCCGGCGTGAATCGTATCGGCAGTGACGCCAGGGGGCTGGATTACAGCGGGGACAGTCTCGCCATCGCCGCGGATGGAACCGTGTTATGCGACATGGCAAACGAAAACGGCGCCGCCAGGGTAGTCCTGAGCGGCGCCGCCTTGCAAAGTTATCGAGAGGGTTTTCCCTGCCAGCTGGACGCGGATAGCTTCCAGCTGGGCTGAGGAAAATCAGTCGGTGTACTCGACCTCCAGGGTAGCCATTACCCGCCGGTTCTGGGCGCGACCTTCATCAGTATCGTTGCTCGCTACCGGCCGCGACTCGCCATAGCCGACCGCGTTCAGGCGGGAGGCGGCGATGCCGTGGGTATTGACCAGCATATCGGCCACAGCCCGGGCGCGGCGCTCAGACAGCGCCTGGTTGTATTCCTCGGAACCGACGCTGTCGGTATGCCCTTCGATGGTCACATCCACCTGGTCGAAGCGCTTGAGGAACTCGGCCAGCTCAGCCAGGTCGCCGAAGAACTGTTCGGTAACCACGTAAGAGTCAAAGGCGAAGTTCACCTTCAGCTTGATGGAAGCCACCTGGGCGACCGGCAGCGGGCAACCGGTAGCGTCCACGCGGGTGTTGGGCGGCGTGCCAAGGCAGGCGTCGACGTCATCGCAAACGCCGTCACCGTCTTCATCCGGGCAGGCGGTCGGCGCGGCCGGGGCCGCAGCTTGCACTGTGCCGAAGAAGTAGTTGAGGCCGAGGTAAGCGATAGTGTCGTTGTTGCTCTTGTCCACGTTGTAGACGGTGCGGCCGTCGAGGCTTGCGCCGAAGCGCGGAGTGAACATCCAACGCACACCCAGGCCGGCATTGACGGTTGTGTCTTCAGTTTTTTCGCCGCCAAACACGTTGGGGTTTTCGGAGAAATAACCAGCGCCCAGCACGGCGTAGGGACGCAGGGTTCCACCGCTGTTGATATAGCTACCGCCGTACATCCTCATGCCGAGGTTGGCCAGCACCACTTCTGTGGACCCGGGGATCTCCTCATTGTTGGCGTCATCCTGGGCGTAGGACAACTCAGCTGCCCACATGTCGCTGAACGCCCATTCCAGGCCGGCGAAGGGAGTGTTCATGTTACTCAGTTCGCGGTCACTGCCAAAATACCAGCGGGCGGCACCGGCGTTGAGGGTTAATGGAAGCTCAGCCACCGCAACCGGCGCCAGGCCGGTAAACGCGAGACCCATTGCTGCTCCCGCAGCCAGAATTTGCTTTCTCATTTTCAAGGAACTCCTGTCCATGGTTGATGAATACGCGGAGAATAGCACTGGTTCGGGCCATTTCCACCAATTTTTGTGGTCATTTTACCCTAAGGGGAATAGCACAGTCACATACGTCTCACCAGCCCAGCACGGCCTTGACGAACGGTATCGACAGGGCCCGCTGCTGCACCAGGGAGGCCCTGTCCAGGGTTGCCAGCAGGTCCAGCAGGGCCTCCATGTCCCGCGCCGAGCGGGATATGAGGTAGCTGCAGACTTCCCGGCTCAGGCTCAGCCCCCGGCGCTGGGCCCGGAACTGCAGAATAGCGATTTTTTCCTCGTCACCCGCCTGTGCCAGCTGGTAGACAATACCCCAGGCAAGGCGCGAGCGCAGGTCCGGCAGGTCCACCCCCAGGGCGCGGGGCGCGGCGTTGCCGGACACCAGCAGGGCGCAACCGCGCTGGCGCGCCCGGTTACTGAGGTGGAACAGGGCCAATTCCCAGTCCGCCCGTCCCAGCACCCTGTCCACATCGTCCAGGCAGACCAGATCCAACGCCTCGACTCCCTGCACTACCTCCTCGGGCCTGTGGTCGGCCAGCTGTCGCAGGGGCAGGTACAGGGCCCGGCCAGCCCCGGCGAGTTGACAACTCGCCTGCAACAGGTGGGACTTGCCGACCCCCTGGGGCCCATAGATGTAGATCATCACCTCGCCGCTGCCCGCCGCCTGCTCCTGCAGGGCGGCGACAAGCGGCAGGGTCGCGGGCGAGGGCAGGAAGTTGTCGAAGGTGGCCTCGTCCCGCAGCTGCACCGGCAGGGGCAGCTGGCGCTGGCTCGGATCGCTCACTCAGTCGCCGCCGTAGATGTCGCTGGCCCGGTAGTGATCGAGTGCGTGGCGCAGGAATACCGCGATAACTGCCGCCACCGGCAGCGCCAACACCACACCGACGAACCCCGCCAGCTGTCCGCCCGCCATCAGGGCGAAGATAACGGCAACCGGGTGCAGGCCGATGCGATCCCCCACCAGTATCGGGGTCAGCACCATGCTCTCCAGTAGCTGGCCGACACCGAACACCAGCAGCACCCAGAACAGCACGGTCCATTCACCGAACTGGGCATAGGCCGCAATGCAGGATGCCAGGACACCCACCGCAAAACCGAGGTAGGGCACCAGACTGGCCAGGCCCGCTATCACCCCCAGCAGCAGGGCAAGCTGCAGGCCGACCAGCCACAGGCCGAAGCCATAGACAATACCGAGCGTACACATCACCAGAAACTGGCCCCGCAGGAAAGCGCCTACAACCACGTCGGCCTCGCCGGCAACCTGCGCGACCTTCCCCTGCCATATCACCGGCAGCACATGGAGGCCCTTCTCTATCAGGTGGTCCCAGTCACGCATCAGGTAGAACGCCACCACCGGCACCAGCGCAAGGTTGGCCAGGCCGAGCAGCAGGCTGGCGCCCGAGCCAGACACCTGCACCAGGGTCTGGGCCGTGATCCTGCCCAGGGATTGCCAGTGTTCGGCCAGTTGTCCGGACCAGTCCAGCCGGGGCAGGCGCTCCATGCTCAGGTCAAATCGTTGCTGCGCCCAGGGCAGGGCTTCATTGGCAAACCAGCTGTAGATTGCCGGGATCTTGGCCACCAACAGATCGAGCTGGTGCAGCAGCATCGGCACCGCGAGAATCATGGCCAGCGCCACCAGCAGGCTAAAGACAAGGAAAACCACCACCACGCCGAGGGTGCGACTCAGTCCACGCCGCTCGAGCGCATCCACCAGTGGGTCGCCCAGGTAGGCGACCAGGGCTCCCAGCACAAAAGGCGACAGAATCGGTTGCAGCAAATAGAACAGGAGTGCGCCGAGCGCGCCCGCCACCAGGGCGAGTGGCCAGCGATTACGCAGGGGCCCCGCCTCGGGTGTTATTTCTGCCACTGGTAACTCAGTTCAGGCCCCGGACCGGCGGGCCCCGGGGCAACGGCGGGAACCGGGCTGGCGACCCCCGGGCCAACGGGTCCAGGGCCGGCGAGCCCCGGGCCATCGAGCCCCGGGCCAACCGCGGGAATCGGGATCAGCCGCCTGTTGAGCTCGATGATGGACGCCAGCTGGGCCGCCCCCGCCTTGGCCTTGAGGTTCAGGGTCAGAGTATCCCCGCGCACCGATGCCACATCGGCGCGCTCGACCAGCTCAAGACCCTCGAGCCAGCTGATCAACGCTGCGTAATCCGCGTAGGTCGTCACCCCGCTCACCGCCAGGGTGACCTTGCCGCCCGCGGACGACGCCGCCACCGCATAGCGCGCTGCCAAAGTTTCGGCCACCAACGCCGCCCCGTCACGCACGAACAGTTCTTCGCTTGCCACGGTGGAGGTGCGCTGGACCCGGTTGTCACCCTGGAGGAAACTCCATTCACCCGTGGCACCCCCGCCCTCAAGCAGGGACACCCGACCCACCAGGATATCCCGCAGCTGGTAGCGCGCCGAGGCGGGCACCAGCGCCGGATCGTCCAGGTTCCAGGCCTGTTCGGGGGTCAGCGCCGCGGAATCCGCCGCGTCATAGGTCGGGAGCTGGATCGGAACGCCACGGCGAGCAAATTCGCCCTGCACCGCCGCCATCAGCGCGGGTGCTGTAGCGGCATTAAGAAACGCGCGGCCGGCGGCGTCCTCGACAACCAGCCACACCAGCACCGCCGGCCGGTTCGCAGTCCAGATAGGCGCGCCCGCCCCGACCACCAGGCCGGTGACATAGGCACCGTCGAACGACAGCTCGACGGACGTTTGCGGAGGGACGCCCGGACCCTTGTGGTAGGAGTACTGTTGTACCCGATTCCTGGCATCCCCCAACGCCTTCGAGATCGTCGGGTTGCTCAGGACCTGGGTGCTGCCGGAGACCTTGACCAGCACATCGGACAGCCCCTGCCGCGCGGCCCGGCCCAGTTCCGCCGCGGACTGGTCGGCTACCGCCACCTCGGCCTCGTACAGGTCCTGGACCAATTCGGCCCTGGCAGCGCCCGCTAGCGACGACAGCGCCAGCGCGAACCCGATGCCGCGCACAATATGCTTGATCAAACCCGTCTCCCGAGCTGCGGTAAAGCGCGCATTGTAGCAGGACTGCGGGGGCGCCGGGGAAGGGTGAAATTGTCCCCTGCGGGATGAACTGGGTGAGGATTGTCGCTAGAATAGCCGCCCTCAGACCCCCACCCCCAAGGCCAGCGGACACCCCATGACGGACGACAGCGGGAAAACCTCTCTCAGCTACAAGGATGCCGGCGTCGATATCGATGCCGGCAACGCCCTGGTCGAGCGCATCAAGGGGGTCTCCCGCCGCACCACCCGGCCCGAAGTGCTCGGCGGGCTCGGGGGGTTCGGCGCACTGTGCGAGATCCCCGCCGGTTATCGCCAACCGGTCCTGGTTGCCGGCACGGACGGAGTCGGTACCAAACTCCGCCTCGCCATGGATATGGGCATCCACGACACCATCGGCATCGACCTGGTGGCCATGTGCGTCAACGACCTCGTGGTGGCCGGGGCGGAGCCGCTGTTTTTCCTCGATTACTACGCCACCGGTGCGCTCAATGTCGATACCGCGGCGGCGGTGATCGCCGGCATCGGCGCGGGCTGTGAGCTGGCAGGCTGTGCACTGGTGGGGGGCGAAACCGCCGAGATGCCCGGGATGTACGAGGGCGAGGACTACGACCTTGCCGGTTTCTGCGTCGGCGTCGTGGAAAAGTCAAAAATTATCGATGGCAGCGCGGTGCGGCCGGGAGACGTGCTGCTGGGCATCGCCAGCAGCGGGCCGCACTCCAACGGCTATTCCCTGATCCGCAAGATCCTGCAACGCAGTGGCGCTGACCTGGGGCAGCCCATGGGGAATACCAGCCTGGGCCAGGCCCTGCTGGCCCCGACCACCATTTATGTCAAGGCCCTGCTGCAGTTGTTCCAGCAGGTGCAGGTGAAAGCCCTGTCCCATATTACCGGCGGCGGCCTGCTCGAAAACCTGCCGCGGGTCCTCCCGGGCGGTTGCCGGGCAGTGATCGACACCGGCAGCTGGGAGTGGCCACCGGTTTTCACCTGGCTGCAGGCAGAGGGCAAGGTCGCGCAACGGGAGATGTACCGCACCTTCAACTGCGGCGTGGGCATGGTGATCTGCGTGGCGGCAGCAGAGCGGGACGCCGCGCTGGCACAGCTTGACGCCGCCGGGCACCGCGCCTGGCAGATCGGCAGCATCGAAGCAGGCGATACCGCGGTCGAGCTGCTGCCGTGACCCGCGCCGCCAGGGCTCGGCTGGCCGTCCTCATCTCCGGTCGCGGCAGCAACCTGCAGGCATTCATCGAGGCCAGCGCCAGCGGTGCGCTCAGCGCCGACATCGCCGTGGTAATCAGCAACAACCCCGCTGCCGCCGGCCTGCAGCTGGCGACAAGAGCTGGCATTCCCACCCGCTGCATCGACCATCGCGCGTTTTCCAGCCGCGAGGCTTTTGACGCGGCGCTGGCCGCGGAAGTGGGCCTCTGGGATGTGGACCTGGTGATTCTGGCGGGATTCATGCGCATCCTCACGCCGGCTTTCATCCAGCCTTTCAGCGGCCGCCTGCTGAATGTGCACCCCTCCCTGCTGCCCAGGTACCCCGGCCTGAATACGCACCAGCGGGCGCTGGACGCGGGTGACCGCGAAGCCGGGGTAACGGTGCACTTTGTCACATTGGAACTGGATGGCGGACCGCCTATTATTCAGGCAAGGGTGCCAATCCTGCCCGGCGATACGGCCCAGTCACTGGCAGACCGGGTCGTCGTGCAGGAGCACCGCATCTATCCGCTGGCAGCGCAATGGGCCATTGCGGGACGCCTGCAGCTGACTGATCACGGAGCCTGCCTCGATGGTGAGCCGATACCGGCAACCGGCATTGACTACTCCACGGAGGACGTTAAAGCGCCAGGCTGAATTCCTCCCGGCGCTGCTGCTCGCCCTGCTCACCGGCCTGACCGGCGCCGTCGCCGCTGCGAACCAGTCTCCCGCGCTGCGGCCCTACACCACCCACTACAAGGCCAGCGCCAGGGGCCTGGACCGCGATATCACCCGCACGCTGGAAGCAAACGCGGACGGGCGCTATGTGCTTACCAGCGGGGGC
>Ga0105097_10001815_pt1 | contig 10307 bp, 8 predicted proteins | sample PPLLak12cMay2015_FD_87035 | JGI IMG/M metagenome (GOLD analysis project Ga0105097, IMG submission 87035) | Freshwater sediment microbial communities from Prairie Pothole Lake near Jamestown, North Dakota, USA - PPLs Lake P7 Core (1) Depth... | ecosystem: Environmental > Aquatic > Freshwater >... | reverse complement strand
TCGACGACACGCCCTCCATCTCGGTGCTCGAGATGAAGGCCAAGTCCCGCCGCCTCAAGGCCGAACACGGCCTGGGGCTCATCGTCCTGGACTACCTGCAGCTTATGAAGGGAAGCGCCTACGCCGACACGCGCGAGCAGGAGATCTCGGAGATCAGCCGCTCGCTCAAGGGGCTTGCGAAGGAGCTCAGTGTGCCCGTGGTGGCCCTATCCCAGCTCAACCGCAAGGTGGAGGACCGCACGAGCCGCAGGCCCCAGATGGCGGATCTGCGCGAGTCGGGCGCCATCGAGCAGGATGCCGACGTGATCCTTTTCCTGTACCGCGACGAGGTTTACAACAAGTCCGAGGACAACCCCGAGAAGGGATTTGCCGAGGTCATCATCGGCAAGCAGCGAAACGGTCCCGTCGGCACGTTGAAGCTCGTATTCCAGGAAAAGTTCACCCGCTTCGAGAACGCGGCCTTCGCCCCCGGCGAGGAATTCTAAACCACGCACCGCCAAGATTGTCCCGTTGACGGCTTCGTCACAATACTCAGCCTGCTGACGATGAAGTTAGGAAGATCGGAAGAGCGGATAAAAAAAGCCCCCGGCCAAACCGGCCGAGGGCTTCTGATTTTCTTACTTGTAGTGTCTGTTCCCTATACCCTATACCCTGGTCCCGAGCTTACGCCCGTGCTGACTCCGGCTCCCAGCCCCCGATGGCCTGGCGCATTTTCCGCAGGGCCTCCTTCTCGACCTGGCGGGCCCGCTCGCGTGTGATCTTGAACTTGTCGCCGATCTCCTGGAGGGTCTCCGGGTTTTCCGACATTACGCGGTTGCGGATGATGTAGGCCTCGCGGTCGTTGAGCTTTGCAAGGGCTCCCGCTACGTTTCGCTTCACCAGGGCCGTCTCCTCGTGTCGGATGAGGGAATCCTCCTGGCTTTCACTCTTGTCGGCCAGGCAGTTGATGTGGGAAAGCTCGCCGTCGTCGTCGATGAAGGCATCGAGCGAGAGGTCGCGGCTGTTGAGCCGGACATCCATCTCCTCGATCTCCGTCTCCTTCACGCTGAGGGACTCGGCGATCTCTGCAAACTCGGGGCTCTTCGCGTCCATCTTCTGGAGCTTCTTCTTGGCCTGGTTGAGCTTGAAGAAGAGCTTGCGCTGGGCCTGGGTCGTCCCGATCTTCACGAGGCTCCAGGTCTTAATGAGGTAGTTCTGCATGTAGGCGCGGATCCACCACACGGCATAGGAGATGAGCCGATAGCCCTTGTAGGGGTCAAACTTCTTCACCGCGTGCATGAGCCCCACGTTCCCCTCCTGGATCAGGTCCAGAAGTTTCACTCCGTAGTTGCGGTACTCGTGGGCGATCTTGACCACGAATCGAAGGTTTGAGGTGACGAGCTTTTCGGCCGCTTCCTTGTCGTTGTGTTTCTTGTAGCGGACGGCCAGTTTGAACTCCTCCTCCGGGGTCAGCAGCGCAAACTGGTTGATCTGCGAGATATATAAATCCAGCGTGCTGGTCGCAGCAGGCAGATTCATGTTCATGGACTTACCTCCATCTTTCTTTAGCCTGTTATTCTAAGCCACTAAGAATATAGATATGGGTGGCTTCTTGTCAAGACCTTCCTTGCAATAATTATACAGAAAACCAGGGGTTTAAAAATGAGATAACCCTTTGATTGCATGCCCTTTCTTGACATCCTCCCTGCCGGTCATTATGTTAGGGTCCGAATAGGCGGCGGCAATGTTACGGGAAGCGGGCAGACAAACCGCCATATGCAATTTAACCCACTGATATTCAATCGCTTTTTTTAGAGAGGATCCATGAGATTCGACAAATTCACCGTGAAGGTCCAGGAAGCCCTCCAGGAGGCCCAGTCTCTGGCGGGCCAGTTCAGCCACCAGGCCGTGGACGTCGAGCATTTGCTCGCAGCCCTGATCCGCCAGCCCGAGGGGATCGTTTCGGCCGCCCTGAAGAAGCTCGGGGCCGACACCCGGTCGATCCAGCGGGAGATCGAAAGGGCCCTCAACGGCCTGCCCAAGGTCTCAGGGGGAGCAGCCCAGACCTACATGACCCCCCGGCTCAACAAGGTTCTCGAGAACTCCTTCGAAGAGGCCAAAAGACTCAAGGACGAGTTCGTGAGCGCCGAGCACATCCTGATTGCCATGACGGAGGACAAGGACGGGCCCGCAGGGAATATTCTGCGAAATGCCGGCGTGACCAAGGACAGCATCTACCGTAGCCTGGTGGAGATTCGGGGAAGCCAGCGGGTCACGGACCAGAACCCCGAAGAGAAATACCAGGCACTCGAGAGATACGCAAGGGATTTCAATGAGTTGGCAAAAAAGGGCTCCTTCGACCCGGTCATCGGCCGCGACGAGGAGATCCGCCGGATCATGCAGGTCCTCTCTCGGCGCACGAAGAACAACCCCTGCCTGATCGGCGAGCCCGGCGTGGGCAAGACGGCCATCGTCGAGGGCCTCGCACAGCGGATCGTCAACGGCGACGTGCCGGAAACGCTCAAGGACAAAAGGGTCGTAGCCCTGGACATGGGGGCGCTCGTGGCGGGATCTAAGTTCCGCGGCGAGTTCGAGGACCGCCTCAAGGCGGTGCTGAAGGAGGTGTCCGACGCCGCAGGCGAGATCATCCTCTTCATCGACGAGATCCACACCGTCGTGGGCGCGGGGGCCGCGGAAGGCGCTATCGACGCATCGAACATGCTCAAGCCGGCCCTCGCGAGGGGCGAGCTGCGCTGCATCGGTGCCACGACCCTCAACGAGTACCGCAAGAACATCGAGAAGGACCCCGCCCTGGAGCGGCGCTTCCAGCCTGTTTTGATCAAGGAACCCAGCGTGGAGGACACGATCGCCATCCTCAGGGGCCTCAAGGAGCGCTACGAAGTCCACCACGGCGTCCGGATCAAGGACTCGGCCATCGTGGCGGCGGCAACCCTTTCGGACCGCTACATCAGCGACCGGTTCCTGCCTGACAAGGCAGTCGACCTCATCGATGAGGCGGCCTCGCGCCTGCGGATCGAGCTCGACAGCCTCCCTGCCGAGATCGACACCCTCGAGCGCAGGATCATGCAGCTCGAGATCGAGCGGCAGTCGCTGAAAAACGAGACGGACCCCAGCTCGCTCGAGCATCTCCAGAAGCTCGTCGACGAGATCGGGAAGCTCACGGCCGAGCGCGACGAGAAGAAGAAGCACTGGTCCAGCGAGCGCGAAGTCATCAAGCGGATCCAGTCCGTCCGGGGGAAGATCGAGGAGCTCAAGAACGAGGAGCTCAACGCCCAGCGCGCAGGCGACCTGGCAAAGGCCGCCGAGATCCGTTACGGGCGGCTCGTGGAGCTCAACAAGGAACTGGAGAAGGAACAGGGCCAGCTCACAGGCATCCAGAACGGCGACAAGATGCTCAAGGAAGAGGTCGATGCCGAGGACGTGGCGGAGGTGGTGGCCAGTTGGACGGGCATCCCCGTCTCGCGCATGATGGAGACAGAGGTGGCAAAGCTCATCCACATGGAGGAGCGCCTGCAGCAGCGGGTGATCGGCCAGGAGGAACCCATCCACGCCGTCTCCAACGCGCTTCGCAGGGCCCGCTCGGGCCTGCAGGACCCCAACCGGCCCATCGGCTCCTTCATCTTCATGGGACCCACGGGCGTGGGGAAGACAGAACTCGCCCGGGCGCTCGCCGAGTTCATGTTCGACGACGAACAGAGCATGATCCGCATCGACATGTCGGAGTACATGGAGAAGCACTCCGTGGCACGGATGATCGGGGCGCCCCCGGGGTACGTGGGATACGAGGAGGGCGGCTTCCTGACGGAGTCGGTGCGGCGCAGGCCCTACTCAGTCATCCTCTTCGACGAGATCGAGAAGGCGCACCCGGACGTGTTCAACATCCTGCTGCAGATCCTCGACGACGGCAGGCTCACCGACGGCCACGGCCGGACGGTGGACTTCAAGAACACGATCGTCATCATGACCTCGAACATCGGAAGCCAGTTTGCCGTCGATGCCTCGATGAGCGAGGCCGAGCGGAGGATGAAGATCAACGAAGTCCTGAGGACGACCTTCAAGCCCGAGTTCCTCAACCGGATCGACGACATCATCATCTTCCGGTCGCTCACGATCAGCGACATCAACCGGATCATCGACATCCAGATCGGCCGGCTGCAGAAGATGCTCGGCGAGCGGAAGGTCACAATCGAGCTGACGGACAAGGCGAAAAAGCACATCGCCAAGGCGGGCTACAGCTCCATCTACGGCGCCCGGCCGCTCAAAAGGGCCCTGCAGAAGATCGTCCAGGACGGCCTGGCCATGAAGATCCTCGACGGCTCCATCGCGGCAGGCGATCACGTGACCGTCGATGTGAAGGGCGACGGCGAAGTCGTATTCGAGAAAAAGGCGGTTTGACCGGGGAGGGGGTGCGCCCTTGTGCACAACCCCGCTTTCCTGTATAATCCGCCGCGAAAAGACGGAAGTTCAGAAGATCGGAAGTTAGGAAGTTCGGAGAAGCAGGGGTCGTGGATTGACTTTCGGCATGTCCAAGCTTCTCAACTTCACAACTTCTCTTTCAACAACTCTTATGGAGGAAGCAACACCATGAACTCACTCAAGACAGCCGTCCTGCTGGGTTTATTGACGGGACTCCTGGTCCTGATCGGCGGATACCTCGGCGGGAAGAACGGCATGTTCATCGCCTTCATCTTCGCCATGGGCATGAACTTCTTCAGCTACTGGTTCTCCGACAAGATCGTGCTGCGCATGTACCAGGCCCAGGAGGTGACGCCCCAGCAGGCGCCCGAGCTGCACCGGATGGTGCAGGACCTGGCCATGAAGGCGGGCCTGCCCATGCCGCGCGTCTACATCATCCCCGGCGACACGCCGAATGCCTTTGCAACGGGCAGAAACGAAAAGCACGCCGTCGTGGCCGTCACGGAGGGGATCATGCGGATCCTGAGCCGCGAGGAGCTCGAGGGCGTCATCAGCCATGAGCTCTCCCACATCAAGAACCGGGACATCCTCATCGGGTCGATTGCGGCCACGATCGCCGGCGCCATCACGATGCTCGCCAACATGGCCCAGTGGGCGGCCATCTTCGGCGGCGGACGCGGCGACGACGAGGAAGGCGGCGGAGGGCTGTTCGGCATGCTCTTCATGGCGATCCTCGCCCCCATCGCAGCCATGCTGATCCAGATGGCCATCTCCCGCTCGAGGGAATACATGGCCGACGACGGCGGCGCCAAGGTATCGGGCAAGCCCTGGGCGCTGGCGGGCGCCCTCGAGAAGCTGCAGGCGGCAAGCCAGGCCATCCCCATGAACGCCAACCCCTCGACGGCTCACATGTTCATCGTGAACCCCCTCACGGGACGTGCGTTCATGAATCTCTTCAGCACCCACCCGCCCATCGAGGAGCGGGTTGCAAGGTTGCGCAGCATGAAGCCGCGCATGTAGCAGGCTGTTAACCGGGGGGCGCAGCCCGTCAGGGTGCGCAACCATGTCGGGTTCTTTCCTTACCGGGGCGCCCCGCTGTGCGGAACAAGGCGCCCAAAACGCCCGTCTGCGGCCTGTGAAGCAGTTTTCCTTACTCCTCCTCTCCCCTGGCGGGAGAGGATAAGAGGTGAGGGGGAAATTGTCACCCTCACCCTGCCCCTCTCCCCTCAAGGGAGAGGGAAATCAGGGAAGGGGGCTCCAAAGGGGGGCCTTGCATCCAGGCATTTTTAAACAGCCTGCAAGACCCCTTCGGAATGTCGGTCGAGACAGATGATGAAGAACATGTCGGAATGCCCCCCTTCAAGGGGGCTTCCGACGTTTAAGCGGCCCCAGCCGCAGGTCCGGGGAACGAGGGCCGAGGTACAAAATAAGATCCTCGAACCTCGCGCCTCGATCCTCGAACAGGCTTCGCCAGGATCGAAGATAAAGGCTCTAGGATCGAGGCCTTTTTCTTTGTACCTCGGTCCTCGTTCCTCGGACCTCGAACCTTTTTACAGGAGGGAACGATGGAAGACGAAAAGCAGGAGAAGGGCTTCGTAATCAAGGACCGCCGCCGTTTCGACGACACGGGCGATGCCCGGCCGGAGACACCCCGCGAGGAGGCGGCTGCCAAACCGCAGGAGCCGAAGCCGGAAACAAAGACCGCCGAGCCCCGCTCCGACGAACCGAAGCAGCAGGCGCAGGCGGAAGCGACCTTTCCCGAGCTCAACTTCGCCACCTTCGTCTTCTCGCTCGGCACGTCGGCCATGTATCACTTTGGCGACTTCCCCGACCCCGTTACAAAAAAGGCGGAGCGCAACCTCGAGGCGGCCAAGCAGACCATCGACATCCTCGGCATCCTGAAGGAAAAAACGCGGGGCAACCTCAATGACGATGAGGACAGGCTCCTCGAATCGCTCCTCTATGAGTTGAGGATGCGCTACGTCAGGGAGACGGCGAAGTGATCACCGCCCAGTCGCCTGCCAAGGTCAACCTCATCCTGCAGGTACTGCGCCGCAGAGAGGACGGCTACCATGACATCGCCTCCCTGATGCAGAAGGTGAGCCTTGCCGACGAGATGGAATTCGCCCCCTGCGGGGAAGGCATTGCGCTTTCCTGCCCGGGTTCGGACCTCCCCACGGGCGAGGGGAATCTCGTCGTTCGGGCGACCCGCGCCCTTTTTGCCGAGGCGGGATATGCAGGCGGGGTGGAGATCACCCTCCGGAAGCGGATCCCGACGGCTGCGGGACTCGGCGGCGGCAGCTCCAACGCCGCCACGACCCTCACGGTCCTCAACGAGCTTTTCCAGTTCGGCTTCGATCGCGAGCGGCTCATCCGGATCGGCTCCCGGCTCGGCGCCGACGTCCCTTTCTTTATTTACGGCAGCACGGCCTGGGCCTTCGGGATCGGCGAGATCCTCGAGCCCGCCGTGACCCCTCCCGGAATGTGGCTCGTTCTCGTCAACCCGGGATTCGAGGTCCCCACGAAATGGGTCTACGAGAGCCTGAATTTGCCGTTGACAAAGACACCTGTAAAGTATAGTATTCCTAACTTTTCAGGGATACGAGAGCTTGCCGCCGCCCTGACCAATGACCTGGAAAAGGTGACGGTGGCGCGCTATCCCGAGCTCGGGGAGCTGAAGGGGTTCCTCCTGAGGCAGGGCGCCATCGGATCGCTCATGTCGGGAAGCGGGCCCACGGTTTTCGGTCTCTTTGACAGCGAACAGGACGCGATCCAGGCTGAAGGCGCACTGAGGACATCGTACCCGTACAGGGTGTTCAGGACCCAAACGATCTGATCCCCCGACCCACGGATGCCTTCCCCGCATTACGGAAATCAAATGGGGATGGGGCGTCGGCAAGCGGTAAGCCACGGGACTTTGGCTCCCGCATTCGGAGGTTCGAATCCTCCCGCCCCAGCCAATATTTTTTCATTACATCAGGGACCCAAACCCAGGGTGACAGACATGCTAGAACGAATGCGCATCTTTTCGGGAAATTCGAACAAGAAGCTGGCAGAGGACATCTGCACGAAGCTCGGCATTGCCCTCGGCAAGGCCAACGTGGCCACCTTCAGCGACGGAGAGACAAGGGTCGAGATCAACGAGAACGTCCGCGGCATGGACGTATTCATCATCCAGTCCACGTGCCCTCCCGTGAACGACCACGTCATGGAGCTGCTGATCCTCATCGACGCCATGAAGCGCGCGTCGGCCGACCGGGTCACGGCGGTGATCCCCTATTACGGCTACGCGCGGCAGGACCGCAAGGTCGCCCCCCGGGCCCCCATCTCGGCAAAGCTCGTGGCCGATCTCATCACGGCGGCCGGGGCGAGCCGGGTGCTCTCGGTGGATCTCCACGCCGGCCAGATCCAGGGCTTCTTCAACATTCCCGTGGACAACCTCTTCGCCACGCCCATCCTGCTGAAATACATGATGAGCAATTTTGCGAACAACCTGGTCGTCGTCTCCCCGGACACGGGCGGTGTCGAGCGCGCCCGGGCCTTTGCCAAGCGCCTCGATGCGACGCTGGCCATCATCGACAAGCGCCGCGAGGGGCCCAACGAATCCCAGGTGATGAACATCATCGGCAACGTGAAGGGCAAGCGCGTCATCGTCCTCGACGACATGATCGACACGGCGGGAACCATGGTCCAGGCCGCGGCCGCCCTGGAAGCCGAGGGAGCCGTCGAGGTGATCGCCTGCTGCACCCACGCCGTGCTCTCGGGTCCGGCCATCGACCGGATCGACGACTCGAACCTCAAGGAAATCATCGTGACGGACACGATTCCGCTCCACGAGCGGGCCAGGCAGTGCAAGAAGAAAATCACCGTTCTGCCCGTCGCGGGCTTTCTCAGCGAGGCGGTCCGGCGCATTTATTACAACGACTCGGTGAGTTCGCTGTTCATTTAGGAGGTCAAAGGGTCGGTGCCTTTTGCACTCTGCCCTGTTTATCAATTGGAGGTTTTCATGGAAGCATCAGAGTTGAAAGCGAGTATTCGCACGGAATCGGGTAAGGGGCCCGCCAGGAGACTGCGGGCCGAGGGGCTCGTTCCTGCCGTTCTATACGGATCAGGGGCCGAGTCAACCATGCTTTACGTCAACGCGGCGGAACTGATCAAGATCATCCGGGCCGAAAAGGGAGAAGCGGGATTCATCAAGCTCGTCATCGAAGACGCCGGCAACAAGGCGGAGAAGATCTCCGTGCTCAAGGAGCTTCAGACGAACACGATGACGAAGAGGATCATCCACGCCGATTTCTACGAACTGCGGATGGACAAGAAGCTGACCATGGATGTGCCGATCCACATCGTGGGCGACTCCATCGGCGTGGAGAAAGGCGGCGAGCTCAAGCCATTCAAGAGAGACCTCAAGGTCTCCGCCCTGCCGGGCCAGATGCCCAGGCACATCGAGGTCGATGTGACGGAACTGATGATCGGCTCCACCATCCACGTGAGGGATCTCAAGCTGGACGAAGGCATCCAGATCCTCGATCCCGGCAACGTCAGCATCGTCACCGTGGGTGCCAAGAGAGGCACCGTGGGCGAGGAGGCGGCGCCTGCCGCAGCCGAAGAAGGGGGCGCCAAGGAGCCCGAGGTCGTGGGCAAGAAGGGCGCGAAGGAAGAGGAATAAGGCCCTTCCCTCCGATGAGATCAATCGAAAAACCCCGTTTCGCTCTTGGAAATGGGGTTTTTTATTGCACGCAGCCGGAAGGAAAGGGTATAAACAGCCACTCGTTGGAGTCGCATGTTATTCCGATTCCTGACGGGATAGACGGGACAGACTGGAAAGACCGAATAGACCATGAAGATCATTGCCGGCCTGGGAAACCCGGGCGACCCGTACCGCCTGACCCGCCACAACATGGGATTTCTCGTCGTGGATGCCCTGGCGGACGACTGCGGCATCGCCATCCAGAAGAAAAAATTCGAGGCCCTGCTGGGCGACGGCCGGATCGGCGAGCACCGCGTGCTTTTCGTGAAGCCCCAGACCTTCATGAACCTCAGCGGCCAGTCGATCAGGCAAGTGCTCGATTTCTATCAGATAAAAGCAGATGATCTCCTCGTCGTCCACGACGACCTCGATCTGCCCTTCGGGACCGTGCGCATCAAGGTCGGCGGAGGGGACGGCGGTCACAAGGGAATCCGGTCGCTGATCGATCATCTGGGCGACGCAGCCTTCATCCGGGTGCGCCTGGGTATCGGCAAGCCGGCCTTCAGGGACGACACGGAACGCTATGTCCTTCAGCCTGTCCCGAAGGCGGACCTGGAACAGCTGGCGGAAGTTGTCCGAACGGCCTGCGAGGCTGTCAGGGAGATCCTCGCGGCCGGCGCCCGGCCGGCCATGAACCGTTTCAACATCCGCGAACGCAGCCAGGCGCCGGGTACGGATAACATTCCGGAATAATTAGATTTTATCCGCCTCCTTCTTTCAAGCTTCTTTCCTCTCCCAACTTCCGGTTTTTAAAGCGTCTTCCGAATTCCCGCCGATTCCCTGAGTTAGCGTCCCGGTCAATAAAATCTTTGACAAAAGAGACAATATTTGCTATGTCACGGCGGCTTTAATGGTTGGTTTCATATCGGATCTTTATAACCAATTTACTTGGAGGAGATGGAGAGATGATTAGCGAGAGAGTCAAACGTGTCCTGAGCGCCGTATCCCTGGCGCTCATCGTTCTGCTCTTTGCGACGCCTTTGTTCGCAAGCGAAGCAGATTTGGTCATTCCACCGCTGTCGGCCGCTCAGAATAACCTGCTCATGATCGGCTTCGTGATCTGTTTTCTGGGAATGGGTTTCGGCTACTTCATGTATGCCAAGGTCAAGAAGATTCGGGCCCACAAGAGCATGCTGGACGT
>Ga0105097_10001814_pt1 | contig 10308 bp, 9 predicted proteins | sample PPLLak12cMay2015_FD_87035 | JGI IMG/M metagenome (GOLD analysis project Ga0105097, IMG submission 87035) | Freshwater sediment microbial communities from Prairie Pothole Lake near Jamestown, North Dakota, USA - PPLs Lake P7 Core (1) Depth... | ecosystem: Environmental > Aquatic > Freshwater >... | reverse complement strand
TGCTCCGCGTCCTCGAAGAGCGCAAGCTGGTGCGCGTGGGCGGCACCGATCCGGTCGATATCGATGTGCGCATCATCGCCGCGACGAATCGAGACCTGAAGAAGGCCGTCGCCGACGGCCAGTTCCGCGAGGACCTGTTCTATCGCCTCAACGTCATCCCCATCCTCCTCCCGCCCCTCCGGGACCGCCGGGAGGACGTCCCCCTGCTCGTCGAGCACTTCCTGGAGCGCCTGAGCGTCGAGACGGATCGACAAATCGAAGGGGTGTCGGCCGACGCCCTCGCCGCCCTCATGCGTCACGACTGGCCGGGCAACGTGCGCGAGCTCCGGAACGTCCTCGAGCGCGGCATGGTCGTCGCCAAGGACACGCTGATCCAGCCGGAGGACCTGGGGCTCGCGGCGTCGGGGATCAAGCCCGAGTCGCACGATCCGACCCTCACGCTCGACGAGGTGGAGCGGCGCCACATCACACTGGTGCTCCAGCATGCCGGCGGCAATGTCACCCAGGCGGCCCGCACCCTGGACATCGACCGCGTGACGCTCTACAACAAGATCCGGAAGTACGGGCTGCGCCGGGGCGACGATGACGGGTTCAACGGATAGCACCGCTTTCAGACCTGCGTGCTGCGGGCGGCATACCGCGCATGAACGGGCGCTCGACCCGCCGTCAGGGAGCCGCGGGCAAGTCAATGCTGAAGCGGCTGCCGGCGCCGGGGCGCGTGTCCACCGACACGGTGCCCTGGTGGGCGGCGGCGATCATCTTCACGAGGGCCAGGCCGAGCCCGGTGCCGCCGCGCCGCCGCGTCGTGGAGCCGTCGAGCTGGTGGAACGGCTCGAACAGCTCGGGCACGCGGGCCTCCGCAATCCCCGGCCCGGTGTCGGCCACCCAGATGCGGACGCGATCGCCCGCGCGCTCCGCGCCGGCCTCGATGCGGCCGCCGGCCGGCGTGAACTTGATGGCGTTGTCGAGCAGCTGATCGAGGACCCAACGCAGCTTCTCGGGATCCGCCTTCACGGCGATGCCCGGCGCGGTCCCGTGCACCTGCAGCGACAGGCCTTGTGCCGCCGCGCGATCCCCCATTGCGGCCGCCGCGCGCCCGAGCGCATCGGCCACGGGCACCACCGCGGGCCGCAGCACCATCTCGCCCCGGGCGCCGACCGCGAACTGGATCAGGTCGCCCACCAGCCGCTCCAACTCGCCGACGCCGCGCCCCATCACCTCCACCGCCTGTCGCTGTTCATCGGTGAGGGGCCCGAGGTCCCCGGCGGCCATGAGCGCGGTGAAGCCCTTGAGCTTCGTCAGCGGTGTCCGCAGCTCGTGCGACACGTTCGAGATGAAGTTGCCCTTCAGCCTGTCCAGCTCCGTCAGCTTGCGGTAGGCCTGCTCGAGTTCCCGCGTCCGATCCGCCACCCGCTGCTCGAGCTGGGCGTTCGCGGCCCGGAGCGCGCTCTGGAGCTCCTGCACCTGCTCGACGCTGGCGAGTTCCAGCTGTTCGCGCGTCATCACCCGCATCTCGAGCAGAACCTGGCCGAGCGTCTGACGCACCCCTGAGCCGGTCAGCTCCCGCTGGCGCCCGAGCGCGGAATCGAGCTGGCCGGAAGTGATGTAGCCGCGCTTCATCAGGAACTCGCCGAACCGCGAGAGCATCGCGTCGCCGACAAACGGCGTCCCGGGCGCGGCCGGGATCACGCTGAGCGCCTGACGCTCGAGCAGCACGGCCGCCAGCGCGACGTCGATGCCGCAGGCCGGGCACGACGCGAGTCCGGCGTCGACCGCGGCGCCGCATCGAGGGCACAGCAGTGTGCGCCCGCTCTCTGGCGCTTCAGGCTGAAATTCGGACGTCGGCGCTGATGGCATCCCGCTCCCGTGGCTCTCGGTACGTATCGGCACGTCATGGACTTCTCATGAGAGCGTGAAGCGGAGAAATTCCCTACAACGCCGTTGAAATTCACAATTCTCAAATAAACCCAGCAATCAGGCCAGATACTGCCTGAATTGCCGCCAGGCCCCGTTTACCCCGCTGAAACTTTCTACGCTCACCCTGTTCGGCGTGCCTGCCCAACCAGGCACAACTGACCACTATCTTCTTTATTTATATTGCTTTACATGGATATCACAAGGCCAGAACATCGCTGGCTCGGTCTTTGCTTCCTTGTGGAGTGGATGAAAGGGGCGCATGTAATGTCCTGCCCATATCTCAAAGAAGTCGTGATGCTCTACTGTCAGGCTTACCCAGTGAAAAAGCTGGTCCCGCTCGACCGCATCGCGACGGCCGACCCCTGCCTGGGGCGCGACTACGAGGCCTGCCCCCTGTTCAAGGACGTGCTGACCCGCATCCGGGCGCATAGCCAGCCTGCTGTGGCGGCCGCTGCGGTGCCGGACTCGTCGACCCGAAGGGAGGTCTTCCGATGATGATCATCCCCACACTCGCGCTCCTCGGGCTCATGCTCGTAGGCGCCTCGTGGCTGGTGGCGGCATTCGGCCGCTCCTGAGCCCACGACATGCTCAACACGGGGTTACCCGAATGAAGCTGAATCGACGGACATTCTTCAAGGTCGCGGGAGGGGCGGGGGCCGTCGCCCTCGCCCCCACCACTTCCGCCGGCGCGACGTCCTCGGCAGAGGCGCTCGACGCCGGCCGGCGCGGCGTCCTGGTGGACACGACCAAGTGCGTCGGCTGCCGGGCCTGCGAAGCGGCGTGCGCTGAAGCCAACACGCTGCGGGGGCCGGCCATGCCGGGCGACGCGTCGGTCTTCGCCAACCCTCGCAAGACCGACACGGCGGCGTTCACCGTGGTGAACAGGACGGCGGTCTCTCCGGAGCGTTTCATCAAGCAGCAGTGCATGCACTGCCTCGAGCCCGCCTGCGCGTCGGCGTGCCTGGTCCGCGCGCTGGAGAAGACGCCTGCCGGGCCCGTGGTCTATCACAAGCAATACTGCATGGGCTGCCGCTACTGCATGCTGGCCTGCCCGTTCGAGATGCCGAAGTACGAATACGACTCTCCGGCGCCCTACGTCAGAAAGTGCACCTTCTGCGCCGAGCGGCAGGCGAAAGGCCAGGACCCGGCCTGCACGTCGGTCTGCCCGGCCGGCGCCCTGACGTTCGGGAATCGCAACGAACTGCTCGATATCGCCCGGGAGCGCCTCTACACGAAAGGCAGCCCGTACGTGCGCCACATCTACGGAGAGGACGAAGTCGGCGGCACGAGCTGGCTCTACATCAGCGACATCCCGCTCGACAAGCTGGGACTGCCCGCCGGGCTCGGCACCTATGCGTATTCGTCGCTCACGCAAGCATCGCTGGCCGCGGTCCCCTTCGTGCTGACGCTCTGGCCGCCGTTGCTGATGGGCATCTACACCTTCAGCCGGCGCCGCCAGGAAGTCGAGGCACGCGGCGCCGAGGCGCGGGAGGGGGCCGACGATGTCTGAACACCCGAGCGTTCCCGCGCTCACCGGCCGCGAATGGGCCAAATCGAAGCTGTTCCTCGACATGTCGTTCGGCGACTACCTGAAGAGCCTCGTCACACCTGGCAACTTCGTGGTCGGCCTCATCCTCGCCGTCGGATTGCCGGTCATCGCCTATCGATTCGCCTACGGGCTCGGAGCCTCGACGAACCTGTCGCAGACCACCCCGTGGGGCATCTGGATCGGCTTCGACATGCTCGCCGGCGTCGCCCTCGCGGCTGGCGGCTACACGCTGGCGAGTTCGGTCTACATCTTCGGTCTCGAGAAATACCACCCCGTGGTGAGGCCGGCCGTGCTGACCGGGCTCCTGGGATACATGTTCGCCGCCCTCGGCCTGGCAGCCGATCTCGGACGGCCCTGGAACCTCCCCGTGCCGTTCTTTCTCTCCTGGGGCGGCCCCTCGGTCATGTTCGAGATCGCCTGGTGCGTAGGCCTCTATCTGACCGTCCTCAGCATGGAATTCCTGCCGCCCGTGTTCGAGTGGCTGGACTGGCCCCGCGCGCGCATGTGGGCCGTGCGGATGACCATCGGCCTGACCGTCTTCGGCGTCATGCTCTCGACGCTCCACCAGTCTTCCCTGGGCGCGCTGTTCCTGATGGCGCCGACCAAACTGCACCCGCTCTGGTACTCGCCGTTCATTCCGGCCTATTTCTTCATCTCGAGCATCGCGGCGGGCCTCAGCATGGTCATCGTGGAGAGCGCGCTGTCGCACCGCGCGTTCCAGTCCCGCACCGACCACCGGGTCGATCTCGATGGCATCGCCCTCGGCCTGGCCCGGGGCGCGTCGATCGTCCTCTTCGCCTATTTCTTCGTGAAACTCCAGGGCGTTGCCGACGGCGGCCGCTGGGCCCTGCTCACGACGGGCTACGGCTACTGGTTCCAGGTCGAAATGTTCGGGTTCATCCTGCTGCCCTCGCTGTTGTTCGCCTACGGCGCGCGCCACAACCGCGTGACGCTGGTGCGCTGGACGGCGGCCTGGACCGTCCTGGGCGTCGTCGTGAACCGCCTCAACGTGTCCATCATCGCCATGAACTGGAATGCGCCGGAGCGGTATATCCCGAGCTGGATGGAGGTTGTGGTCTCCATCACGCTCGTCACCCTCGGGGTGACCGCGTTTCGCTGGATTGTCAACCGTATGCCGGTGCTCAGGGAACTGCCCGAGTACCGCGATTCCGCATCGCACTGACGGGAGCCTTGCATGATTCCGCACGATATCCTCACGCTCTATTCGGCGAAGATGCTCGAGTACGGCATCGCGGTGCTGTTCCTCCTGCTGTTCATCCCCTTCTGGCGCTACGTCCAGGGCCCGGCGAAAGCGCCGGCGCTCGCCCCCGCCCGCAGCCGCGTCCCGGCGGTCAGGGCGGCCGAGTGGTTCCTCACGCCGGCCGACCGGCTGTTCCATCGCGGGCACGCGTGGCTCAAGGGCGGGGACGGCGGGCTGGTCACCGTCGGCCTGGACGATTTCGCCGCGAAGCTGGTCGGGCCGATGTCGCGCCTCGCGCTTCCGGCGGTCGGCGCCACGGTGGGACAGGGCGAGCCCGGCTGGCGCCTGACGGCGCCGGACGGGCGGTCGGTGGACATGCTGTCGCCGGTTGACGGCACGGTGGTCCAGCTGAACCCGGCGCTTGCGGCCTCGCCGGATCTCGCCGAGCGCGATCCCTACGGCGACGGCTGGCTGATGAAGGTCCGCCCGTCGCGGCTGCGCGCCAACAAAGTCAACCTGATGGCAGACCGGGCCGTCCGCCGCTGGATGGAAGACGCGGCCGCCGCGCTCCGAGGCCACGTCGCACCGGGCCTCGGCGCCCTGGCGCAGGACGGCGGCGTGCCCGTCGCCGGCATGGCCAGGGCGATCGACCCCGACGGCTGGGATCGCCTGGCGGCCACGCTGCTGCTGACAGCCGAGGAGGCCCCCGATGCGTAGCCTCACACGGTGCGCCGCGGCGGCCGTGGTCGTGATCGCCGCGCTGGCGCTGGTGGCCGTGGCGGCGGCGCAGTCGAGGATGCCGAAGCTGCCGGGGCCTTACGCGTTCGCGCAGACGGGAGACAGCCCGGGCAAGGTGACGTTCAACCACGCCTCGCACGTCGACGAATCGGCGCCCTCGTGCACCGGCTGCCACCCGAAAGCGTTCAGCATCCTCAAGGCCGGCGCGACGGCCGACGGAAAGCCCATTACGCACGCGGCGATGGACAAGGGACACTCGTGCGGCGCGTGCCACAACGGAAAGGCGTCGTTCGGCTTCGACGACTGCACGTTGTGCCACCGCTAGATGGAAAGTCGAGGGACTCATGGACACTCTCTTCACTGCGCTTGAATCGGGAGCCGTGCTGGTTGCCGGCCTCGCCATCCGGATGGGACTGCTGCTGCTGGTGCTGGCGGCGCTCTCGGTGCCCGTCTTCCTGTTCCTCACGGGCATGAAGGGCGTCGACGCGCTGCGCCGGCGGCTGCAGGGCGTCATCCGCGTCGGCCACCTGTTCTGGAGCGACAACGTCTACTACGCCCCGAGCCACACCTGGGTGCGCCCCGTCGGCCCGCGGCGTGTCCGGGTCGGATTCGACGATCTGGCGCAGCGCCTCTTCCAGGCGCCGATGGGCCTCACGCTCGCGCCGGTCGGGACCGTGGTGCGCGCCGGCGACGCGGTTGGCGAAATCCGGACGGCTCGCAGGCGCGCCCGGATCGTGTCGCCGGTCTCCGGCACCATCACCCGCGTCAACCAGGCCGTCCGCGAAGACGCGTCCCTGCTCCACCGCGACCCGTATTCGCGGGGATGGCTGTTCGCGGTGGCGCCGGCGGACACGGCGTACGAAAAGCTGCCGACCGGTGCCGGGGCCAAGAGCTGGCTGTGGGACGAAGAGAACCGCCTGTCGCGCTTCTTCGAGGCGAAGCTGGGCGTGGCGGCCGCCGACGGCGGTGAATACGTGATGCACCCGCCCGAGCTGCTCCAGGACGAGCAGTGGACGGAGCTCACGCGCGAGTTCCTCCAGAACCGGTAGCGGCGATCTTACGCCAGCGGCTCGAGCGTCGCCGTGAAGTGCCGCAGCGTATTCGGCGCGGACACGATGCGGTAGCCGCGCAGGCGGTCACGCGTGGCGGCGACCTCGATGACCGCTTCGGCGACGTAGTCGATGTGCGACTGCGTGTAGACGCGCCGGGGGATCGCCAGCCGGACCAGGTCCATCGCGCCGGGCCGCTCGCTCCCGTCGGGCCGCAGGCCGAACATGACGGTGCCAATCTCCACGCCGCGGATGCCCGCCTCGACGTAGAGCTGGTTCACCACGGCGACTCCCGGGTACTGGAGCGGCGGGACGTGCGGCAGGAGCGCCCGCGCGTCGAGGTAGATCGCATGCCCGCCGGGCGGGCGGATAATCGGCACATCCGCCGCGATGAGCTTCTCTCCGAGGTACTCGGTCGAGCGGATCCGGTACCGGAGATAATCCTCCTCGACCACCTCCTCGAGGCCCCGCGCCACGGCTTCGAGGTCGTATCCAGCCAGTCCGCCGTAAGTCGGAAACCCCTCGGTCAGAATCAGCAGGTTGCGGGCGGCCTCGGCCCATTCGGGGTTGTTCATCGCCAGGAAGCCGCCGATGTTCGCCAGGCCGTCCTTCTTGGCCGACATCGTGCACCCGTCGGCCAGCGAGAACATCTCCTGCGCGATGGCCTTGGGCGTCCGGCCGCTCTGCCCCGGTTCACGCAGCTTGATGAACCAGGCGTTCTCCGCGAAACGGCACGCGTCGAGGAAGAACGGCTTCCTGAACCGGTCGCACAGCGCGCGGACGCCGCGGAGGTTCTCGAGCGAGACCGGCTGCCCGCCGCCGGAGTTGTTCGTGACCGTGACCATGACCAGCGGCACCAGGTCTCCGCGCTCGTCGAGCAACCGCTCGAGGGCGGCCAGATCGATGTTGCCCTTGAACGGGTGAATCACCCGGGGCACGGTGCCTTCACGGATGACCAGGTCCAGGGCCTCGGCCTCCTCCACCTCGATGTTCGCGCGCGTGGTGTCGAAGTGGTTGTTGTTCGGCACGATCTGGCCCGGCTGCAGGACGGTGTGAAAGAGGATCCGCTCGGCGGCCCGGCCCTGGTGCGTCGGGATGACGTACGCGAAGCCGGTCAGGTCCTTCACCACCGACTCGAACCGGTAGAACGACCGGCTGCCGGCGTAGGACTCATCGGCCTGCATCACCGCGCTCCACTGGGCGGCCGACATGGCGCCGGTGCCGGAATCCGTCAGCAGGTCGATCAGGACGTCTTCGGCATGCAGGCGGAAGACGTTGTACCCGGCCGTGCGCAGCGCCGCCTCGCGCTCCTCCCGGCGAGTGAACTTCACGGACTCGACGGACTTGATGCGAAACGGCTCGATAATCGTGCGGAAATTCATCGATCGCTCCCCGGGGGTCGTGCCACTCTAACATAGCGGGAGGAGGGACCTCGGCACGGTGAGCCGGCGGAACGCGGCAGCGGCGCGCGTGTCACCTCAGGGCGGTTCTGTGAATCCTGCACTGCAGCAGAGGAGTGTGAAGATGCCCTTGTTCGAATACCAGTGCAACACCTGCGGACACCGGTTCGAGGCGCTCGTCGTGGGCAGCCGGACGCCGGCGTGCCCGCGATGCAAGAGCGAAGAGCTGGAGAAGCAACACTCGACGTTCGGCCTCGGCGGCCCGGGCCGCGGCTACAGCGGCGGGTCGCACAGCGCCCCGTCCTGCTCGACCGGCGGCGGTTGAGGGATCTGACCCTTCCGGGCCGTGCGCCCGGGTAGAATCGTGGGAACGGAGTCAGCATCCCTATGAAACGTGCCGCCTTGTTGCTTGCCGCCGTCCTGATCACCGCCGGCCCGTCGAGTGCGCCGGTCCACACGCAGCCAGCCGCCTCCGATGAAGCGCGGCTGCTCCGCTTTCCCGCCATTCACGGCAACCAGATCGTTTTCACCTACGCCGGCGACCTCTACACGGTTCCGGCGGCGGGCGGGGTCGCCCGGCGTCTCACAAGCGACGCGGGCTTCGAGATGTTCGCCCGTTTCTCGCCCGACGGGACGTCGATCGCCTTCACCGGCCAGTACGACGGGAACACCGAGGTGTACCTGATGCCGGCGGAGGGAGGCGTCCCCAGGCGCCTGACCTACACGGCGACCCTGGGCCGCGACGACGTGTCGGACCGCATGGGCCCGAACAACATCGTCATCGGCTGGAAGAACGACAAGCAGATCCTGTTCCGCTCGAGGCGGACCGAGTGGAACGACTTCCGCGGCCAGCTCTATCTCGCCTCGGTGGACGGCGGGCCGATCGAGGAACTGCCCCTGCCGCGCGGCGGCTTCGGCAGCTTCTCCCCGGACGGCAGGCAGTTTGTCTACAACCGGGTCTTCCGGGAATTCCGCACGTGGAAGCGGTACCGCGGCGGTCAGGCCGACGAGGTGTGGCTGCACGATTTCGGGACGAAGACCACGACGAACCTGACGTCGAACCCCGCGCAGGACATCATCCCGATGTGGAAGGGCTCGAAGGTGTACTTCGCCTCCGACCGGGACGCACGCGGGCGGATGAACCTCTACAGCTACGACGTCGCCTCGAAGCAGACGAAGCCGCTGACGGCGTTTACCGAGTTCGACGTGAAGTTCCCCTCGCTGGGCGATGGCGCGATTGTGTTCGAGAACGGGGGCTGGATTTACAGGCTCGACCTGGCGTCGGAGCAGGCGGCGAAGATCCCAATACGCATCCGCGAAGATCTCGACAGCGGGCGCGGCGCGATCGTGGACGTCAGCCGGAACATCACCAACTACGAGATTGCGCCGGACGGCAGCCGGGCGCTTTTCGGCGCGCGCGGGGACGTGTTCACGGTGCCGGCGAAATACGGCGCCACGCGGAACCTGACCCGGACGCCGGGCGTGCACGAGCGCAACTCGAAATGGTCGCCCGACGGCCGGTGGATTGCCTACATCTCCGACGCCTCGGGCGAGGACGAAATCTGGATCGCGCCCCAGGACGGGCGAGGCGCGGCAACGCCGGTCACGACCGGCGGCGGCACCTACAAGTACCAGCCGGTGTGGTCGCCAGACAGCCGGAAGCTGATGTGGTCCGATCGCCAGCAGCGCCTGCACGTCGTCGACATCGGCACGAAGGCCGCCGAGCAGATCGCCGAGGCGCGGGCCTTCGAGATCACCAGTTACGCCTGGTCCCCCGACAGCCGGTGGGTCGCCTACGCGAAGCCGGAGGTGGAGGGCCCTCAGCGCATCTATCTCTATTCGCTCGAGACCAGGCAGACCATCCCGGCGAGCGATGCCTGGTTCAACTCGTCGGAGCCGATCTTCAGCGGCGACGGCACGCTCCTATTCTTCGTCTCGGCGCGCAGTTTCAACCCGACGTACGGGCAGACCGAGTTCCAGCACGTGTACACCGACATGTCGCGGATCTACTTCGTGACGCTGGCGAAGGACACGAAGCACCCGTTCGCGCCGAGGAGCGACGAGGTGAAGATCAAGGAGGAGCCGAAGCCCGCTGGCGGCGACGCGAAGGCACCCGCCGCCGACCCGAAGGCGGCCGAGGCGAAGAAAGCGGGCGCCGCGCCGGCGGTCCGAGTCGACGCGGACGGCCTCATCGCCCGCATCGGCGTGGTCCCGACGCCGCCGGCGAACTACGCGTCGCTCGCGTCGGTCGGCAGCCGCCTCTACTACGGCCGGGCCAGCGCGCGTGACGCGGCGGCCCTCTACGTGTACGACCTCGAGAAGCAGACCGAGACGCAGATCGGCACCGGAACCGGCTACGAGATTTCCGCTGACGGCAGGAAGATGCTCATCGGCCAGCCTGGCAACCGCTATGCCATCATCGACACCCCGACCGGCAAGGCCGAGCTCCGCGAG
>Ga0105097_10001811_pt1 | contig 10317 bp, 7 predicted proteins | sample PPLLak12cMay2015_FD_87035 | JGI IMG/M metagenome (GOLD analysis project Ga0105097, IMG submission 87035) | Freshwater sediment microbial communities from Prairie Pothole Lake near Jamestown, North Dakota, USA - PPLs Lake P7 Core (1) Depth... | ecosystem: Environmental > Aquatic > Freshwater >... | reverse complement strand
TCCCGCTCGCATCTCGCCGCGGCCGAGGCCCGCTACGGCAGCGGGCTTGCGGTCAAGAGCGATCTGCTCCAGGCCCAGGTGCGGCTGGCGGATCTCCAGCAGCAGAAATTCCTGGCGGAAAGCCAGGTCGAGGTCGCCCGATCCGCCCTGAACGCAGTCATGGGGGTCCCCGACCCGGTGCGGTTCGAACTCTCCAGCCGTCTGGAGGCCGCCGGAGCGCCGGAAGGTGCGCTCGAGAGCTGGCTCGCCACTGCCCGCGGTCAAAGAATCGAGCTGAAGGAGCTCGAGGTTCGGGAGGCCATGGCCCGGGAGGAGATCGGAAAAGCCCAGGCCGGTCATCTGCCCAGCCTGGATCTTATCGGCAATTACCAGATCCATACCGAAGAGTTCGACGGGTCGGCCAACAACTACAGCGTGGGCGTGGTGGTCAGCCTCAACCTCTTCTCCGGTGGGGCGTCCTCCGCCCAAGTGGCCGAAGCCCAGGCGGCCCGGCGGCAGGTCCAGGCGCTACGCCGGCAGATGGAAAGCCAGGTCTTTCTGGAGGTGCGCCAATCATACACCCAGACCGCCAGCGCCTTCCAGCGGATCGGCGTGGCGCATCAGGCGGTCGCGCAAGCCGAGGAAGCCCAGCGCATCGTTGCCAACCGGTACAGCAGCGGCCTGCTCACCATCGTGGACCTCCTCACCGCGGAGGCCGCGCTGCAGCAGGCGCGCACGGCGCAGGCCCGCGCCCTCCACGACTATGCCGTCGGCAAGACCGACCTCCGGTTGGCCGCCGGGGTTTTGGATGAGAAGTGATAGCATTATCGATATCAAGCCTGAATCAATAGGAGCGCACATATGAAACGCGCATGGGTTTTATGCGTCGCTGCGGCAGGGATTCTATCCGTGACCCTGGGGTGCAGCGAAAAGATCGAGCCGGGGCATTCGACCCTGCCCTCCGGCCCGCCCGTTCAGGCGGCGATCGCTGCGGCCCAGGTTGGACCCTGGCCGCTGATCTTCGAGGCGGTCGGCACGGTTAAGGCCGAAACCGCTATCACGGTTTCAGCGAAGCTGATGGGAACGGTCACCTCGGTGGCCGTGAAGGAGGGAGACCGCGTGCGAAGCGGGGGGGTGCTGCTGACCATCGACGAGCGCCAGGTGAGCGCCCAGCGGCAGCAGGCCGAGGCGGCTTTCGCCGAGGCCCGCCAGGCCGAGCAGGCCGCAGGGGCGGCGGCCGAGGCCGCAGCGGCCGGCGCTGCGCTTGCGGCCGCCACCCATCAGCGCTACCGGATGATGCTAACCCAGGAATCGGTCAGCCGCCAGGAATTCGACGAGGTCGATGCCCGCTTCCGCCAGGCGCGGGCCGCGCTCGCCCAATCGGAAGAGATGCAGAAAGCGGCCGGCCAGCGGGCGCGCCAGGCGGAAGCCGCCCTCGCCGCCGCCCGCGTTTCAGCGGCCGACGCCGTGCTGACAGCGGCCTTCGATGGGATCGTCACCGCCAAGATGGTCGATCCCGGGGACCTGGCTGTTCCAGGCAAGCCGCTGCTCAGCCTGGAGAAAGCCGGCGGCCACCGGGTGGACCTACGGCTGCCGGAGGCTTACGTGCGCTCGGTGCGACCCGGCCAGGCAGTTTCGGTCCGCGTCGAAGGCCCGGCGCCCGTTGCGATGGAGGGGGTCATCGACGTCGTGGCGCCGGCGGCCGATCCCGGCAGCCGATCGTTTCTCGTGCAGGTTCGCCTGCCGGCCGCCGGAAACGTGCGTTCCGGGATGTTCGCGCGGGTGGGGCTAACCGTCGGCGAAGACCGGTTGATGACCATCCCGGCCTCCGCCCTGGTTCGCCAGGGACAGCTCACCGGGCTTTTCCTGGTGACCTCCGATGACATCGCCCGCTACCGGCTGATCCGCACGGGCCGGCACCTGGGGGATAGGATCGAGGTGCTCTCCGGCCTGTCCGAAGGCAGCCGCTTCGTGGTGAACCCGCCGGCCGGGCTCGTGGACGGGGCGCGGGTGGAGGCCTCCTCATGACGCCGCCGAAGCTCGGACCCGCCGGCCGGGTCGCACGCTCTTTCATCGACTCCAAGCTGACGCCGCTCATCATCATCGCCTCCGTGCTCATGGGGCTGGGGGCCGTCATGGCCCTTCCGCGCGAGGAGGAGCCTCAGATCATCGTTCCGATGATCGACATTTTCGTCCAGATGCCGGGCGCGGAAGCCAAAGAAGTCGAGCAGCGCGTCACCCAGCCCATGGAGAAGCTGCTGTGGGAGATTCCCGGGGTCGAATACGTCTACTCCACCTCCAGCCCGGGCATGTCCATGGCGGTGGTGCGCTTCTACGTGGGAGAGGACGAGGAGCGCTCCATCGTGCGGCTGCAGTCCAAGCTCATGGCCAACATGGACCGCATCCCCTGCTGTGTCACGCCGCCGCTGATCAAGCCGCGCTACATCGACGATGTCCCCATCCTGGCGCTCACCTTCTATGGCGCGGGCCACGATCACTACACCCTGCGGCGGGTGGCGGCCGAGGCCGAAAATCTCGTCAAACGCGAGCCGAACGTGTCGATCACCCAACTGATCGGCGGCGAGCCCCGCCGCCTGGAGGTGCGCCTCGACCCGCTGCGGATGGCGGCCTACGGGGTTGACGCCGCCCGGGCCGCCGCCACCCTGCTGGCCGCGAACCAGGCGACCGACGCCGGCAGCACCCCCTCGCGCGAGGGACAGATCGTCGTCCGTGCCGGCGGGCTGCTGCAGACCCGCGAGGAGGTGGCGGCGGTGGTGCTGGGGGTTCACGAGGGACATCCGGTGTACGTGCGGGATGTTGCCGCGGTGGTGGACGGGCCGGCCGAAGCCGACCAATACGTGTTCTTCGGAATGGGCCCGGCGGCGGCCCAAAAAGGCCTCGGCGCGCCGCCGGATTCAAACGAGGTCTCCCCCGCCGTTACCCTCACCGTGGCCAAGCGCAAAGGGACCAACGCCACCCACCTCGCCCAGCGCGTACTCGCCCGGCTGGAAGATGCCCGCGGCACGGTCGTCCCGCGGGACATCCAGGTCGCCGTAACCCGCAACTACGGGGAGACCGCCAAAGAGAAGTCCGACGAGCTGCTGTGGCACATGCTGATCGCCGTCGTCTCGGTGAGCGTTCTGATCGGGCTCACCCTGGGCCGCCGGGAATCCGGCGTGGTGGCGCTCGCCATCCCGGTGACGCTCGCCCTCACCCTGACCGTGTTTTATCTCTACGGCTATACCTTGAACCGCATCACGCTCTTCGCCCTGATATTTTCGATCGGCATCCTGGTGGACGACGCCATCGTGGTGGTCGAAAATGTGGTGCGCCACTTCCGCCTGCCGGAAAACCGGGCAAGACCCCTGAGCGCGGTTGCCGTCGAGGCCGTGGACGAGGTCGGCAACCCCACCATATTGGCGACGCTGACAGTGATCGCCGCCATCCTGCCGATGGCCTTCGTGGGCGGTCTCATGGGACCTTACATGCGGCCCATTCCGGTCGGCGCCTCGGCGGCCATGGTGTTCTCGCTCATCGTGGCCTTCATCGTCACCCCCTGGGCCTCGCTGCGGCTGCTGCGGCCGGCCGCCGGGGCGAAGGCCGGTCATCCATCCCATGGTCCGGAGGACCGCAGCACGCGGTTCTACCGCCGGATCATGGGCGACCTGCTGCACCGGCCGCGCCGGCGGGCAGGCTTTCTCGTGGCGGTGGCGCTGCTGCTGCTCTTGGCCTGCGGCCTGGTGGCGGTGGGCCTGGTGAAGGTCAAGATGCTGCCCTTCGACAACAAGAGCGAATTCCAGGTCATCCTGGACATGCCCGAATCCGCGACGCTCGAGGATACGGCCGCTGCCGCGCTCGATATGGGGGATTACCTGCGCACGGTGAACGAGGTCGCCGACGTCGAAGTCTACATCGGGACGTCCGGGCCTTTCAACTTCAACGGGCTGGTGCGGCACTATTACTTGCGCCGCGGTCCGAACGTGGCCGACCTTCAGGTGAACCTCGCCGCCAAGGGGCGGCGGCGGGAGCAGAGCCACGACATCGCCAAACGCGTGCGGCCGGCCCTGCAGGCGATCGCCGCACGCCACGGGGCGCAGGTGAAGGTGGCCGAGGTCCCGCCGGGCCCGCCGGTGCTGGCGACCCTGGTGGCCGAAATCTATGGCCCCGACTACGAACGGCAGCGACAGATCGCGCGGCAGATTCGCGACATCCTGGCGCAGACGGACGGCGTGGTGGACGTGGATTGGTACATGGAAGAAGACCAGCCCCGCTACCAGATCACCGTCGACCGCGAGAAGGCGGCGCTGCACGGCATCAGCGTGGCCCATGTCGCCGAGACGCTCGCGCTCAGCCTGAGCGGCCGGAAAAGCGGGCTGCTCCATCTGCCGCGGGAGCAAGAAGATGTCCCGATCCTGCTGCGCCCGCCGCTCGATCAGCGCGCCGGGATCGAGCGCCTGCAGGCCGTGCGCATCCCCGGCGCCGGTGGCATGGTGGCGCTGGCGGACCTGGTCCGGATCGAAAAGACCGAAATCGACCGCAGCATCTACCACAAGAATCTCATGCCGGTCGTCTATGTGATCGGAGAAGTGGCGGGCGAAAATGAAAGTCCGGTTTACGCGATTCTGGACCTGCGCCGGAAGATCGATACCATTGCCCTGCCCGAAGGCTACCACATCACCCAGCACACCGCCGGGCTGCCGGAAAGCGACCGGCGCTTCTCCATGAAGTGGGACGGGGAATGGCACATCACCTACGAGGTGTTCCGGGATCTGGGAATCGCCTTTGCCATCGTGCTGCTGCTGATCTTCGTGCTGGTGGTGGGGTGGTTCCAGTCGTTTTCGACGCCGTTGACGATCATGGCGGCGATCCCCTTCTCGCTCATCGGTATCCTGCCCGCGCACTGGGCCATGGGCGCCTTCTTCACGGCGACCTCCATGATCGGCTTCATTGCCGGGGCCGGCATCGTGGTGCGCAACTCCATCATCCTGGTGGACTTCATCGAGCTGCGCGTGCAACAGGGCATGCCGCTCGACCAGGCCGTGATCGACGCCGGGGCTGTGCGCTTCCGGCCCATGATGCTGACCGCCGCGGCCGTTGTGGTGGGCGCCTCGGTCATCCTCTTCGACCCCATTTTCCAGGGGCTGGCCATCTCGCTGATGGCCGGCGAGGTGGCCTCGCTGCTGTTCTCGCGGATGACCGTTCCTATTCTTTACTATCTTGACAAGCGCTGGGAGTCCACTCCTCGAAAGGAATAATGATTCGGCCGGCTCCAGGCCGCGGCGCAGCCGTTGAACATGAAGGATCGGAAGGGTGTGCGGCGGAATCCCCATCGGCCCGCGGCCGGCCTTCGCTGCGAGGGTTCGAATTACGGGGCGGCATGTCGGGAGGTCCACCACCAGATGAGCGGCGCCAAAAAGCACCGGAACGTCACCGCCCCCACGCCGACTGAGGCCATTCTGGAGAGCATCTCGGATGGCGTTTTCACAGTGGACCGAGACTGGCGGGTCACATCGTTCAACCGCGCGGCCCAGCAGATCACCGGTGTTTCTCGCATGGAAGCGATCGGCCGGCGCTGTTCGGAAGTGTTCCGGTCCAGCATGTGCGGAACGGACTGCGCACTTCAGAAAACGTTGAAGACCGGCAAAGCCACCATCGGTAAATCCGGATACATCATCGACGCGAACGGAAATCGCATCCCCATCAGCGTCTCCACGGCTGTTTTGAGGGGCCATGATGGACGCGTAATCGGCGGGGCCGAGACCTTCCGGGACCTCTCCGAGATCGAGGCCTTGCGCCAGGAACTTGTAGGCCGGTTTCACATTGGCGATTTTGTGAGCCGAAGCCCCCTCATGCAGAAGCTTTTCGAAGTGATGCCCGCCATCGCTGCCAGCCCCAGCACCGTCTTGATCCTCGGCGAAACCGGAACGGGCAAGGAATTGATGGCCCGAACGATTCACGGCATGAGCCCGCGCCGGGAAGGTCCGTTCATCGCGGTCAGCTGCGGGGCCCTGCCGGAGACGCTGCTCGAGTCCGAACTTTTCGGCTACCAGACGGGAGCCTTCACGGGGGCGACCAAGGACAAGCCCGGGCGATTCGACCTGGCCCGGGGCGGGACCTTGTTTCTCGACGAAATCGGCGAGATCCGACCGGCGCTGCAGGTGAAGCTCCTGCGGGTATTGCAGGAACGCTGCTACGAACCGCTGGGGGCGACCCGTTCGAAACGGGCGGACGTCAGAATCATCGTGGCCACCAATAAGGATTTGGTGGAACAGACTCGCAGGGGCGAGTTCCGGGAAGATCTTTACTACCGTGTGAACGTGTTGCGCATCGAGCTCCCGCCGCTTCGAAGGCGTAAGGAAGACATCCCGATTCTGGTGGAGCAGTTCGTGCGTCGCTTCAATCGGCGGCAGCAGAAATCCGTCCAGGGAATCGCAGCCGAGACGCTCTCCATGCTCATGGCCTACGATTGGCCCGGAAACGTGCGCGAGCTCGAGAATGTCATCGAACGTTCCTTCGTCCTCTGCCGCGACGGGTTCATCGGCATCGCGCATTTGCCCGAGGAGTTGACCGCCCGCAATGGGGCCGTACCTGCCTCCACCGACCTTCGCACCGCCCATGACCTGCTGGACGCCCAGTCGATTCAAGCTGCCCTGGAGCAGAATCGGTATAACCGCTCGGCGGCGGCCAAGAGGCTTGGGATTCACAAGACCACCCTCTTTCGCCGCATCAAGAAACTGGGGATCTCGCTGCCGGTAGAGGACGGCCGATCCTGCCGGGTGCGGATACAGTAGCTTTTTCGCACACCTTTTTGGCCTTCAGTAGCGTAATCGCAACTATTCCCTGCACGCCCCCTGCAGCGCCATGCTCAATATCGTCTGTTTTGACAGAGAGTTATCTTGATATTCGCCAAAAACGCGGCGATGGCACGGAGAATGCTGTGTCTTACTATCGAAAGGCGTACAGGCTGTCCGATGATGAAAGCGTCATTTGCCCATTGGAAGAATCGAATTGCGCCGGTCTTCGACACCGCTCGGAAGATTCAGCTTGTTGAAGTCGAGTCGGGACGCCTCGTTGGGCAGACGCAGGACATGCTGCCGGACAGTCCGCCGGTCCAGAAAGCTCTGCGCTTGGCGGAGTTGGGCGTGAGCACGTTGGTGTGCGGCGCGATTTCCCGGCCGCTGCAAGAACTCGTCGCCGCCTATGGGATCCAGGTGATTGCTTTTGTGGCGGGTGAGGTGCGCGAGGTGATCCAGGTCTGGCTTGCGCAGAATGCGGATTGGGATGATTTTGCCATGCCGGGCTGCGGTCCGCGCGGCCGCAATCGTTTCAGGGGGCTGCACGGCATCTATCGGGAGGGAAACAGGATGAACGGATAAGGGCGCGACGGAATGAGGCCCGGCGGCGGGCGGGGTCAGGGTCGCGGCGGTCAGAGAGCCGGGCGCATGGGCGGCCCGCGTGCGGCCGGGCCGTCCGGGGACTGTGTTTGCCCGCAGTGCGGACAGCGGGAACCGCACCAGCGCGGGGTGTCCTGCGTCGCGCGCAAATGCCCGCAGTGCGGGGCGGCGATGACCAGGCCCTAGCCAAACCTACGTATGAAAGGAGGATGCAACCATGCCAAGAGGTGATGGAACAGGTCCCATGGGACTGGGGGCAATGACCGGACGCGCAGCGGGATACTGTGCGGGGTCCGGGATGCCGGGGTGCACGTATGCGGCTATCGGCCGCGGCGTCGAGATGGGCTTCGGAAGAGGCCGAGGTGCCTGGGGACGAGGAGCCGGCGGGGGCCGGCGCGGGTGGCGAAACATGTTCTACGCTACCGGCCAGCCGGGCTGGATGCGGTCGGGCGGATCCTTCGCCCGCTATGGGCATCCCACGCCATACCCCAAACCCGACCCGGACGTGGAGAAGCAGGCGCTTAAGAACCAGGCCGAGTTCTTGCAGTCGGAACTGGATTTCATCAAAAAGCGGCTTGCCGAGGTTGAAGCCGGCACCGCGTAGGAAGGACGTTGGACGCGAAAATTACGATTCTGGTCGACAACCACGCCGGAGGCGACCTCATCGCCGAGCATGGCTTATCTTTCCGGATAGAGGCCGGCGGCAGACATATCCTCTTCGATACCGGACAGGGGCCAGCATTGACCCTCAACGCGGCATCCCTCGGTGTTAACTTGAGAGAGGCCGACACACTGGTGTTGAGCCATGGGCATTTTGACCATGCCGGCGGCATCGCCGCCGTGTTGAAAATCGCAGGGCCGATTGACATGTATTGCCATCCGGGAGTCGTGCTGCCGCGCTACAGCATTCGAGACCGCGCGCCACGCCAGATCCAGATGTCGGAAGCAACCATGGTGGCTATTGACGCCTTGCCCCCACACCATCTCCACTGGGTGCAGCAACCGCTGTGGCTGTCCGAGAAGATCGGAATCACCGGTCCGATTCCGCGCGAGACAGGCTTCGAGGACACGGGCGGACCATTTTACCTCGACCCGGAAGGAATGCAAGGATGAGCGATCAATTGGATGATTTTGTGGAGCGCTTGCAGAATAAAATTTTTGAGGAGACCCGGGCGGCTTATGGCGAGATCGGGTTCCAACGCTGGCGCAAACCCTTGTATGGGGGCGTCATGCAGGATGCCGACGCACATGGACGCGTTAGCGGCACGTGCGGGGACACCATCGAAATCTTTCTGAAATTCAGAAACGACCGGGTGATCCAGGCGACATTTGTCACCGACGGGTGCGGATCCAGCACGGTGTGCGGGTCATTTGCCGCGGAGCTTGCCCTCGGCAAAACGCCGGATGAATTGACGACGGTCACCGGGACGGAGATTCTCGCAGTATTAGGCCGTTTCCCCAAAGAGGACGAGCACTGCGCCATTCTGGCCGCAGAAAGTCTTCAAGCGGCGCTCCATGATTACATGCGCCGGCAGATAGACAAATCAGCATCCGGCAATCCGATTGCCAAGATTGCTCATTCAAAAGGTATTTAATCATTAAAAAATAGAGTTTATAAGCGCTACACTAAAAATCAACGAATTGCCTTGGCACGGCCCCAGGGCGCCTTCAATAAACAAATAGGAATTCAAATTATTATAGCTAAACCATGGCATCAGCGGATCCCAAAAAGGGCGCGCCCGCTGATGCCCGATATTCGGAGAGCCTCATGTCATGGGCGACCGGCCGTCGGCCGGATGCCCAGGCGGATCATCTTGCGGCGCAGGGTGTTCTTGTCGATCCCGAGCTCGCGGGCCGCCGCGACTTTTTTGCCCTGGTTGCGCTGCAGGGTTTGGAGGATGGCCGCTTTTTCGACATCCCGCAAGGTCACGCCGGCCGGCAGGTTGACGTGATCGCCGCTGGGGATGAGATGCTCCGGAAGGTCCTCGATGCGGATGAGATCTTCCCGGCAGAGCACGAACGCATGCTCGATCGCGTTTTCCAGCTCCCGCACGTTGCCCGGCCAGTCGTGGAGCATGATGGCGGATATCGCCTCCCGGGAGATGCCCGTCACGCCGCGTCCCTTCTGATGGTTGAACCGCTCGATGAAATGATCCACCAGCAGCGGGATGTCCTCCCGGCGTTCGGATAGCGTCGGCAGGAGGATCTTGAACACGTTGATGCGGAAATAGAGATCGTCGCGGAACTTTTCCGCTTTCACCAGCTCCTCCAGACGGCGGTGGGTGGCGGCGATGACGCGCGCGTTGGTCGGAACGGACTGGCCCGATCCGAGCGGTTCGTAGACCTTCTGCTGGAGCACGCGCAGCAGCCGCACCTGAACGGCGGGGGCGATGTCCCCGATCTCGTCCAAAAAAACCGTGCCGTTCTGGGCCAGGGCGAAGCGGCCGGGCTTGTCCTTGCGGGCATCCGTGAAGGCGCCCGCCTTGTAGCCGAAGAGCTCGGCTTCGATCAGCGTGTCGGGCAGTGCTCCGCAGTTGACCGCAATAAACGCTCCGCCGCGGTGCGGGCTGTGGTTGTGGATGGCCCGTGCGATCAGCTCCTTGCCGGTGCCGCTGGCGCCTTCGATCAGAACGGTGCTGCCGCTTTCGGCCACCTGGGGCAGGAGGCTGAAAATTTTCAGCATCCGGTTGTTTTTGCTGACGATATCCTCGAAGGAGTGCTGTCGCAGCAAGGCCTTCTGCAGTTCTCGAATTGCGGAAATATCCTGGAAGGTTTCCACCCCGCCGACCACCCGGCCCTGCGCATCCCGCAGCAGGGCGGTGCTGACATTGATGGGGATCCGCTTCTTGTCGGCGCGGTAGATATGCACCGGCATGTTCGACAGGGGGCTTTGGGTCTCGATCGTGCGGCGCAGCATGCAACCGGTTTCACAAACGTCGGCCCG
>Ga0105097_10001810_pt1 | contig 10319 bp, 7 predicted proteins | sample PPLLak12cMay2015_FD_87035 | JGI IMG/M metagenome (GOLD analysis project Ga0105097, IMG submission 87035) | Freshwater sediment microbial communities from Prairie Pothole Lake near Jamestown, North Dakota, USA - PPLs Lake P7 Core (1) Depth... | ecosystem: Environmental > Aquatic > Freshwater >... | reverse complement strand
TCTCCAATCACTTTTACATCATATTGTGGTTTACCTTTTTCATATTCCTGCACAAAGATTTTACCTTCACGGTATACAGTCACCTTCAGGTGATCGGATAAAGCGTTTACACACGATACACCCACACCGTGCAATCCGCCGGAAACTTTATAGGAGCCTTTATCAAATTTACCACCGGCATGAAGCACTGTCATGACGACTTCAAGTGCAGACTTATTTTCCTTTTCATGCAAACCGGTTGGGATTCCCCGGCCATTATCAGTGACAGTAACGGAGTTATTTTCATGAATTATCACCGAGATCATATCACAAAAACCTGCAAGGGCTTCATCAATAGAATTGTCAATCACTTCATAAACCAGGTGGTGCAATCCGCGGGTACTTACATCTCCAATGTACATTGCAGGTCGTTTCCTTACAGCCTCAAGCCCTTCAAGCACCTGAATGTTGCTTGCATTATAATTTTCATTCGCAAATTTGTTCTTTTCTTCTACAGTCATAATCAACGATTTAAAATAAAATTTTTTTATGGGTGCAAAATTAGTTTAATTAAATGAATTTCAGATTGCTAAATCCTTTCTATTTCATGGTTTTTATTAACATTTTGTTGTTAAAATTGCAAATCGACGTTCTGTCCTTTGGGATCAAAAAAAAAGAAATATAGCCTGTTTCTGATTCAGTAGAAAAGTTAGTTTTCGAAATATTCGTATTCATAATGAAGCAAATATTCCTGGTTCAGTCCTTTTCCATGCAGGTCGATGATCACGGATGTTTCCACCACTTCATTGCGGTCATTGTATTTTCTGATTGCCCTGTTATTTATTTCGCCGTTTTCATTGACTTCCGTTTGATCAGTTGCATTTCCTTTTTCATCGTAAAGGATGGTTGTATTACTTTTACTTCTGATGGATTCATCATTCATCTCCACAACTTTACCATGTTCATTGTATGAATAAATTGTTTTGGCTACCAGCTTATCATCTTTGTTGTAAATTAATTGCTTAAATAGATCACCCTTATCATTGTAAAAATATTCTGAACGGGTAGTTCCTTCATCCGGCGTCCATTTTGAGTTTTCTATCCGGTTTCCTTTTTCGTCGAAGGCATTTGTTTCTTTTGAAACCAATTCATCGAATTCATAAACTTCTTTCTTCACCAGCCTTTTATTCTCCCATTCCAAAATTTCTTTTGCCTCAATTTCATTTTCAGAATCCGTAGTTGTTTTTGAACTCAGATTTCCGTGAATATCATAATCGTATAGAATAATATCTTTTGAACCATCGGCATAATGCTTGAAAGCCTTCACCAATTTACCCTCTGGTTCGTATTCATAAGTTTTATGCTCGGCAATTTCATCATCGGACAGGTAGCTTATTTCTTCGGTTAAATTACCCTGGTTATCAAAAGTATATAAGTATTTTTCTTCAACTTCACCCTGAGGGTTATATTTTATTTCGACCAGGAGATTGCCTTTTTCATCCAATTCGGTATAACTGAATTTATTACCCTTTTTATCCGATTCTTCACCGGATCTTTTTTGATTGATAAAATCATATTTGAATAAAGTAATAGATTTGATTTTTTTATTCATCGATTTGAAAATTTTCGGACAATATTAGTTTGTTTTCTAATTTAGCCGCAAATTTAAAATATTATCTATCATAAGGTTTATAAATCAATTAAAACAAATCATTCATGAAACACTTAAATTTTCTTTTCATTTTAGCAGCTATTATCATTATGGCAGGATGTGAACCACAGCAGAAAAAAATCATTCCGGATGCCTATCCGGTAACCAATAAAGTTGAACAAACCGATGATTACTTTGGAACGACAGTAGCCGATCCATATCGCTGGCTCGAAGATGATAATTCAGCCGAAACTGCCGATTGGGTAACTGCCCAAAATAAAGTTACTTTTAGCTATCTCGAAAAAATTCCATTCAGAAGCAAGATCAAACAGCGCCTGGAACAAATCTGGGACTATCCGAAATATACAGCGCCATTCAAAGAAGGTGATAATTATTATTTCTTCAAAAATGACGGGATGCAAAATCAATACGTCCTCTATCAGCAAAAAGGACTGGATGCTGAACCGGAATTATTCCTTGACCCGAATACATTTTCGGAAGACGGGACCATTGCGCTTGGTGACCTGCAATTTAGCAAAGATGGAAAACTTGCTGCTTACACCATTTCCAAATCCGGATCAGACTGGAATGAGATTTTTGTAATGGATGTTGCCACCAAAACCAAAATGGAAGATCACCTTGAGTGGATCAAGTTCTCAGGCATTTCATGGAAGGATGACGGGTTCTATTACAGTTCGTACGACAAGCCCGCCGATGGAGATGCCCTGAAGGCGAAAAATGAATTTCATAAAGTATATTATCATAAACTTGGAACTGCCCAGAGTGAAGATAAGCTGATCCATAAAAATGATGAATTCCCTTTGCGGAATTACAGTGCCGGAACATCCGAAGACGAATCCATCCTTATCCTGAGCGAAAGTGAAGGTACAAGCGGAAATTCGCTTTGGGTTAAAAAACTTGACGGAACCGACAAACCATTTACCATGATTGCTGAAGGTTTCGACTTTGAATACTATATTCTCGAAAATTTTGGTGATCAGCTTTTAATGATGACCAATGAGAATTCACCGAAATGGAAGCTGGTAATGGTTGATTTCAATAACCCTGCAAGGGAAAACTGGAAAGTGATCATTCCTGAAAAGGAAGAAGTATTGCAATCGGTTAGTTTGATTGGTGGAAAGATGGTTGCCACGTATATGAAAGATGCCACCAGTGTTGCTTACATTTACGATTATGAAGGTAAATACCTCGCCGATTTGAGTTTGCCAGGAATTGGGTCGCTGGCTGGTATCAGCGGGAAAAAAGAAGACAACATCGCCTTCTATACATTTACTTCCTTTACTTTCCCATCAACCATTTACAAGTATGATGTGACTAATAATACTTCCGAGATTTTCAGGAAATCGGAAATTGACTTTGATGTGGATGCTTACGAAACCAAACAGGTTTTCTACACTTCGAAGGATGGCACAAAGGTTCCGATGTTTATTGTTCATAAAAAAGGAGTAAAACTAAATGGCAAGAACCCAACTTTACTTTATGGTTATGGCGGGTTTAATGTAAGCCTGACACCTAATTTCAGCATAACACGGCTGGTATTGCTCGAAAACGGGTTTGTGTATGCGCTGGCTAACTTACGCGGTGGCGGAGAGTACGGCGAAGACTGGCACGAAGCCGGAACAAAACTGAAAAAGCAAAATGTGTTTGATGACTTTATTACTGCTGCCGAGTACCTGATCAGTGAAAAATATACTTCGTCAGAAAAGCTTGCAATTGTCGGTGGTTCGAACGGAGGATTGCTGATTGGAGCTTGTATGATCCAGCGGCCGGAATTGTTTAAAGTTGCGTTACCGGCAGTGGGTGTGATGGATATGCTGCGGTATCATAAATTTACCATTGGCTGGGCATGGGCTTCCGACTATGGAACCAGCGAGGACAGCAAAGAAATGTTTGATTATTTGTATAACTATTCACCTGTTCATGCTTTGAAGGAAGGGGTGGCTTACCCAGCTACCATGGTTACCACTGCCGATCACGACGACCGGGTGGTTCCGGCACATTCGTTCAAGTTTGCTGCTACTTTGCAGGAAAGGCACAAGGGTGAAAACCCGGTTCTGATCCGCATTGATGTAAAAGCCGGCCATGGCGGAGGAAAACCGACGGCTAAAGTCATCGAAGAGTATACCGACGAGTGGTCGTTTATGATGTATAACCTCGGCGTAGAACCGATTTATAAATAACATCGAAGCAAAAGTTTACAGAAGGCAGCCGAAAAATGGCTGCCTTTTTTTGTTATTTTTGTTGCTATGGATAAGTTAAGAAATGGCACAAGTTACAAGCTCGTGCAAGCAGAGGTCGGCTGGGATATCAATTTACCGGTATTTTATTATTTTCAGCTTCCAGTTGTTCGGGCGTTTTTAAAGTAAAAAAGACCACATTATCTTTTTCACCTATTTTGTTATTGATGAAGCTAAGCAAATGATAATATTCTTCAGGTATCTGATCATATACCACAAGATATTTCGCTCCGTTTTTGATTTGATTCACAACCTTCAAACTATCACCCTGCAGATTGTTAAAATCGGTCCAGCCTTGCCTGTTCACTAAATAGAGCATGTGATTGGGTGAATAATCGCAGGTGCAAATCACCTTATCGCTTTTGCGAATTCCAAGCTCTTCTGCATATCCTTCAATTCCAACCATCTCTTTTTTTATATCGGCTGACGGAGTCTCATTGTAACGACCATTTACTTTATTTTTAGCATAATTCACGTTGATGATAAGAACAATTAAAGCAGCAACTTTAATTACCCAGCTACTAAATATTCCCGGATAACGTGTACTGCCTAATTTCACCCAACTGATGAAAAGCAAAAAGGTGAGTATTAGCAAGGGTACGAAATAGTAATCATGATGCTGTAACAAGCCAAACCAAAGCATAAGGAACAATAAAACACCGGCAATCAGCAGGCTGTTAATGAATAAAAGCAACTTTTCTTTGTAATTTATAAGAACCAGAACGTAGACAAAACCCATGATAAAATAAACCGAATCATTGAAGATGAAGAATTTCCAATTTCTTCCCATTTGAGTGAACGTCTTGTCGATTTCAATGGGTGATATTTGCCAGAAACCCAGAATACCGGTTCTGAAATATCCAGAATTGTGTATAGCATTATAGTGAATGGCAAATGCATACCAGCAAACTACTATAGCCACTCCGGCCATTATAATTACAGCACTTTTAACAGGTAGTTTGTACAGCCGGAATTGCCTCGATAAAAAAACAAATCCGGCCGCTTCAACTACCCAGAGAATAATCAGGACAATCAAACTCATTCCTGATGTCACCTTGATCATGGCTGCAAAAGCAAAAAATATTACAGAAAGCACCAGATTCAAGGTTGCAGGTTTTTTATAGAATTTAAAGAATAAATACCATCCAATGATGTTTAAACCCAATGATGGTGCCTCAGGCAGATAATTATTACTATAATAAACCAATAAAGGAGAAGTAAAAAGGAAAAGGGGTAAAACAACAGACCAGAATGAATCACCTGACAAAAGGTATGCTAGCTTAAAGAAATAAAATAAACCAATAAATACAATAAGCAGGGTGATTCCTCTGAGGATAAACTCATGATGTCCGAATACCCTGTACATTGCACCGGCTAAATAATAGAGGACAGGCAGTTCTCCAACAGCAAACCCGGTTGTTTCACCATCCGACAAAAGATTATGAACTTCTGGTTTGAAGAAATGCATGCCATGTTCGGAATACAATAATGCGGTGGAAGCACAATCGGACTGTCGCCAAAAGTGAATCGATTGGGGATGATAAAAAAGATACCGCGGGAAATTGTAATAAGTTGAAACAACAAGCAGGCTGACAATGAAGACAATTACAGAATTTTTATAGGACAAATTCTTTTGGAATAACAGTATTGTCATCGAATTAAAGATTATCGAAAAGCTGAATAATACTACTTTTGCAAAGATAATTACTAAATTATATTATACTGAAAAATAACAAAGTCATCATCGGTTTATCAGGCGGAGTCGATTCCAGTGTAGCTGCTTACCTTTTGCAGAAACAGGGTTTTGATGTGGAAGCGCTGTTCATGATCAACTGGAAGGACAGCAGCGTGACGCTGAGCGCTGATTGCTCGTGGGAAGAAGATCTGATCGTGGCGCAGCTTGTCGCCAAAAAGTTGGGTATTCCTTTGCATGTGGTCGATTCGAGTGAAGATTATAAGCGAAAGGTGGTTGATTACATGTTCGGTGAATATGAAAAGGGAAGAACTCCCAATCCGGATGTACTTTGCAACAGGGAAATCAAATTTGAGGTTTTCATGCAAAAGGCTAAGGAAATTGGTGCCGACTTTTTTGCTACCGGACATTATTGCCGTAAGGAAGAAATAATCGTTGATGGCAAAAAGACTTATCGTTTGCTTGCCGGCAGTGATCCCAACAAGGACCAGAGCTATTTTCTTTGCCAGCTTTCGCAGGATCAGATTAAAAATGTATTGTTTCCAATCGGTCATTTACTGAAACCTGAAGTGAGAAAGATTGCTGCGGAACTTGAGCTTGCCTCTGCTAAAAAGAAAGATTCACAGGGTATCTGCTTTGTGGGTAAGGTTGATCTGCCCACTTTTCTGCAGCAAAAATTAAAGCCGAGAAAAGGAGATATCATAGAGATTTCGAAGGATCATGTTCTTAAAATTGATCAAAATGTTTCTTCCGTTGCGGATGTAACCGACAATTTAAAAATGCTCTGCACCGACAGAAACTATCAGCCTGCTGATGGAAAGAAAGTCGGAGAGCACAACGGTGCTTTTTACTACACCATAGGCCAGCGCAAAGGCCTGGATGTTGGCGGAACACCCGAACCTTTGTTTATTATTGCCACCGACATTGAACGCAATATTGTTTATGTAGGCCAGGGCAAAGATCATCCGGGATTGTTCAGGAAAGGATTGTTTATTAAAAAGGAAGATATCCACTGGATCCGACCTGACCTGGAATTAAAAGCTGGGCAGCAGCGTAGTTTCCTCGTTCGGATACGTTATCGTCAGGAGTTGCAGGAAGCTGAACTTTACTGCCGTGAAGAAGGAATCTATATTGTTTTCAACCATCCGCAAAGGGGCATCACATCCGGACAGTTTGCCGCCTGGTATACGGATGATGAATTGCTTGGATCGGGGACTATTTGTTGAATTGTTAAATTGTTGAATTGTCGAATTGTTGAATGTTAAAATGCTTAAATGAAGAAATGCTCGAATGAATAAAGAATTCTGTTCAATTATATAGATATTCCGTTAATTCATGAATCAATCTGAAATTTTATAGTATTTCCCTTTATTTCAAACTATTTCAATATATTTCCATCAATTTCCATTAATCTCATTTCATTCTTAATCATCAAATCCCGGTCGTTTAAAAGACCTTGCATCCGGAAATTCTTTTTCAACTGCTTTTCTCAATTTTTCAAGGTTGGCAAGCATATCGAGAATGGTGTTTTCTTCTTCAGGAAAATGCTGCAATAATATTCCCCATGATGCAAGTGAACGATCAATTCCGATCAGTGAAACTTTAGCCGAACCATCCGAATCTTTAAGAGCATCCGCGTCATCCCATCCTTCCTCTTCATCCATATACCGGCTCGAAAAAGCCCGTGCAATCTTGACTTCAATCTGCATGAAATACCATTGAATGATTTCAACAGCATCCCCGATTATATCTGCATCATTTGCGGGATGATCACCTTTGAGTTGGAGTAATAGTTTTTGCTGAAGTTCTTCGGTCTTCTTTTCAAACAAAGGTTTACTGGTCTTCATCCATTCGTGAACTCTGATCAGATAATTATCAGCAAGCTTCGTAACAGGATGGCTTCTGGCATTTTCATGCTTTTCATCAAGCTTTTTATTTAGTTCGGGATCATCGGGGAGGTTGTCAATGTCGATTCCAAAACGTTCTGCATCTTCCTTCAACATTTCCCTGGTCAGCTTAAAACTGTCACTAATCCTGTTCCAGAACTTTTTATTAGATAAATCATTGGCTTCGGGATCATCCTTTAACGGGTCTTCCTGTTCCATAGCATGGTTCAGGCACCTCGAAGTAAACGTACAACGCTCGCACCAGCGGTCGCAATAATTATAAATTCCAATGATATGATTTGGATTTCGCGCCAGTTTCTTTAATTGTTCTTTATCCATTTTATTTAAAATTGTTATAAATTCGAATGCGGGAACTAAATTAACAACTTAATTTTTAAGATGATAATTTTAATTTGAAAATTATTTTTTAGTGAAGTGTCAATCTGAATTAAATAATATATCTAAATTAGCCCGTCGATTTGATCTTGATTTTTACATAAATAAACGCGATCTATGGAAAATATTAAATGGGGCGAATTACCCTTTGGTTACTTCAAAACCGATTACAATGTAAGGTGCTATTACAAAAATGGAAAATGGGGAGAGATAGAAGTTTCGGATTCCGAATATATCAATATGCACATGGCAGCCACCTGCCTTCATTATGGACAGGAATGTTTTGAGGGAATGAAGGTTTTCAGGGGAAAGGATGGTAAAATAAGGGTCTTTCGCTGGGAAGAAAATGCCAAACGCATGCAGCGGTCGTGTGAAGGGATCATGATGGCCCAGCCACCGCTTGAATTATTTAAGGAAATGATGATCAAAGTCATCAAGTTAAATGAAAAATACATCCCACCCCCGGGAATGGGAGCTTCGCTGTACCTCAGGCCTTTGACCATAGGTTCCGGACCCCAGGTAGGAGTGAAACCGGCTGATGAATACTTGTTTTTAATCTTTGCCGGACCTGTCGGCCCTTACTTTAAAGAGGGGTTCCATCCGGTGGATGTTCAGATTGTTCGTGATTACGATCGCTGTGCACCTCAAGGTACGGGTCATATCAAAGTTGGTGGAAATTATGCAGCCAGTCTCAACCCTGCTGCACGTGCCAAGCAAGAAGGATTTTCAACAGTTCTTTTTGTTGATGCAAAAGAGAATAAATACATAGATGAAGCCGGACCCGCAAATTTCTTTGGGATTAAAGGCAAAACATACATAACACCAAACTCAAAGACTATCCTTCCTTCTATAACCAATATGAGCTTGCGTCAGCTTGCCACAGACATGGGCATGAATGTGGAGTTAAGGCAAGTCCTGGTTGAAGAGCTTGCTAATTTTGAAGAAGTTGGCGCTTGCGGAACAGCCGCAGTAATTTCTCCCATCAAAAGGATTGTTGACCGTGATTCTGGCAAAGAGTATACTTACTGCTGCGAGGGAAAAGCAGGTCCTGTTTCTACCAGACTATACAATACCCTCAAAGGTATCCAGGAAGGTGAGATCGAAGATAAGCATGGATGGAATATGATTGTGGAGTAAAAATCCAAACGGAAATAAATCCAAAATCCAAAGATTCGAAATAAAGGATTTAATCGGATGTGGCTTTAGGTCGTCTCCGATTTTTCTTTGTACTTCAAATGGTTCAAAACAAACCTTAATTCTGCATACGTTATATCGTTCCCCAGTGCAGCCTTGGCTTGTCCGATGCTATAGGAAGTATTTTTAAGTAAGTATTTTGATATAATTTCCACCTTATCAGCAGGTATAAACTGATTTACATTAAGATCACCATTGCCAATAAACCATGCGAGGTGACCCTCGATGGTAGAGGGAGCCATACTTCTTTCTGATGCAATTTCTCCGATAGTTTTCCCAGTTTGCAGGAGTTCAAAACTGATCCGCTTTGAATCCACCTTGGTTTTACTGGTTTTTTTGAGAGACTTTATTTCAGGTTCGGCAACCGGAAGATTTTTTTCGGTGCAATAAGCGATGATGATGTCCAGAATTTCATCGCCGAATTTTTCCAGTTTTTTCTGTCCAACACCTTTAACCGAGAATAACTGAACCAAATTTGTCGGAAGGCTGTTAGTAAGCTTGGCCATGCTTTTCTGAGAAAGGACGCGATGAATAGGTGAATTGGTCGCCAACGCTTTAGTCGTTCGCCATTTTTTCAATCTCGTATAAAGTTCAGGATGATCAATCATCCCGGTAAAGGCTTCATCTCTGCCTTTGCGTTCATAGGGTTTTGTTGGTTCTTCAATCGAAGCTTTGGCTCTCGTATCAAGGTATTTTTTAACCGTAAAGCCATTACTGCAAGCTTTCAGGCATGCCTGTCTCACTGCAACATCCAGCTCAAGTTTTTCAATGGCCTCTTCCAGTTGTTTCGTAACCACTTTATTATCGGATACCACAGGAAGTTTGTCAAGTTCTTTTGTTATTAAAGTTTCTGTTTTGTCGCTGAAATAAGCACATGCTTTTATTATCCTTTCCTGTAACTGAGTATTCTCTTCGATATTACCATTTTGGCTGACAAATTGATTTACCTGGGTTTCAAACCTTTCAGCTATAAGAGTGATTTCATTTCTTATTGATTCTGCGATGGCTGAGACTTTTTCAGGGTAATGATCTGGAAGGCTGCCTTTGCTGTCCCTGATGATTTTCAGGCAATAAAAAATCCGTTTTTGAATCGTATGAAAATCAAACATTTCCTTTAGAAGCAAATGCTGGTAAGCCTGTTTCGATTCGATCAATTGCTTTTCACCGGGTGGGTTTTGCTCAATCTGGTAAACAAACTCCGAAACCGTTGCATCGCTTTTGCTGCACTTTGCTGCAATTGGCGCACGTAGCAACAGTCCTTC
>Ga0105097_10001809_pt1 | contig 10325 bp, 7 predicted proteins | sample PPLLak12cMay2015_FD_87035 | JGI IMG/M metagenome (GOLD analysis project Ga0105097, IMG submission 87035) | Freshwater sediment microbial communities from Prairie Pothole Lake near Jamestown, North Dakota, USA - PPLs Lake P7 Core (1) Depth... | ecosystem: Environmental > Aquatic > Freshwater >... | reverse complement strand
CGGGCCGAGAAAATGCCTGGAGCCGTCGAGGTGAGACTGAAACTCCACCCCGTCTCGGGAAACCTTGGCCAGCGAATTCAGACTGAAAACCTGAAATCCGCCGCTGTCCGTGAGCAGGGGGCGGTTCCAGTGCATAAAAGGGTGCAGCCCGCCGAAGCGCCGGACCCGCTCGTGGCCGGGGCGCAGATACAGGTGATAGGTGTTGGCCAGGATGATCTCGGCGCCCAATCCTTCCAGCTCTTCCGGCGTCATCCCCTTGACGGTGGCCTGAGTGCCTACGGGCATGAAGGCCGGTGTTTGAAAGGAGCCATGCGCCGTGTGGCAGACTCCCAACCGGGCCTTCGTTTTTGAATCTTTTTTTAGAACCTCAAAACGCATATTGGAAAGTGTGAGTGTCAGAGTCGGTGTGAGAAATAAAATCAATTTTAGGCATTTTCTTGGGCCTTCTACAAAATTAACATCGCATCCCCATAGCTGTAAAAACGGTACCGCTCCCTGACGGCTTCTTCGTAGGCGGTCAGAATTCTTTCTCGGCCGGCAAAGGCCGAGACCAGCATCAGAAGCGTCGACCGCGGCAGGTGGAAATTCGTCACCATTGCGTCAACCGCCTGAAATCTATACCCGGGGAGAATGAATAATCCCGTTCTGCCTGTCCCGGGTTGCACCCGGCCTTTTCCATCGCGGCGTGATTCCAAGGTGCGAACGACGGTTGTTCCTACGGCTACCACCCTTCCGCCCGAGTCCTTTGTCTCGTTGACGGCGGCGGCGATTTCTGCGGGCAGATCGAAGGCTTCCGGCTCCAGGAGATGGTTCTCGACCTGGTCCGTCTTGACGGGAAGAAAGGTTCCGACGCCCACATGGAGGGTCAGAAAGGCGACCCGAGCCTCCCGGTTCCGGATTTTTTCCAAGACCTCTTTGGTAAAGTGCAACCCAGCCGTCGGCGCCGCAATCGCTCCCGGCTTTCGGGCGTAGATGGTTTGATAACGATCCAAATCCATCTCTTTTAGATCTTCCCGCCCACGCCGTCTGATGTAAGGGGGCAAGGGGGGATAGCCGATCCGCCCAATGGTATCGTCTAAGCCCGTTTTCCCCCGAAGGCGCAGCCTCCAGAACCCGTCGGCGGTCCTTCCCAGCACTTCCCCGTAAACATCTTCCGCGAAAAAAAGATCGGCCTGCGGCTGAAGCCTCCCGGGGTTTTGGATCAGGCAATCCCATTCGCCGGCCTCCTCTTGCGAAGAGGGGAAAGGGGCCGGATCGGAGGAATCCCGTTCCCTTTTACGGATGAGAAGAACCTCGATTTTTCCCCCGCTTTCCTTTTTGCCGAGGAGGCGGGCGGGCCAAACCTTCGTATCGTTCAGGACGACCGTATCGCCCGGCCGGACGTATTCGGGAAGATTGCAGAAACGGTCGTGGAAAACGCTCCCGCTTTTCCGGTTCAGCACCATAAGCCGGGATTGATCCCTTGGCGATGCCGGCTCCTGGGCAATCAGCTCCGGGGGCAAAGGTTAATCGAAATCATCCAGGTTCATCCGGGAATCTTCCCGAAAGTCACATTTTTATAATAATACCGGAGAATGGACCGATAATTTTCTCCGTTCTCCGCCATCCCTTTCACCCCCCATTGGCAAAGGCCGGCGCCATGCCCCCAACCCAGCCCGGCAAACAAGAAAACGCCGTCTTTTTCCTTGACCGTGAAATTGGTGGAACGGAGAAGATCCCGGCCCAGGAGGCGACGGAAGTCGGATCCGCTGAGATCCACCCGGTCTCTTTCTCCCTGAACCGTAACCTGGAGGATCCGCTGGCTTCCGCTTCTTTGTCCGAGATGAAGTCCGACGATCCGGGAGCCCAGCGAGTTCATTGAATTCAGCGCGGACCGCATCCGGACGCCGTCGACCTGGTAGTTCCAGACGAAATAGGGGGAGCCGAGACAGTATGGGCATTCCATGGTTTTCAGATAGGGAAAACTCCCGGCCCAGAGATATTCGGGGGACTCGGTCTTTCCTCCGCAGCAGGAGTGGTAGACGGCGAAAATCGGGTTCCCCCGGAATAAAATCATCTCGCCGTCCGTATCCCTGACGGCCTTCCGGGAGAGGAAGTCCTCCCTTTCCATGCCCCCGTAAACCTGGTCTGCGGTCGTAGCTTCCACGTCGAACAACTCCCCCTGGCGGGTCGATTTCTGAAACCGGGCATAGGTGCGGGCGGCGACAACCTGGGCCTTGACCGCCTCCATGGGCCACTGGGAGGAAATTTCCCAGTTGATCAAACCCGCCAGATAATCCTCCAGGGGAAGCGCGTTGATGACCCAAAGAGATCCGGCATTCGCCGGATGGATGCGGATTTGATCCCGGAAACGGCGGCCGTTGATCGAAAAAAAGCCACGGGAAGTGGTCAGAAGAAAAGCCGAAGCAGAAACCCCGGACCCGCGAACCCTCAACCGGGCCCCCGGGAGGCGTTCAATGGTAAGGGACGACCCTTTTCGATTGTGAAAGAGCAAATGCCCGGTGGTCAGGTCCTTCAGAACCATCTCTTCGCCGGCAATAGAAAAATGGGGAACATCCCGAAGAATCAGAACCCGGATAGGTTCTTGGGCGCCCCCATCGGCGGAAGAAAAAATGAGAATCCCAACGCAAAGGAGAAAACAGAAATAAGCGGACAAGACTCGTAAAGGAATCGTAATCTTTAGTAAATTAAACCGAAGTATCTAATCATCCTTTCGTGGGGAAAGTCAAGGCAATTAGCTATCTTATTCGAAAAAGAAGGAGAAGTCAACTTCTTGATTCATTTCATGATTCATTTCAAGAGGATTGAGGAGCGGGATCTTACAGAAGATTTCGGAAGAGGGTCAATCCGGGATAGGGCTTAAGGATGATCAGGTTCCATTGGTCTTCCCGGAGGTAAGCGCGGGCGACCCGCATGACATCGGCGGCCGTGACCGCTTCCAGTTTGGCGAGGAACTCCCGGGGGAGCTCCCAGTCGCCGCTGACAAAGCTCAGCCCGATGAAGTCGGAAAGGCGGGAGTTGTTTTCGGTCTGGATGAGGATGCGGCCGCGGATATAATTCTTGATGTCCGCCAGTTCTTTTGCGGTAAGGGGCTCCTCTTGAATCCGGCGGACCTGCTGGAACATGATGGTCTGGACCGCCTCGATGTTTTTGGGGTGGGTGCCGGCATAGGTGGCCCAGAGACCCGTATCCGCGAGAGGATGATACAATGACCCCACTAAATAGGAGAGCGCTTTCTTTTCCCGGATTTCCTGGTAGAGGCGAGAGTGCCCGCCGGCTCCGAGAACGGCGTTGACGATCTCGAAAGCCGGGCGATCGAGGTCATGGCGGCCCATGGCCTGAAGGGCCAAAACTATGATGGCCTGATCCAGGAACTTCCGCTCCCGAACTTCCCGGAAGCGATTCTGCCGCACGGGAGGGGAGGCAGGGAGGAGAGGTTCGTTTCGGGCCGTCCAGGAGGAGAAATGGGCGCGGACGGCCTCCTGGGCTTTTGGCTGATTGACGTTGCCCACGAGAGTTATAAAAGCGCGTTCGGGGACATAATGAAGCTTGTAGAAATTGAGGAGATAGTCCCGCCGGATGGCTTGGACGGAATCTTTGGTGCCCGAGATGGGGAGCGCCAGGGCATTCTGGGGGAAAAGGGTTTTGGAAACGAGATTGAGGACATAACTGGGGGGATAGATGTTGGCCAGAGAAATTTCTTCGAGCAGGACTTTCCTTTCCTTTTCAACCATCTCGGCGGTCATCAGGGAGTTCTGGGCCATATCGGCCAGGATCTCCAGCCCCGCCTCCAGGTGCGCGGGGAGGAGAGAGACGTGAATCTGCGTGTATTCCCAATGGGTGTAGGCATTGATGAACCCGCCTACGGAGGCGATTTCCCGGGAAATATCCTGGGCGGACCGCCGGGCCGTTCCCTTGAAAAGGAGGTGTTCGGCGAAATGGGAAATCCCGTTGTGGGAAGCCTCTTCATGCCGGGACCCTGCCCGCACCCAGAGGTCCACCGCCACCGAGGCGGTCCCCGGGTTTTCCAGAACCAGAACCTTCAGCCCGTTGGGCAGGCTCGTCACCGCCGGCTCCCCCCACGCCGCCCCGCACGCAAACCCCACCCCGAGCACAATTATCCAAAACAGGGGACGTTGATGAAAATGATGACTTCTCATTTTGGCTCCTCAAGTTTTTTAATCGCCTTACTGATTGCCGAGGTGGAAACACCGGCGGCACGGGCGATTTCGGCCATGGGAATTCCAATTTCCCGATTCAACTGAAAAGCGAGTTGGGCGCGAACTTTAGAGACGGGTTTCCGTTGTCCGCCGAGTCGTAATTCCATTTCGTTGATTGCCTCTTGACGGCAAAGCAAGCTTATGGCTTGGGAAATCATTTTTTCTTTTTCACCGGTTTTAAACTGCCTCCTTATTTCCTGGGAAGCCTCCTGCAGGATTCCTTCCACATATTCGGCTTTTCCAAGAATCCGGGGATCGTGATCGAGGCGATTTGATTTCCCGCGCAGGGAAATTACCCGCGACCATCCGCCATAACTGCGAACTAAGCCGCCCCCGCTTAAATCTTCCCTTTTTCCCTGTTCCTTTCCTTCTCCCAGAAAACGATAATATATCTGAACCGCCTTTCTTGCGTCCGGACTGAATTGGTTTAAGACAAAATCCTTTTCCTGCCAATCATTTTTCATTTTGCCGATTAGAACTCCATGACCGCTCCAAGGATAAGAATCCAATTCAGAAAGGCTTCTTACCTTTCCCGCGCGCATGGGATTCAGGTGGATATAACGAACCAATTCCAGCAAATAAGCCTCTTTTTCGCAGACGATTGATTTAAAACGATTCTGAAAAAGATGCCCGCGGCGGTGATATTTTCGATTGTAGGAGAGGGCGTAGCCGGTCAAGAGGCGGCGCATGAATTTTGAAATCCTTTGCTGCCCGCTGAGAACCAAGAGGTGAAAATGGTTATCCATCAGCGCCCAAGCCAGTATTTTCGTCCCTGTCGCTGTCAGAAGCAGAGGGAGCCGGGAAAGAAAAAATTGGCGGTCTTTACGGTCGCGGAAAAGGAGGGTCCCGTCGATGGCACGGGCGATGAGGTGATGAAGGGTTCCGGGGGCGTCTAAGCGTGCTTGTCTGGGCATGTTTTTAAGTATCATAGATCAAAAAAATTGTAAAGTTGATTATTTCATCAACGTCCCCTATAAATTTTGTTGACTTTTGATGGGAAAGTTATTAGGTTGAGGAAAAATTGGAGGGGGCGGGAAGGATTTCCTGGCAAGGGAATGAAAACGGGATGACGGCGGCGCGGAAACAGGGAGAGGAAAAGCTGTGGGGGCGGTTTTCCCGCAGGGAAAGGCAGGCGCTGAGCCTTATCGGCGAGGGGATCACCGTGGTCGGGTCCCTGGATTTCGGCGACGGGGAGGTTCGCCTCGACGGCCGATTGGAAGGAAAGATCCTGGGCCACGGGACCCTCATCATCGGCGAGAAGGGGAGCCTTCAGGGCGAGGTGGATGTGGGCGCTCTGGTGCTCCATGGGCGGGTGGACGGAATCGTGGTGGCTTCCGACTCGATCCGCATCACCCGCACGGGACGGCTCTGCGGGCGCGTGCACGCCGTGCGGTTTGTTATGGAAGAGGGGGGGATTTTTGAAGGGGAGAGCGAGCCGTACTCGATTCCCGCCAACTCCAGCGATGAAAGGTCAAATCCTTCCGACAAACGATAAGTTCCTTCGCAACCCACTTTCTTAAGATTTTCTCCACAAACTCCTGGGGCATCGCCACGGCAGATGCGATCCGCCTCCCGAGCGGTTCGAGCGGCTGCGGCCGATCGTCCCGCAGGGGCGCCTCCGCTTCGGGGATAGCCCCCTCTTCCTCGATCAGGTCCCCGGAAAGAAGCTTCCAGGCAAAGTCCACCTCGATCCTTTTCTCCATCTCTTCCCGGTACGGACCGGTGTAGGTCCCGGTTAGGGTTCCCTTCTTCATCCGCTCGATCTCCGCCCCCAAGTTCCCGAAAAAATTTTTGGCGAGGGCCTCCACCTCGCTAGCTTTCAGGGCTTCGGTCTCGGTCACGGCGTGGTCCGCATCGTAAAGAGACCAGTCGTCGGTCAGAATTTTGATCCCGTATTCCGCGGCCTTCTCCCGGACGCGCGTTCCCGGGAAAGGGGAAAGCAGATGGAACCCGTGCGGGATCCCGAGGCTCTGGGCGAAGGAGACGGTTTCCTCCATGGTTTCCCGGGTTTCCCCCGGGAGGCCGAGGATGAAGGACCCGAAGGGGGCGATGCCCGCGGCCTTGGAGAGTTCCACGGCCCGACGGGCGCGCTCCACGGTGGCGTGTTTGTTGGCCAGATCCAGAATCTTCTGGTTGCCGCTTTCGAGGCCGAAGCAGATCATGGCGCAGCCGGCCTCCTTGAGCTTGCGAAGAAGGGGCTCGTCAACCGTGTCGACCCGGGCGAAGATGTACAGCTTAACCTTCAGCCCGCGGTTCAGGATCTCGTCGCAGATCGCGGTCACATGCCGCCGGTTGCGGGTGAACAAATCGTCATCGATGCACACCTCCTCGAACCCGAGACACCGGGCCGCCTCGATTTCGTCCACCACCCGCAGGGGATTGCGGAACCGCCCTTTGCGGCCGGTCATGCGGTATCCCACGCAAAACGAACATCCCGTCGGGCAGCCGCGGCTGGTGAGAACGCTGGCCGGAACCCGCATGGCTAAGTACCGGGAAATGGGGAAAAGGGTCCGGTCGGGGAGGGGCAAACGGTCGATATCTTCGATGAAGGGACGATCTTCGGTCCGGACGACGGTCCCGTTGCAGCGGAACGTCAGCCCCATGACTTCCTCCAGGCCTTCCCTCCTGTCCAGGGCCCTCGCCACCTCCCGGATCGTCTCTTCCCCCTCGCCGCGAACCACGATGTCCACTTCGGGATAGGAACGGAGGGTCTCCTCGGCCATGAAGGTCGCATGCGGGCCGCCGATTACGGCAGTGGCTTCCGGCATCAGGGTCTTGCAGGTCTGAAGAATCCGGACAGCGGCGGGGAAGTTCATGGTCACGCTGGTGATCCCGATCAGGTCCGGCTGGTAGCGGGTCAAACGGGCCTCGATTTTTTTCTGGGAATACCGGGTCGAAAGAAGATCCAGAACTTCCACGTCCATCCCCTGTTCCTTAAGAACGGCCCCCATCGACATTAAGGCATAAGACGGCTTCGGGAATTCGGAAAAAGGATAGGGAGGCTGGATAAACAGAATTTTCATCGGCGATCCTCAATCGTATTTGGGCAAATCGATGCGTTTTACGGTCCCGAAGGAAGAAAGGGGACCGTCGAAATTTTCTTCTTTTCCCACTACGATCAGCAGGGCGTTTTCGGGGTGGAGGTGCCTCTCCACGGCGCGGTCCAGGTCTTCCAGGGTGATGGCGGCGAGGCGCTGCGGGTATTTTTCCAGGTAGTCCTCCGGCAGGCCGTCATAGGCCAGCTGCATTTTCTGGCTCACGAGGCTGGCGGAGGAGGCGAAGGAAAAAATGAATTGGTTCGTGAGGGTGTTCTTGGCCCACTCCATCTCCTCCAGACTCGGCTTCTTCCTTTTTATTCCCTCGATGATCTCATACAGGAGGGAGATGGCGCGGTGGACGGAGGAGGATTTCGTTTGGCAGAAGGCCCCGAAGACCCCGTATCCGACCCGCCCCTGATAAAAGCTGCCCACCCCGTAGGAAAGCCCCTGATTGGAGCGGATCTCCTGGGTCAGGCGGGAGTTGAACCCGCCGCCGCCCAGGATGAAATTGGCCACTTTGAAAGCAAGGTGGTCCGGGTGATCTACGGGAATGGACAGGTGTCCCAGGAGAATGGTCGCCTGGGGGAGGTCTTTCGGGATATAGCAAACGGCCCGGGAATCGGAGGGGATCGGGCTGGGAATAAAGGGAATCTCAAGGGTCGAGCGCTCCCAGTCCTGAAACGCCTTTTCCAGTTCGGCGATCATCTCCTCTTTTTTGAAGTCCCCGGAGACTCCTAATAAAATTTGGTTCGGCCGGAAGAATTTCCGGTGAAACGCCATGAGATCGGACCGTTGAATTTTTTCGACGGAGGCGAGGGTCGGAACCCATCCCCGGGGGTTGCCCGCATAGAGCGCCCGGCGGAACTCCCGGTAGGCAATCTCTTCCGGATCGTCGTTGGAGCGGCGGATGGCTTCGATCTCCTGTTTTTTCGCCAGGTCGAGCTGTTCGCTGCGGAAGTCGGGGCGCATGAGGAGGCGGGAAAAGATCGCCAGAGCTTTGGGAAAATCCTTTTTCTGCACCGACAGAGAGCCCGCGCCGGACTCGCGGTTCATCCCGAATTCCAGGTGCGCCGCCATGGATTCGAGGGCCTCGTTGATTTCCTGCGGGCTTTGGTCGTCGGTCCCGCCGTTGCGCAGAACCGCCGCCGTGAGTTTCGCCAGCCCGGCTTGAGCGGCGGGATCATGGATCGAGCCGGTGCGGATCAGGAGGGAAAGGTTGATCAAGGGCAGCTCGGGGTCTTCCAGGAGGTAGACGGTCATCCCATTGGAAAGGTAAGCGCGGCTGACCTGGGGCGGCGTGAACGAAAGGGGAGGAAACTGCATGTCCTGTGGATGCTTGTAAAGGTCTTCGTCCTGAGCCGGAGCCGGTCCCGCGAGAGAAGCCGCCGCCAGCACGAGGAAGGCGAGGAGGAAAAATCGAACGATCCGGTTCATGCCCATTCTCCTTATTTTTTCTCCCCATCCGAGGTTCGAACCAGGGTGGCCACGGTCCGGTTGCGGGCGGTAAAATATTTTTCCGCTACCCGGCGGATGTCCTCGGGAGTGATTTTTTCGTAGGCCTCGATCCTCTGAACGAGATATTGCCAGTTTCCGAAAAGGCTTTGGCCGTAGGAGAGCCAGTAGGCCAGCTTGGTGTTCGAATTCAATTGGCGCAGGAAACCGGTCTGGATTTGATTTTTGATCTTCTTCAGCTCCTCCGCCGAAACGGGTTCGCGCTTCAGCCGATCGAGCTCCTCTAAAATTGCTTTCTCCAGCTCGCCGGCCGGATGGGGATGGCGTGGCGCCGCGAAAACGGCGAAAAGGTTGGGATACCGCTCCCCCGGCCACCCGTTGGCGGCGGAGACCTCTGCCGCAATTTTCTCTTCTTCCACGAGGCGTCGGTAAAACCGGGAGGTCCGGCCGGAGCTCAGAAGGCCTTCGATGATTTCCAGGGCCCCGTCGTCCGGGTGGGGGGGATTCGGCTTGTGAAACCCGATGATCAGCTGCGGGTTCGCGTCGGCAACAACCTCGAGGCGGCGCTCGCCGGCCTGGGCCGGCTCGACGGTCCGCAAAGGAGGCGGAAGGACCTGGCGGGGAATGCGCCCGAAGTATTTCTTCAAAACGGGCATGGCCTCCTCCGCCTTGATGTCGCCCACGATCGTCAAAACCGTGTTGGCGGGGGAGTAATAGGTTCGGAAAAACCGCTCGGTGGCCTCCCGATCCAGGGACTGGACGTCCGACGGCCAGCCGATGACGGGCCGGCCGTAAGGGTGGGCGAAAAAAGAGACGGCGAGAAAGTTCTCCAGGAGAATGCGCTCCGGCTGGGATTCGATGGAGCGGCGCCGCTCCTCCAGGACCACGTCCCGCTCCGAATAGAACTCCCGGAGCACCGGGTTCAGGAGGCGGTCCGATTCCACCCGGGCCCAGAGTTCGAGACGGTTCGAAGGGAGGCTGACCACATAGGTGGTCGTGTCGGCGCTGGTCATGGCGTTGAACCCGACCCCGCCGTTTTGAGAGTAGACCCGTTCGATTTCATCCTTGATGACGTATTTTTTATGGTCTTCCTGGAGGGACTTCAAGGACCCTTGCAGATATTTGAGGTATTCCGAATTCGCTTTTTCCCCCTTGCTCTTTTCCTCTTCCAACGCCATGCTGACCGAATCCATGCGATCCAGGATTTTCTTCTCTTCAGCGTAGTCCTTCGTCCCCAGGGTTTTCGTTCCCTTGAAAAGCATGTGTTCTAAGAGGTGGGCGGTTCCGGTCATGCCGATGTTTTCATCGGAAGCTCCGACGCGGAAACGGATATACAAGGCCACGGTGGGAGACTGGCGCCTCTCCAGAAACAAGACCTTCATCCCGTTTTCCAGGGTGAAGTCCTTCACCCGCCCCTCCAGGGAAAAGGCCAGGATTCCAGGGGCGCAGAAAAGCCAGAAGCCGAGAAAGAGAAAAATTCCCATCATCCACGGACGAGCAGTTGCGCAACGCCAGTTCATCCCTATGCCTCCGGTTAAAAAATTGACGAACGCGAAAAAATTCACCGAACGGATGGTTTTGTGAAAAGTCACCGAAACCATCAGAATTGCCATCG
>Ga0105097_10001807_pt1 | contig 10329 bp, 11 predicted proteins | sample PPLLak12cMay2015_FD_87035 | JGI IMG/M metagenome (GOLD analysis project Ga0105097, IMG submission 87035) | Freshwater sediment microbial communities from Prairie Pothole Lake near Jamestown, North Dakota, USA - PPLs Lake P7 Core (1) Depth... | ecosystem: Environmental > Aquatic > Freshwater >... | reverse complement strand
CGGGTTGCCCGATGTCGGGCGGCTCGGCGAGCCGCCCCTACCTTTCGCAACGACGAAGTTGAAGCGCAACGCCGCAGATGGACTTTTTACGAAGCCATCAATCATATTTTGTTTCCGATTACGGAGGTAATCATGGGAAAAGTTGAGAGCACCATCAAGGCGGAAATCGTGCGCCTGGCCAAGCGGGAAGTGAAAGGAAGTTTTTTCCCTCTGCGTCGGGAGGTCTACTCCCTAAGGCTGAAGCTGTCCGGCCTGATAAAGAATTTTATCGCCGTGGAACGGCAGGCCAAAGAGGTGCTCCAGGAGCAGGCCAAAAAGAAACTGGAGCTACAGGCCAGTCCCGAGGAAGTGAAAGTCTCCCGCTTGACTCCCCAGCGGATTCGCCTCATGCGCAACAAAATCGGCATATCCCAAAAAGACCTGGGAACCTTGCTGGATGTGAGCATCGGCGCCGTGGGGATGTGGGAGAAAGGAAAGTTTTCCCCTTCGGCTAAAAAGAAGGCGGCTTTGATTGCTCTGCGAAAATTGGGGAAGCGGGAAGTCAAAAAGTTTCTCGCTGAAAAGAAACAGGGACTGAAGGAAAAGGGCGGCAAGGCGAAACCGAAAAAACCGGCTAGAAAAAGGGGTGCGGCTGCAAAGAAAAGAAATACGCGGCCCAAACCGGCCCGGAAAAAATAGTCGATTTCTTACGATTGGAAAAACTTGGGCTGAGGGGCGCCTTTTGAGACAGGCGCATCCCTCAGCCTTTATTTTTTGTCAGGCGTTGGAAGGATGGCTTTGTAAAAAGCTCCAGATGCAAGGCGCGCAAATCCGATGGTAGGGGCAACCCGCCGGGGTGCCCGAACGGGCGGCTCGGCGAGCCGCCCCTACCTTCCGCAACGACGAAGTTGAAGGGCAACGCCGCAGATGGATTTTTTACAAAGCCATCAAATTTTCCAACCCAGACTGAACCGTCTGTGGCAGCTCGGACAGATCAAGTAGACTTCGCCACCGGAATTTTTCTGCCCGAAGCGGAAAGAAACGTGAAACCCGTCCTCGTACCCGCAGGAAGGGCACCGATAGATTTCACCTTTGGGTTCGAGCCTTTCAATCTCCTTTTCAGCTCCCATTTCCATTGATCCCTCCTTACAAATGCATCCGCCCTTATTTCCCGGCCCAATCCCGGAATTTTCCGTAGAGGTGCTTCAAATTCCGAGGGGGATTCTCGGCATAATCCTTGGGGTCCATGTCGATCCAGGTCCAATCCGGATCACCCGGAGTTCGCCGCCGGGGGGATTCGGAAAATAATTTCGCGGCGGGTTTTGGCTCTCCATTCCAGCGGAAGAGGCCATAAAACCTCTCGGAGACCCGCTCCTTGTAGGGCGGCTTCTCCCAGAGGGTCGAGTCGATGTCTGCAAAGGAGGAGACAAAGGCAGCCGCGATCCCGCACTTTCCGAGAAGGCGGAGAGCCCGGCGATGAAAATATTCCGCCTCTCCTTCCGTACTTAAACGGATATTTCGGATTCTGCCCCGGTCTGATTCATTTAAGGTTCCAGAGGCAGGCTGAATTGGGAGGCCGTAACTTCCCAAGATCGTTTCTTTCCCGCTTAGCCAGTTGGTGAGCAAACATAAAAAGACGGGAAATCCCGGGTCTGAGGGCCTGTCCGCCCATTGTGGGAAAGGAGGCAGGGCCTGCAGGGAGAGGAGATCGCAAAAGGTGGCCGCTTCTTTGAGAAACAAAGCAGAAGGATCTTCCAAATCCCCCGGATGGATCCCGACCGTGACGGAAAGATGGGCATCCCACCGTTTTAGCTCATTCAGCATCTCTTCGAACCACGCCCGGACCCGATCGTTTGAAGGAGCTGGAGCGAAACGGGTGATTTCGTTGCCCAAGTCCCAGCCCCAGATTGCCGGGTGGCCCTTAAGAGCGTTGCCGGTTTCATGGAGGAGGCGCTTTTGGGCGTTCCGCACTTCCCGATCCGCAAACATGTTGCGGAGGCGATTCGGGAGAATTTTCCCCCCGGCATGAACGGGCATTCCTCTTTTGTTCTTCCCGGATTCGACTAACCAGTCCGGGGCCCAATTGATGCCGCTCAGGTGCCCGCAAAAGAAAGTGGGAAGGATTCGGAGGCGCTGATCGTGGGCGGTATTCGCAACCTGAACGAGACGATCGAGATCCCTGACGGAAACCGTATGGATTCCCGGCTGAAAATCTTCCCACATCAGAAAAATCCGGGCCGCCTCGAACCCATATTCGGCCAGGAGAGAAAAGTCTCTTTCCAAATCCGCGGCCTCGAACATTTGCCACCAATAGACCCCGGTTTTCGGCGGCCAGTAATTTACGCCGATGGTAAATCGTTCCGGATCTTTTAAATTCAATACCCGCACCTCGAAGTTTTTACTATGATAAGCCAGATCCTCGGAGAATATGAAGCAATGTAAAATGCGCTAAAGGGTTGATTTTTGTGGCTGATTCGGCTATTAGATTTTTATTTGCAGAACCTTGATGGTTTTGTGAAAAGTCCATCTGCCCCGCTCGAAGCGGGAGAGTTTTTTAGAGGAATGTTTTGTTGAAGCCGTGAGGATTGGCCCGCAAGTAGGGGGTCGAAAACGGGGGGGAACCAAAGCGGTCCTTCATCGTTTTTCTTACCGATGAAGAACCGCTTTGGTTCAAAAAATTAGTGGGTGGTTTCCTGGGTAATGCCTGCAAGGACCCAGTTTTTCTCTCCCACATTGCGGGATAAGGTCCAATATTCCACGAATTTCACCGGATCAGAGGAGCTGCCGGAGATAATCTGAGCGCTCTTATCGTCCGTGGTATAATCGAGCAGGTTCGCGTAAAATCTCGCCGTAATGAACTCTTTGCCCCGGTCCTGGCCGGCATCGACGATCTCGACCTCCCGCACCGCGATATTCTCCAGGCGATTGATCTTTTTTTCGGCAAGCATCCGGTTCACATCCTGCTGAAAAACGTTGAACATATCCGGTGAAAGAAGGTTCCGAACATTACTGAGATCCCGCTTCGTCCACGCCCCCTGAATTTTGAAGAAAATATCTTCCGAGAGATCCTTGAAGGATTTTTCGCTGAAGGATGAATCCATTTCCCGGATGTGGCGAAGCCCTTCAAGCTTCGGATCTTCCGTGCCTGCTTCGAGAGCGGGCGGGGCATATACCGGGGCAGGAGTGGGCCCCTGGTAAGAATAGGAACCGGCTCCCGCCGTACTCATTTGCATGGTATTCCGGGAGCGGAAGCGCTTGACGACAAAGTAAATGATGCCAAGAATGACCATGATCAAAAGGAAATCACCGAACCCAAAACCTCCTCCGCCCGTGCCGGAGCCGGCAAATCCCAAGCTGCTGAAGAGCATGCCCCCCAAAAGCCCTCCCATGATTCCGCCGGCCATCCCGGAGAGAAAGCCCCGGCCTGCTCCTGCGGGAGGCGCAGGGGGTTGAACTTGTTGAGCGGGCGCCTGAGGTTGACTCGGAGGCGCAGAGGGCCGGGAATAGCTTTTGCTGGAGCCGAAACCCGAGCTTCCGGAAGACCTTCCCCCGCCGGCTCTGGCAAAGGCTTCGGAATCCATTCCGAGCCAAAAGAGCGCTGTCAGCAAAAAGAAAACAAACAGTAGAACTCGTGATTTTTTGCGCAATGTTTTCATCGTTAAAACTCCACAGGTTTATTTATTTTTCAAATGTTTCAATAATATATTGCATGGGAAATAAAAAAGCAAGAACAATAATGTCTATTATTCGTGTTTGTTCAGTCTGATGGTTTCGTAAAAAGTCCATCTGCGGCGTTGCGCTGCAACTTCGTCGTTGCGGCGCACCTGTAAGTGCGCCTCACTCCTCAGTTATTGCGCGCCTTGCATCTGGAGCTTTTTACGAAACCATCGTCACTGGTGAAAACCGGAGTCCAGAGAATTTATAATTTGAGGTTCCCGGTCATTCCGACGAAAGCCGGAATCCAGTTTTTTCGGAGACTTATAAATACCATAGACTCTGGTTTTCACCGGAGTGAAGACTTGTTACGAGATCATCAAGCTTAATTCCGAAAGACCTAAATGATCTGGACGTTCTTGGCTTTCGGGCCTTTGGATGTCTCTTCGACCTCAAAACGGACCTTCTGGCCTTCCGATAGGGTCTTGAAACCTTCACCGGTTATGGAGGTGTGATGAACAAAAAGGTCTGGCCCGCCGTCCTGCTCGATAAAACCAAAGCCCTTCTTCTCGTTGAACCACTTCACTTTTCCTTCCGGCACAAAAATACCCTCCTTTTGTTTCATGCTTCCAGCATAAGTCTGGATTTGGCGCTTCGGCTCCATTAGAAAGCCGATTTCACTTCTTTCGATAAACGTTCAACCCTACCTTAGCCTCCTCATGCCCCGGAATGGTCACATTACCCTCAGTTGAAGCAATAAGGATCGTCTTTCCAGAAGCAGATGGACCAAATTCCTTCGATAGATCGACCTTAATTGTAAGGATGTTCCCTTCAATAGACATTTCTACGTTTTTCATAAGTCATCTCCTCTTTTCATTAGAGGATGGATTCTGCTCTCGGTGGATCCAAACTGAGTTCCGATCCCGGAACAGATGCCTCAGGCAGTCCTTCACCACCGCCCCACGCCGGCCCTTCGGAACCGATCACGAAAAGATAGCCATTTAAGGGGTACTTCCTTTTAGGGCAGAATCTTTCTCAAACAGGTAAAAAAACCACCGCCTGGTTCCTTACTTCTTGGGAGGAACAATAGCCTCCTTAGCTGCCTTAGCGATCCTCATTTTCACAACTGTCTTGGCAGGAATCTTAATCGTTGCACCCGTAGCTGGATTGCGACCCATGCGAGCTTTCCTTTTAACGAGGACCAGTTTTCCAACACCGGGAAGGGTAAAGGAACCCGCTTTCTTGGTCTCGGACACCGCCAAGGCTGCTACCTCGTCAATGACCGCTGCGGAAGCTTTCTTGGAGAGCTCGAATTTCCCTGCAAAATGGGAAACGATTTGGGATTTGGTCATGGGTTTTTTAGCCATTTTTGGTTCTCCTTTTAGGATGGATTGGGTATTGCAAGCCTATTCTATCACAAGTTAAGGGGAAATATCATCCTTATCCTCATCTCCTCGGAATTTCCCCTCTACCCCCTGCAAACTTTCCTAAAATTACATCGGAGAATTAATCCTTCGTCCTCCACTTTGCTGAATTGATCTTCAGACAAAGGGATATTTTTCTCGGGGTCTTTTAAAAGGGACTGCATATCCTTAACGCTTCCCCTGAGGTACCCTTTGATACCTTCAACTTCTGCCAGGGTCACCGAAAAAGAGCTGGCCTTATTGGACTGGAGGTTATACTCGACGACCTGCATGGAATCTGGAGGGATATGCCATTTCTCCATGGCGTAGAAGGCATAGCAGCAAAGCTGAACGGATAGATCTTCCGAGAGATTCTTACCCGTTTTCCAGTCGTAGATAATAATGCCATCCCCTTCCTTTACGGCGCAGTCAATAACGACATTGATCTTAATGCTGTCGAGATTAAAAGACGAAAATTCCTCCACTTCAAGCCACCCCTCTTTGCCGTGGGATTTCAGGCCGCCATAAATATCCGAAGCGTAGAAGTTTCTCAGGCAGGTTTCGACATTTTGGGCCATTTCTTTCCACTGCTGACCGGTAACTTCTATCCCGTATTCATGCTCAAAGAGGGCACAGGTCTTTGGTTTTTTCCAATAATTTTTCGATCTCGAAGACCGAAATTCCGACCTCATCTGGTTGAGGGTGATGGAAATAACCTCTTCCACGGGGAGGACTTTGATCCCTCTCCGGATATTTCTGATGCTTCTATGAATGGAATTGTGGATCTTTTCTCCAGCCCACGTTTGGCGATTTTTAAGGGTTTTCAGGACATAAATCTGTCGTATTCTTTCAGGAGCATCCTTAAGCCAGCCATTCCAGAAGCCGTAATAGGCGAACCAGTACTGTCTGGGGCAGGTTTTGAAGATCTCATCCCGGGTTTTGGACCAGGAGAATTCGTTCTTGAAAGTGGCCATCGGAACTGGATCCTGTTCACCGAAGCTGCAAACAGGTGAATTATGCCGGTCATTCTACACCTCTTGGGGAAAATATCAAGAGGAGTGTATTCTCTCCCCTCTTTTTCATACCCATCGGATATTCCGATAAAAGGAGGGTCTTGACTTCCCTTCCCCAATTTTATACAATTCCTTAAAATCAGAAAATTTTTCGGAAAAAGCATTTATCCATCAACCACCGGCTTTTAGGAGGATTCGAAAGAGGGATGTGAGGAAGAGGCTTGCTGAGAAACCCGTTGAAACAAAAAGGGAAGAACCACCCCAAAAGAGCAGCAAGAGGACTAAGGAAAAGAAGCTTCTCGGGAAACGAAAATGAAATAGGCGCCGGTTTGAATGACAGAATTGGGAATAAAAAAGGTGATGAAAAAAACGTTGGATAAACCCCTCATTAGGAAAGCAATTAGGCGCCTAAAATCCTCAGATAAAATTATTTGCGAAGTGATAAAGAAACACGGCCCATGCACTATTACTCCAGCCTTGGATAATCCCTTTCATGCTCTTGCCTCTTCGATTATTAGTCAACAACTTTCGGCTCGGGCAGCCAGAGCCATAAAAGGCAGGCTTTTTGATTTGCTTGGGGTTGAGCACTTTACTCCCCAAAATATCCTAAAAATGTCATCCAAAACTTCCAGGACTGCAGGATTGTCACAACCGAAATTTAAGTACCTTCAGAGGTTGGCCTCGGCGGTTGAAAAGGGTGAACTTGATTTCGATTCTATCGCGAAATATGAAGACGAAGAAATTATTAGCAAACTCATTATTTTTTCAGGAATTGGAAGATGGACAGCGGAGATGTTTCTCATCTTCGGGCTTGGACGCCCGGATGTCTTGTCGGTAAATGATGCTGGCCTCAAGAAGGGATTTAAAATACTATATAAACTCAAGCAAAACCCCTCAGAAGATGAGATGGTTTCGATTGGCGAATCATGGAGACCTTACAGGAGTGTGGCAAGTTGGTACCTCTGGCGGGTAGTTGATTGATCTCCGCCCCTGTGGTTGGATTGCGTCCAATCCGCGAGTTAGGTTTGGAGGGGATGAGTTACCCGATGCTGGGAAGGGAGGTATTCCGGGGCGAAGGTGGCGCGATATCTTGGGGTGCGAATTCTGATATTACCCGTCCGCTTTCCTTAGGGAGTGCGAAAGCCCCGCATTTGGAGGATGGTTTTCAAATGAAGATCAGATGTCCGTAAAGATGCTTCTTGGCCGGGGGAGAACCCGCGCTTGCCGGAGAACCCAACCAGGCGTACCCTGAAGGCATGATTCGAGTTATCGGCACGATCACGATCGGTGAGGAAGAAATTCATCAGGAATTCATCCGCGCCTCCGGCCCGGGCGGGCAGAATGTCAATAAGGTCGCCACGGCCGTTCAGCTCCGCTTCGATGTGGCCCATTCCCCTTCCCTTCCCGCGGACGTTCGGGAACGCCTCACCCGTTTAGCCGGAAAGCGGATGACCAAGGAAGGTTATCTTATCATTGATGCCCGGCGGTTCCGCACCCAGGAGCAAAACCGCCAGGATTCTGTTGCCCGCCTCGTGGATCTGATCCGCCAGGCTGCCCAAAGGCCCAAACTCCGGAAAAAGACAAAGCCCACGCCGGCGTCTAAGGAACGGAGGCTGGAGAGCAAACATCGCCGGGGCAGGATCAAACACTTGCGCCGTGCGGAACCGGAATAGCTCAAGGCACATTGTTGATTTCTTACCCTTTATCTTTTGGAATTTTCTTTGGCGCTCTTTCTGCTTAAGGGAAAACACTTTGCTTTCTAAAAAAACAGCGAACTGCTCACCGCAGAGAACGCAGAGAAATATTTTCGGTTTAAGAAATCACTCCGGTTTTATCCCCTTGTAAGGCTTCTCATGATTGGATAATCGCTCACCTGCCATCCACTCCAAACAGCAACCCCATCCTATAGCCTCCCCAGATTCAATCTCACCTAAATTCTCGCATAAGATTTTCAACAGCACTTATGCTGGGAAGAAAAGCTGAAATACTGCAAAATGAGGATTCCTGAGATTGGTCGCATCAAAAAACAACCGTCAGGAATCCTTTCAGCTTAGGATTGGATCCAGAGGAAGAATTCGATGCCCGAATGCGAGAGGGAAGGAACCCTCCAAGCTTGCCAGAAGATTCATAAGCTCGGAGTGTTCAGGATTCAATACGATCAAGCTGCTGGCATAAAAAAATGGCTCCCCATCATGGGAGTCTTAAGGATCCGCTCTAAACGAGCTGAGGCTGTATGAAACTGAGAACTTGGTTGGATCAATCTCAGAGAGCCGGGATTTTCACGATTCCCACTCTTTCCAAATGGCCTTTAGTTGCTTGGAACGGGCCGGATGGCAAAGCTTGCGTAGCGCCTTGACCTCAATTTGCCGGATCCGTTCTCGCGTGACGTTAAAAACCTTCCCCACCTCCTCAAGAGTGTGACTGCCTTTCTCGTCGATCCCAAAACGCATTTTCAAGATTTTTTCTTCCCGAGGCGTCAAAGTAGGCAGAATTTTTCGAGTTTGCTCCGAGAGGTCTAAATGCGCTGTTGCCTCTGCGGGAGAGACTCTGTTCTTGTCCTCAATAAATTCCATCAGCCCGCTGTTCCCTTCCTCCCCGATGGGCGTCTCCAGGGAAACCGGCGTTTTGGCGATAATCAATACCTTGCGCACCTCTTCTAGGGAAATACCCATGTGCCCGCCAATCTCCTCAACTGTAGGCTCTTTTCCTATCTTTTGAACGAGGTGACGCGAGGCTTGATGCAGTTTGTTGATCTTTCCAATCATGTGCACGGGAACGCGAATCGTCCGTGCTTGATCCGCAATCGAACGGGAGACTGCCTGGCGAATCCACCAGGTTGCATACGTGCTGAATCTATACCCTCTTTTATATTCGAATTTGTCCACAGCTTTCATCAGCCCGATATTTCCCTCTTGGATCAGGTCCAGGAAGTGGAGTCCCCGATGCACATACTTTTTGGCGATGGAAACGACCAGGCGGAGATTGGCTTCGATTAACGCCTTCTTGGCAAACTGCGCTTTTGTCTCACCGCTCTTTATAGCCTGAATAACCAGCTTTAATTCCTCGACAGATAGATTGGATTCCACCTCCACTCGGCGAATCCTGTGCTTGACGTTTTTGAAGCCCCGATCGTACTCCTCCCGCTCCTTCTCTCTCATTCCTAACTTGCGTGTCCTCACCCGAAACTCCTTCGGGCTTTCCTTGATCAGCCAGAGGTAATCCCGAACCTGGCCTGCGGGAATTCCGGCGCGATTCTGAACTTCCCGTATCTCCTCTTCAGCCTTTTCCACCTCCTCGGCAAGCCGTTTAAGCTTTTGGGTGATTTTTTCCACATACTGGGTTTTCCCATTAAGGTTTTCCAGCAAAGAAACAATCTTTCCTTTGTAGCCCAGCAGCCGCCTTTTCAACTGAATGAGATTGGATTCGGAGATTTTACTTTTGCCGAGATCTTTTTTCACCTGTCGATATCGCTCATCCTGCTTTTTGATCCGCTCGATTAGGAAAAGCATATGCGGCAGGTTGAGCTCTTCTTGCAGAAAATATTCCTCCTCCGGTTCCTGCAAATGATTGACACATAATTTCTTCGATCGGAGCCGGTCGCCAAACTGGACGATCACCTTGATGGCCAAAGGGGAAGATAGGACCGCGTCAATCACTTCCTTTTCCCCTTCTTCGATCCTTTTGGCAATCTCTATCTCCTTCTCGCGCGCCAGCAGAGGAACGGAACTCATCGCGCGCAAATACCTAAGCACGGGATCGACCGACTTTTCCACAGCCTCGGTCTCCAGTTCCGCTTGTTCCTCCGAATGGATGGGGTCCACATCCATTTGCTCCTCCAACCTTTGGGCGGCATCAACTGCCTCAATCCTGATTTCCTCACGTATAGTCATCCGCTCACCGATCTTTCAGGAAAAACAGTAATGGAATGGGAGGTTTTTTTAGGGGGGTGAACAAAGAATTCACCATGCGCCTTAAGCTTTTGGGAAAACTCGGATTTTTTTCATGAGCCCAAACAGCGCTATGAAGAGTTAATTGCAACTGGGGGATTCGTTGCTTCCTCTTATGGCGGGTTCGGAGATCAATAGCTGACGTTTTCTTGTCGTGCCCCGGAGGGTATCGTTTAAGACTTTTGCTCGCCTATCCAGACCATCAAATTTTGCGTCCTCCCCCCTAATTTCTGAATCTCCCCGGCAGGGTTGGATGCGAAGGACGGTTTGTTCCTTTTTTATTTCGGCCAGTTCTTTTTGCAGATCCCGTATTTGATTTTCGAGTTGCTTGAT
>Ga0105097_10001800_pt1 | contig 10350 bp, 9 predicted proteins | sample PPLLak12cMay2015_FD_87035 | JGI IMG/M metagenome (GOLD analysis project Ga0105097, IMG submission 87035) | Freshwater sediment microbial communities from Prairie Pothole Lake near Jamestown, North Dakota, USA - PPLs Lake P7 Core (1) Depth... | ecosystem: Environmental > Aquatic > Freshwater >... | reverse complement strand
ATCGTTCCATTGGTTTTCAGACCCCTTTTATTGTTAGCAAATGGCCCGTCATCGTCACAATGCGCTGCCATTTTAGCTTTTAATCCGTCGCAGCTGATTTTTCTAAAGACGTTTTTTTCAATGCTTTCCCTCCAGGACTATTGCTAATCCGCGCAATACCAAATCAGTGTCGATAACAGGTTTGATCCCCAGTTGTTTTGCGATAATCTCGGCATCACCGCCCGTTAAAATTAATTGCATAACGCTAGATTGTGATGTTAAAACATGCTCGATTAAACCGGCAGCAGCCGATAAAGTACCGCTGTAGATGGCGGCTTCCGTAAAGTTTGCAGGCCCGAATGCATAGTTTGTTTCATAGAATTGAAGCGACCCGGTTCCTTCGGCCAGAGATTTTTTCATCAACATTAAGCAGAGGATAATCAAGCAGACTTGAAGATTGCCCACGACATCGATTAAATCCACGGTAATGGCAGTGCCGCAATCGACTATGCAGGCAGGCAGTTGATAATGCTTTCGAGTAGCGACTAACGCTAACCAACGATCAACCCCCAGTTTTTCCGGTTGTTGATAAGCGTTATGTACATCGAATGCGTAAGCCTGAGATTTCGCACGAATAATCTCAATCATTGGCCAAAGTTCAACGGCTACCGACAGCACCAGTTCTAACAGAGGAGTTGAGCTAACGCAGGCGATGGCAAGGCGTTCAGGCGGCATTTGCATTTTCCAGGCTTCAACAAGCCCATGCCGCGTAATCTGTCGATTAACCTGCGCACGACCTGTAACAAGTTCGCCATTTTGCAAAATAGCCCATTTGAGCCGGGTATTTCCTATATCAACCAGTAAATTCATAATACCGAAGAGTTAAAACTGACTTCACCCGAAGCAAAGGCCTGAATGGAACCATCAGACCGTTTAATCAATAACAGACCATTTTCATCGATACCTTCAACAATGCCTTCAACTTGTTGCTGGCCAATAAACAGTGTTGCCGTGTGACCTTTCAGACAATCGTAGCTCCGCCATTCATCCAGATAAGCTTTAATTCCAACTGTTTCAAATCCGTTAATGATCGAAAGGATATGATCTAATACCGTTCCTGCCAGTTTATTTCTGATCAACGGGTTTTCACCAATGATTTTAGTCAGATCGGTCCATGCCTGGGTAATGCCCTGCGCTTGAGTTTCAGGTAAAAACAGATTTAATCCCAAACCGATGACGGCGGCGCAGGGCCCATCGGCTTCACCTGAAACTTCGATCAGTATGCCCCCCAATTTTTTACCTTGACTGTAAATGTCGTTAGGCCACTTTAAACCCACATCATTGATATTATGCTGTTTTAAAGCCCTGATGACTGCGATACCAATTGCCAGGCTTAATCCTGCCGTGCCGGCAATGCCGCCTTGTTGAAAACGCCAGAGTATCGACACATAAATATTGCTGCCGTAGGGTGAAACCCATTGGCGCCCTCGCCTGCCTTTTCCGGCTGTTTGATGCTCCGCAAAACAAACAAAACCTGAAGGTACATTATTTTGAGATCGTTCCACCAGATAACTATTAGTGGAATTGATAGTGTCATGAATTTCGAGGGTTGAAATTAATGCCTTATTTTTCTCGCTAAGGATTTCATTGATTTTGGAGTGTGCCAATAATTCCAGCGGTTTATCCAGTCGATAACCTTTACCACTGACTGCCGAATGCTGTAAGCCTAATTCAGATAAAACTCTTAACTGTTTACAGATAGCGGCTCGACTTATGCCCAGTACCTCGGCCATTTCGGTCCCGGAATGAAATTCTCCATCAGACAGTAAATTAAGAATTTTTTTTTGTTTATCGGAAATAAGCACGGATGACCATCTATATCGGTAAAAAATACAATAGTTACGATGTTGTTACTAACCACCCCCACCCTGTACAATCGGGCGAATTATACTGCAAGCGGGGTCTTTATTGTCGACATTCTCGTTTAAACCGGTCAGCTCGCAGCGAATTGCACAGAGCTAAGGCGCGCGAAGCACGCCCTACGTATGGAGAAAAAAACTTATCCGGATAACTATTTAAACAACCCATAAAACAGCCATGACCACACCCACACTAAAAGTCAGCATCGGCTATGCGAGCGACAAAGGCATCAAAGCCGATAATGAAGATTTTTTTGGTTCGTTAATTCCCGAAGGATCGCAGCTTATTCATAAAGGTATAGCTATTGCCATCGCTGATGGCATGAGTGGCAGCGATGCCGGAAAACAGGCCAGTCATTGTTGCGTCGTCAGCTTTTTAACTGATTATTACAGCACCCCCGACTCGTGGTCAGTCAAGCAGGCTGGACAAAAGATCCTGTCTGCGACCAATTCCTGGCTATACAGTCAGGGACAGGCTCGCTATGAATCGACCAAGGGCATGGTCAGCACCCTCAGCATTATCGTGCTAAAATCAACCACAGGACATGTTTTTCACATTGGCGACTCACGAATTTGCCGTTTACGAAAAGGCAATTTTGAACAGATAACGCGTGACCACCGCATCTGGATATCCAAAGAGAAAAACTATCTTAACCGGGCCATGGGCATAGAGCCCAGGCTGGAAGTTGATTACAAATCAGTGCCTTTGGAAACCGGCGATCTGTTTTTGATGACAACTGACGGAGTACATGACTTCATCGATGAAAAAACCCTTAAAAAACTATTACAGGAAGGTACCGATTTAACACTGATTGCCAACACAATCATGCAACAAGCCGGCGCTAATCACAGTGATGATAACCTCACCTGCCAGTTGATCCGAATTGATGAATTGCCTCTGGCTAAAGAAGACGAGATTATTCGCCGGCACAGCAACTTGTCTTTTCCACCGCCTTTGGAACCAGGCATGATAATTGATGGCTACCGGATTGAAGCGGAATTACATGCCAGCAAACGTACGCAGATTTATCGTGCATTCGACACCAAAACCGGCACTCAGGTCATTTTAAAGACACCGTCGATTTTGTATGACGACGATACCCATTACATCGAACACTTTCTGCATGAGGAATGGGCAGGAAAGCGTATTAATCATGAAAACGTGCTTAAAATTCTCGGCTCCGACCGTGAAAAAAGCTGCATGTATTACGTCACTGAATTTTTGGGCGGGCAAACCCTCAGAGAGTGGATAACAGCCAACCCTAATCCTGATATCAAAGTAGTCAGAAACATAGTGGGGCAAATCGCTAAAGCACTACGCGCCTTTCATCGCATGGAAATGTTGCATCAGGATTTAAAGCCTGAAAACATCATGTTTGATAGCCATGGCACGGTTAAAATTATTGATTTTGGTTCGGTGAAAATCGCCGGTATTGCGGAAATTACGCCGCTGGATCATGGCAGCGAAGAGAATATACTCGGCACCCTGAATTACACTGCCCCTGAATATCATACGGGGCATCGAGGCACAGTAAAATCCGATCAGTTTTCACTGGGGGTTATTGCTTACGAAATGATTAACGGCGCCCTGCCCTTCGGCCAGGATATGCCTGAGAAGCCAGACAAAATAAATCTGGCAAAGCTTGTCTATGTGCCCAGCTTTCATCAAAATGCGATGGTGCCTATCTGGATTGATGGCGCATTAAAAAAAGCCACTTCAATAAATCCGGAACTGAGATATGACGATTTGTCAGAGTTCCTGCATGATTTGTCAGTCCCGAATCCGAAGTTTTTGACGGCGGAAGAACGCATCCCTTTAATAGACCGCAATCCATTAATGTTCTGGAAAAGCCTGACTGTATTATTGTTATTAACAAATTTGATTATGCTGTTTCTGTTGGTTAAGTAGTTCTGAGCTTTAATAATCTTACCAGTTATGCGTTTTATTTATCCCCATAAAAATAACACGTCATACCGGCATGGACTGCCGGTATCCAGGTCACATGGATGCGATTAGAGATTGATAGGCTGTAAGCATTTAATATGTTTTTGAACCTTGCTCCTGTTTGACGTTCTGTATACTATCTGCTTTTAATGCCCTAATTCTCTATAACCTGATCCTATAATGCATGTGTTCACCGTTGCAGTTTTTCGCAATTGTGAACGTTTAGAGTAATAATAAGCCGAAGAGGAACTCCCCCCTAAGGAAAATAAGATGTCTGAACAAGCAAACTATATCCGTTGGTTTAATGAATTAACGATAGACGATGTACCCCTGGTTGGCGGCAAAAATGCTTCATTGGGCGAAATGTATCGTGAACTGACTCCGCAAGGCATTCAAATACCCAATGGCTTTGCCGTAACCGCTGAAGGCTACCGCTATTTGCTGGATCAGGCGAATGCCTGGGAACCCCTGCATCAGGCATTGGATGAGCTGAATCCTGACGATGTCGCCGATCTTGCCAAACGGGCGCGTATAGCTCGTGAAATCATCTATGCTGCGCCCTTCCCTGCTGATCTTGAAAACCAGATAGTCAAAGCCTATGCGCAATTGCAGCAACAATACGGTACTGATATGAGCGTTGCCGTGCGCAGCTCTGCCACCGCTGAAGATTTACCGACTGCCAGCTTTGCCGGACAACAGGATACTTTCCTTAATATTAGCGGTGAGCAAGCATTGCTGGAAGCCTGCAAGCGCTGTTTTGCCAGTTTATTTACTGACCGCGCCATCCATTACCGGGTTGATCAGGGCTTTGATCATTTCAAACTGGCGTTATCAATCGGTGTAATGAAAATGGTGCGCTCTGACCTGGATGCCAGCGGCGTGATGTTCTCCCTGGATACCGAATCCGGTTTCAGCGATGTTGTTTTTATTACCGGCGCATATGGCTTGGGTGAAAATGTTGTGCAAGGAGCGGTGGACCCGGACGAATTTTATGTGCACAAACCGACTTTTGAACAGGGCCATCGCGCCGTATTAAAACGCACCCTGGGCGCGAAAAAAATCAAGATGATTTACAGCGATGGGCGCACGCGTGAATCTACACGCAATATAGTCACCTCCGCCGAAGAACGCAATCGTTTTTGTCTCAACGATCAAGATGTCCTGACCCTGGCCGATTACGCTATCAAGATAGAAAAACATTACAGTGTCAAGGCAGGACAAGCCAAACCGATGGATATGGAATGGGCGAAGGATGGCATTGACGGCACCCTGTATATTGTTCAGGCGCGGCCGGAAACCGTCGTATCCCAGTTGAGCGGGATGGTTTTGGAGCAATATGTGCTTAAAGACAAGGCAAATCCGATTGTCACAGGTCATTCGGTAGGCAGCAAAATTGCCGCCGGTAACGCGCGAATTGTCGAGAATTTGGGCCAACTGGGCAATTTCAAAGCCGGCGATGTGCTGGTTTCAGATATTACTACGCCCGATTGGGAACCCGTGATGAAAATTGCTTCGGCCATAGTCACCAACCGTGGCGGGCGCACCTGCCATGCAGCAATCGTTTCCAGGGAATTGGGCGTTCCTGCGGTCATCGGTTGTGATAATGCAACAACAGCTATTAAAAACAATTCGCCCGTGACGGTCTCCTGTGCTGAAGGCGATAACGGCAAAGTCTATGAAGGCATCCTGAATTTTGAAATCAAAACCACGGATTTAACCGGTCTGAAACGTCCCAGAACTAAAATCATGCTGAATATCGGCAATCCGGAACTGGCTTTCAAGACCAGTTTCCTGCCCAATGACGGTGTGGGTTTGGCGCGTATGGAGTTTATCATTACCGAATACATCAAAGCCCATCCGATGGCCTTGATACACCCCGAGCGCGTGCAGGATGCCGGCGAACGGGAACAGCTCAACGAATTGACACGCAACTATGACAAACCCGAAGATTTCTTTATCCAACGCCTGTCGGAAGGCGTGGGCACAATTGCCGCGGCATTTTATCCCAAACCTGTCGTCGTGCGCATGTCCGATTTTAAAACCAATGAATATGCCACCTTGTTGGGCGGACGCTGGTTCGAGTTTGACGAAGCCAACCCGATGATTGGTTTTCGCGGCGCTTCACGTTACACACACCCTGCCTATGCGGAAGGCTTTGCCCTGGAATGTGCCGCCATGAAGCGGGTACGCGATGATATGGGCCTGACCAATGTCATTCTGATGATTCCGTTTTGCCGACGTGTACAGGAAGCCCAACGGGTGCTTGAATACATGGCGCAACTGGGCTTAAAGCGCGGCGAAAATGGCCTGGAAATCTATGTGATGTGCGAGATTCCTAATAACGTCATCCAGATCGATGCCTTCTCCCAACACTTTGACGGCTTTTCCATCGGCTCTAATGACCTTACCCAATTGACTTTAGGTGTAGACCGCGATTCGGCTATTGTCGCTGAAGATTTTGACGAACGCGACCCCGGCGTTAAAGAAATGATCCGGCTCGCCGTGGAAGGCTCAAAACGCAATGGCAAACATTGCGGATTATGCGGCCAAGCACCGTCGGATTACCCGGAAATGGCGGATTTTCTGGCAGAAATCGGTATAGACTCGATGAGTTTGAACCCTGATACTGTTCTACAAACCACACAGCAAGTGCTGGAAACTGAAAGGCGTTTGAGTCTGGTTAAGTAAGCCTGGATTTTACAACACATACGAACTGCCCATGAATTCTCAACAGAAAATATCCAACCTCGAAGATTTGACTTTTGACAATAGCTTTATCCGTGAATTACCTGCAGATGCCGAAACCATTAATAATCGTCGTCAGGTTATCGGTGCTTGTTATTCACGGGTTTTGCCAACTCCGGTTGCAAGCCCGCAGAGAGTGGCTTATTCCAGGGAGGTCGCAGAGTTATTGGATTTAACTACCGATGTGTGTGAATCCGATGATTTTATACGGGTATTTGCCGGCAACCGCCTGGCAGCCGGCATGGAGCCTTACGCGACCTGTTATGGAGGACACCAGTTTGGCAACTGGGCGGGTCAACTCGGTGATGGCCGTGCGATTAATCTGGGCGAGGTGGTTAATAAAAAAGGTGAACGATGGGCATTACAGCTTAAAGGTGCAGGGCCTACACCTTACTCCAGAACAGCAGATGGTTTGGCAGTATTAAGGTCATCCGTGCGCGAATTTCTATGCAGCGAGGCCATGTATCATTTAGGAGTACCTACCACACGTGCATTAAGTCTAATGCTAACAGGTGAACCCGTTATTCGGGATATGTTTTACAACGGCAATCCCAAAGCCGAACCGGGTGCCATTGTCTGCCGTGTAGCGCCATCTTTTACCCGCTTTGGCAATTTTCAAATATTAACCGCACGCCGCGATCTCGATCTTCTTAAAAAACTTGCTGACTATACGATACGCACTGATTTTCCGCATTTGGGCGAACCTTCGCCATCCGTTTATATCGCCTGGTTTAAAGAAGTCTGCCGCAGAACCGCAGAAATGATTGTGCATTGGCAGCGCGTTGGCTTCGTGCATGGGGTAATGAATACTGATAATATGTCGATACTGGGCCTTACCATTGATTATGGCCCCTATGGCTGGCTGGAAAATTACGACCCAAACTGGACGCCCAATACCACCGATGCCGAAGAGCGGCGTTATCGTTTCGGCAACCAGCCGCAAATCGCTTTTTGGAATCTGGGGCAACTGGCTAACGCCATTTATCCGCTTATTGAGCAAGTAGAGCCGTTGCAACAAGCTCTGAATGTTTATACGGAAACCTTTGAGCAGGGTTGGCAAATTATGATGGCAGGCAAACTCGGCCTAAATGCTTTTGACCCGGCAACAGATGAGGAATTGTGTTCAGAACTGTTAGTTCTATTACAACTGATTGAAACGGATATGACTATTTTTTACCGCCAATTGGCTATGATAGACACCAACAGAGATACGCAATGTGAAGATATGATGAATCGCATCTCTGCAGCCTTTTATGTTCCATCGCAAATAACGCCTGAATATAAAGCCCGTTTATGTCTTTGGCTCAATCGTTACATCAACCGTGTAAAAATTGACGGTACACCTGATATCATCAGACAACAGCGGATGAACGCAGTCAACCCTAAATACGTTCTGCGAAACTACCTTGCTCAACTTGCCATTGACAAAGCTGAACAAGGCGATTTTTCGATGGTTAATGAATTATTGGAATTATTGCGCCATCCCTATGACGAACAACCCGACAAAGAAGAATTTGCCGAAAAACGCCCTGATTGGGCGCGGCAACGGGCAGGTTGTTCAATGTTATCATGCAGCTCTTAAGCGTCGATCAACACCAGAAAACGAGGAGATAATTATGGATCTTGGAACTGTATTTAAGATACTGGCCTTATTGTTATGGCCATTTATTCTTCTGTTTTTATATTTTCTGCTTGATAGAAAAGAATTTAACAAGCGGCTGGAAAAGTTTAAGAAAGACGGTTTTAAATAATGTTATTCTTTTTCAATAAACAATTTTGGAGCTCAAGCGACTATTCCAAATTATGAGGTAATCTATGAATTCAATTTATCAACACGCTATTACCCGGTTAATTTTTTTAATTTTCAGCTTATTTTATATGACTTCAGCCATGGCCGCTGAAGGAGAACAAGACATGACTTTGATACTCAAATCCCCGGATTTTGTCCATCAGGGAGAAATCCCAAAAATCCACACCTGTGAAGGCGGTGATAGTTCGCCGGGTTTAAGCTGGTCAGGACTTCCGCAACACACCAAAAGCCTGGTTTTAATCGTTGACGATCCCGATGCGCCGGATCCCAAAGCACCCAAAATGACCTGGGTGCACTGGCTGCTTTATAATATCCCGCCTACTGTTGCGGAAATACCAAAGGGAGTCGCTGACAGTGCTTTACCCTCAGGTACGCAACAAGGCAAAAATGACTGGAAAAAAACTGGCTCCAGGGGCCCCTGCCCGCCCATTGGCCGGCATCGGTACTTTCATAAGCTCTACGCACTGGATATTGAATTGCCGGACCTGCATCAACCCAATAAAACCCAGCTTGAAAAAGCAATGGCTGGGCATATCATTGCTCAGGCAGAACTGATTGGAACCTATCAGAAACAGTAGATTTTTTAGTGCATGGGTTGGGTTAACAATAGCGTAACCTAACATTTACTATCTCAATGTATTGGAGATAAACGCTATCACCTGAATCTAATTTGACCCTTTTCCTTTCTGCTTTCTTGCTCTTTTCTTCGCCGCTTTTTCTTCACGAATAACAGCGAGCTCGATCAGTTCCTGTTCCATCATAGCAGGAGTTTCAAGACTGATTCTGCCTATCATCCCGGAGCGTAATTCAGCCAACAGAATTTTAGCGACTTTATCCATATCAACGCGCCCACCTGAGCGCAAGCAACCTCGATTTTTACCAATGGCGTCCATGAGTTGTTGTTCGGTTTCGGGCAGTCGCTCCAGCTGAAAGCGTGTCTTCAGGTAATCAGGATAATGGTGAAACAGGTATTCAGCAGCAAAAAAAGCAATATGGTCGTGACTGATAGCGGTGTCTTTGATAGCACCCGTGGTGGCCAGTCGGTAACCGCTATTTTTATTTTCGACGTTAGGCCACAGTAAACCAGGCGTATCCAACAAGATGATGCCGTTTCCTATATCAATACGTTGCTGCATTTTGGTAATGGCGGGCTCATTGCCGGTCTTGGCAATCATTCTGCCTGCTAATATATTGATGAGTGTGGATTTCCCTACATTGGGTATCCCCATAATCAGTGTATGTATGGGTCTGTCGCTCGCCCCTTTGGTAGGCAGCATTTTATGGCACAAGTCCGGCAGTTGTCGTATTTTTTCCGGATGCTCAATGGTCACAGCCAAGGTTTTTACGCCTTGCTCCTGCTCCAGGTAAGTTTGCCACTGCCGGGTAATCTCTGGGTCGGCAAGATCGCTTTTACTGAGTATTTTGATGCAGGGTTTGTCGCCACGCAGGGTTGCAAGCATCGGGTTTTGGCTGCTGAATGGAATGCGCGCATCCAGAATTTCAATAATCAAATCGACCTGAGGCAGGACTTCTTTGATCTCTTTGCTGGCCTTGTGCATATGACCGGGGTACCACTGAATGAGCATAATATTATTAGTAAGATGATGATGAGTGTAACGAGTAAAATAAACCAAACAAAAGTACTGGCTGAGTGGATTTTTCGTTGTTAAAACACTTTTAAGCGCTTAACCTAAAAGACAAGATACCAGATTGCAGCTTTAAAAAGCAGGAAAATCAATTATTATGAAAGATATAACAGTGACAAGCAGTTTTTATGCCTATTTATCAAGGTTAAGATGGATTAAACGCTGGGGACTCAAGCGTAATGCTCACGAAGAAAATGTCATGGAACATAGCTGGGAAGTATCCGTTATTGCCCATACCCTGGCCTTGATTAAAAATCGTTATTTCGGCGGCAACGTTGACGCTAACGCTATCGCCACGGCTGCGTT
>Ga0105097_10001799_pt1 | contig 10352 bp, 13 predicted proteins | sample PPLLak12cMay2015_FD_87035 | JGI IMG/M metagenome (GOLD analysis project Ga0105097, IMG submission 87035) | Freshwater sediment microbial communities from Prairie Pothole Lake near Jamestown, North Dakota, USA - PPLs Lake P7 Core (1) Depth... | ecosystem: Environmental > Aquatic > Freshwater >... | reverse complement strand
TGTGTCCCGTGAGCTTCAGCCCAATGAACAACACCGTCAACAGACCCGGGAATCCGATCCCACCACTCACGCTACTGCTCGACTTACTCATGATCACCTCTAAAAGTTGGTCGGGGAAGAGGGATTCGAACCCCCGGTCTCCTGCTCCCAAAGCAGGCGCCTTGGCCGGACTAGGCTATTCCCCGACTTACAGACTCTATTATCTCACACTTTCCGTTGCGTGTCAAGCGTTTTCGACAAGCCCCTTCGGCTTCTCATCGTTCATCAGCGTCACCTTGAAGAACAGGTTGCCGTGAACGTGGTAGACGACCACGCCCTCGGCATTCATGTATCCCGGTGCCGCAACAGAACCCGTTTTCCGCAGGAACTCCACCGCTTCGTTGACCACATCGGTCGTGAACGGGCCCTGATAGAGCACCGGCACAACACCGCAGCACGGTGGCAGCGGAGTCAATCCCGGCGCGTCGGAACAGCAGGTCTTCCACCGGCTCGTATTGAACAGGGAGAACCGCTTGTCACCCTTCGTCAGTCCGTATCCCCGGTTGATTTTGGAGCCCCACCACTCGCCGAAGTGGCGGCCGGGGCCGAGCGTCAGAAGCTCATCCCGATGCTCCTCAACCCATCGTGCGAATCCGTGGTTGTCATTGGTCGGCGTGATCCATTGGCTCCGCGACCCGGCGCGAATGACCAGTCCAGTCTCATCGATGAAAATCTGGGCATTCGTCCCGTCGATCTTCTCGGTGATGATACACTCCCGATTGAGTCGGGGAATCTTATTGAAACCGTGAAACTCTACTTCGCTCATCATCTTCTCCGTGGTTGGGAATGAGAGAATCGGACTCTCGCCTCATGTTCCCGAAACAAGCGTGCTACCACTATACCAATTCCCAAAATTTGGAAGTGAGGGGGCGCTTCATCGATCCTAGTTGCCTGGCGGCAACGTGTCTCCACGCTTCCCTCTATCGGTCCTTCCCCAACCGGGCGGCGGCTTGCCATCGCAGGGATTGTCTGTGCGCGTCACCGCACTTCTTCATCGGGGACCCACCCCCTGACTAGCCAGTGACTACTGGCGCGGCTCATGGTCCAGCGGCGTGAACTTCGGGAACAGTTCGCGCCAATACTCGACCGCATCGTCTTCCATGTGCGGACCGTAGGATGAGTATTCCTCATCGCGGACGCAGCGCATCCCAAGCGCCTCGGCCGTCGTTTCCTCTGGCGTCCACTGTCCTTCAAGTCCGTAACAGGAACAGTGTCCGCCGTTGACTTCGTAGAGCTTCCCGTCCCGCTCATACACGACGAGCGCCGATCCCGAATAGTCCGCGCAGTCATACCACGCGAACAGAAGCTCATCCTCAGACGGGAAGTCCGCCGGGAGCGGATACTTCTGCGTATCGTCCCAATCATACTGCGGAAAGAAGTCATCCCGCACAGACTCACGCGAGTTCCATCCACCAAAATACTTCGTCGCTGCCATACTCTCTCCTATCCTATCACTCTCGCGGCCACAGGGCTGCCATACGCATAGAACGACCCGCCCTGAAACATGTGAAACGCCATGTTCTCAAACGCGACCTTCGTTTCCGTCAGCGGTCCAAAGAACTTCGGGAACCACGCCACGTTGTTCAACTGGAACACGTTGGACTGAAAGATCACAAACCAATCCAGTCCCGCGAGGTTCCGGCAGATGTCTGCGCGAGTCCCATAGTCGATTTCACTGAGCGACCACGTGGCGATGACCAGCGTGTTCTCTTTCTTCTCAATCTGTCGCACTTCGTTGACCCATCGGACGGGATACAGCCCCTTCAAATACGCTTGCTGAATCTTACACGTTGGCGCGAGGTCCAGCACCGTATAGGTCCCGGTGTAACCGATGTCGTAGCAGTAGCGGGGAAGCTCCCCTAGTCCTGCGCCGATTTCGATGATGTGGTCATACTCCGTGATGTCGCGTCCCGAACGCTGCTCCCACTTCATGATGTGATGCCCGCATTTCAGCGGCCACGATCCCGTGAGGAAGTTGTCCACGCCAAACGGGAGCGTAGAGACCTCATACGTTTCCGACGTATGCCCCAAGTAGGGTTCCGTCAGTCCCTTGGCCAAGCGTAGCTGCTTCTGTGGACTCGCCTTCCGATAGTAGTCCTGCAACGCAATCAGGAAGTTCAACTCTATCTGCGCCCAGCCCGAATACCAGAACGGAACTCTGCGAACAATCCACCAGTCTTTCAACGCGAACTGGTGTTCCTCAATACCCTCATCAATCAACACCGCGACCTTACTCCAAAACTGCGGGTCGGTCGGACTCGGATAGTCATGAGCTTTCGCAAAAGCTTCAACATTGGCAGCATCAAGCATTCTCTACTCCATCGTGTGCGTGGCGGAGAGTGCAGGAATTGAACCTACAGCCCCTCGCGGGGCGACAGTTTAGCAAACTGCTCGCCAGACCAGTTAGCCTACTCTCCGAATGTGTGGGGTGATCGACGGGATTCGAACCCGCGTAACCCAGGTTCACAGCCTGGTGCCTTGCTTTCGCGTCCTTTCGGCCACGACCACCATATGAGGAGCCCTGAGCACCCCTGCGGCTAGCTTCGCGGTTGCTCCTGCGACCGGCGCAACACCCACGGCGCGCCGGTAGTCTCCCCTTAACCGTGGGAATGATCTGCCCAGCATCGAGGTTGGCCCGTGTAGCACGGGTTACTGACGCAAGAAATTGCTGGGCGAACTGTCCACATCGCATTAGCGGGGCACCCCATGCTCGGTGTTCTTTGTCCCGCCATTCTATGTGTAATCCTGCGTCCCTCACTGAAATATGGGAGCGTCCTGCCGCTAGACGACTGAACCGCTAACGGTCCAGATGGGGATCGAACCCATGTTTCTCCCTGTGGTAGTCGGCGTGGGATTCGAACCCACACTACATAGGCTCTCGACCTATTCCCTCTGCCGGTTGGGGTACCCGACTAAAAAACATCACGGTGTGCTACCGTTACACTAACTCAGAGCAGCGTCCTACTCATCCTAGAACACCCGTCGGTGTTCTTCTGGAATCGAACCAGTCTACCGTGTCTTGGCGGAAGGGGAGGGGATCGAACCCCCAAGGCTGTTTAGGCTCGCTTGTTTTCAAGACAAGTGCCGTCGCCGTCCGTCGGCTTGCCCTTCCAAAACTCTGTCGCCGTTTGACGCGGTCAGGCGTCATGCCGTCAGAGCACCGGCGACATTCTTAGATCCACTGAATCTCGGCCCACGATGTTCCGCACGCCAAGCAGATATCCTCGGCCTCGTCCTCGTAGAGATCGAACGTGTCGCTGATGTTGTGCAACCCACGCTTCAGCGCATACGCACGCCCCACGCGCTTGATGAACTGGTCCTTGTGATGGCAGAGCGCGAAGCCCTGTCCAAGCGCCGTGATGACCTTCTGCGGCTCCGTATCCGTGGTCAGCGCGGGAGCCTCTTCCACCAACGAAATCTCGCAAAGCGTGACACGGCGATGAAGCGACAACGCGAGGTTGTCCACGAACTGGCGCAGTCCGCCCGGCTCCCCACCAAGACGGTGGTTGATGTCGTGCGCGGAATGCACAAACTGAACTCTGAACTGCCGACCTGAACGAGCTACTGTCTCCATACTAAACTCCCGATGCTCCTGGCATCTGTTTGAACTGTTACTACCTATTATCCCACAGAACACGCTACGTGTCAAGGGGAAAGTTGAATATCGACTTGGGAGCTTGGGCAGTTCACGCCGATATCCTTTATACTCCCTGACCCAACTGGTGCCGACTCCACGGATCGAACGTGGACCTCTTATTCTTCAGACAAGCGCACAGACCCTCTATGCAAAGTCGGCGAAATGGCGAGACAGGTAGGACTTGCACCCACACCCAACAAGTTAACAGCTTGCCGCTCCAGCTATTTGAGCTACTGTCCCGTAAATGGTGACCCCTACCGGGCGCTGGTCGGCGCGGGATGTCTCACCCGCGAGAACACAACGACTTACCGTATCGGGGCCATAAACTGGGGAGGCCGCCAAGTAGTCAGCTTGACGACGGGTGACTATCCCTTTCACCCCAGCCTTCCCAGTAATCAAACCGGTGACTGGGGGTATCTCCCTCACTTGTGGTTGTCCCGCTAGGAATCGAACCTAGTCCTTCCGGTTATCAGCCGGATGCTCAGCCGGTGAGCTACGGGACAACGAACTTACAACTGGTGTTCCCGGCTAGAATCGAACTAGCTACTCCGCGTTCGTAGCGCGGCGGTTTGGTCCGGTAGCCTACGGGAACAAAAACAATCCAAACTCTTACTAGCACGCCGGACTTCGCTCCGCTCCGCTGGGTGACAGGGAGTCGACCTATCGGGGCTCGCACATGTGCGATAACCTCGACCCTACCGGCCCTGTATTACAGCGTCTATCGTGCGGTCTTCAGAGTTTGGAACTTCAAAGAGCGATGTGTGGCGGTCCTAATGGGAGTCGAACCCATGCTTTCGCCGTGACAGGGCGATGTCCGTTCCGCTGGACCATAGAACCGAATTGTATTGGGTTGAGTTACGAGCGTGAAGGGGATGGGGATGCGAGTCCCATGCTATCTTCACGCGAGCTATTCAGCCCGAACGTAAACATACTTCGCCCCTCGCGGGGTGACGTAATCGATAGATGGTTTCTCATAGCATCCTCATTGAGAGAAGTGGTGGACCCGGAGGGAATCGAACCCCCACGATCTCGGTGCAAGCGAGACAAGCTCCCGTTACATCACGGGCCCACATGTCTGACCATTATATAGCATCCGTGGATACTTGTCAAGGTCTTTTTTTTTGGCTGGGTCCAAAGGGTGCCTTCCACCCTCGAAGCAGCGTCCACGGCCGTGTCGCGCTTGCCTCCGCCTTTGCTCGGACCCACAAGTTTTCGGTTGAGGAAGCGGGAACCGTTCTTGGTCGGCGACGGTATCCACTCATCCTGCATCAGCCGCTTAGTATATGTCTTGCGACTTCCCCAACCGTGTATATAGTATAGCAGGACCCCGACACGATGTCAAGGTTTATTTTGAACTTTTTTCAGACCGGCAGAGTTATGTCCGACCTTACCGGTCTTATTTGACCGTAATGAACTGGACTCCCACGGACGAGGAGCACCCCGCCTCATCGGCCGCGGTGACTTTCACCAAAAACCGGCCAATACGTGTGAGCGGTCCAACGCTGTATTCCACAGTCCCACGCAGGTCGTTTCCGGTAAAGAAGAACGTCGGCAGCCCCGACCCGACCAACAGAATGTTGACCGCGTGAACAGGACGCACCGACTGAATGTCCACCGTGATAGGCGCATACAAGTTCCGCAGCGCATCGGGGATGGCGGACGTTGCGATGGTCATCGGGCGCACGGTCGTGTCTGACGCTTTACAGTAGGTGTAGCGCACCAGTTCCCGTGTGACTTCGCTGGGCGCACTACACATCGTATCGTCGCAGGACACCAAACGCACCGTATAGCTCTTGCCGAACGGCAGGAACACGGGGATGTCCTGCATCAGCAAGTGATACTTGATGGGGGGCCCCGGCGACCCCACCGTCACTTTAGACGCAGGCACATCGGCGGAGTCCAGCGGGGCGCCTGTCGTAGGCGCGCCCGCAAGGAAGAACTCCGCACGATAGAGTGTGACGGTTGCGTGGCTCGGCGACTCAAACTCCAGCAACGTCGGGTTATAGAACGTCTGTGCGCTCGCTAACGAAGCGCACAAAAGCAGTCCTAATAGCATCAATGTCAAGTAACGCATACTATTCCACGCCTTACTGCTGGGTCGGAACCCCTGCGGTAATGATGAGCGTTGACGCTTCGCCCGCTTCAACGAGAATATCCAGCACGCCGGTGATGGTGCGTGTGTTCGCCCCAAGGTCCGCGTCGGCAGATACGGTGATCTGCGTCTGTCCCGGTGCGAGCGCAACGAACTCTGCGCTGAACCCATTGGCCGTCAGCGTTCCAACCGAAGCGTCGGACTGCGCCCATGACGGAATACCGTCAACCGGGGCGCTATAGCCCTTGGCGTCCACTGGCTGAACAGTGAGTGTAACCTTCTGTGTATTCGTGAGTGTTAGTGCCATATCGCCCTCTGAAACTCCGTTGACAGACCAAGCGAAGCCGACCGCGGTGCGCTTACGACGCAACCACCCAAACAGCTTCGCCAGGAAATTCTTGATGGTCGTCCACATGTTACCCGTATTTAGGCAACGATGATATCCTCAAACACGACCGGAATCGCTGCTCGAAAATCCTTCAATAACGGCCGCATCACTTCACGCATCTGCGGGTGCGCGGCATCCGCCGTGCGGAGCTTCAGAATGTGCCGCCACTCGCGGAGATTGGCAGTCATAATCAGTTCCGTCTTGACGCTGATGGGCAGGACATCCCGTGCTTCCTGCGCCTTCGCGCCCAGATTGCGGAGGGCGTTATACGCATCTTCCGCCATCTGCATCTGCTCTCGCCAGAGGCGATACTCCATCGAGTCCTCTGCCCAGAAGCACGGGCGGATAAACTCCACGCTACCCTTCTTCACGTAGTCGCAGTAGCGCGTGGACTCCTGCGTATAGGACACCAAACGATGTCGCACCAGTTCGTGGGACACGCCACGGTCTACGACGAACTTCACAGACGCACTCACATGCTCAATCACGGACTCATGCCCCGCGTCAAGCAGCATCTTCACAAAGCGGGGAGCGGAGTTCTCCGTCTGCTTATGTTCCGACTTGTAACTCACGCGCCCATACATCTCAATCGTCTTCAACACCTCATCCGGGTTCGGGAGGGGCGGAAGAATCACCGCATACGGAACAGTCACTATCATACTACCACTTCACCTTTCGTGTCGGGAGCCATCGCTTCCACCATGGACGCTTGTATCCCGCATTCTTTACCACTTTATGGATGTTCTGGGCTTTCGTCATGTCCAGTCCCTTGAACATCTCTGTAATTTGCATCGGTCCAATATCAAACGGCCGAAGGCCGAGAAACACGCGCCCGATTTCTTCCGAATACGACTGCGCGGCGCGCATGAGGTCGTATCCCGCCATCTGATAGAGTGCCCAGAAGGGCTTGTTCTTATTCAGCACCGTGTCATAGTGCGCGCCTTCGGTCGCCGTCATCTGTTCCCGAATGTCCTCATCCGTCTTGTTCATATTCGCATACATAACGAAATCATAGACCCATTCGTGGGCAGTCGGGTTGCGATTGTAGATTTCCCAATACAACATCTGAATGGCCGCAGCGAGCCGATGCGACTTGTCCAGTTCCACATGAGGATGCACTAACGAATTCCATTCCCCCGCCCATAACAGGAATATCCGCGCGGCATGTTTGCGAAGCAACAGGACATTCAACTCTATTGTCTGGAGGTCGGGAGCGTTCATAGGCATCTCCTGATTAGTCAGTGGGTTCTACATTTCACCACTACTTAGCCGCACCTGATGAGACAACAGGGAGCGATACGCCCCGCGTGGGGTCATGTCATGATACAGCGCGTCCTCATAGCGTCCCAAGAACACCATGAACTCCCGGACCCGACGCGCAAATACGGCGGGGCTGAAACGACTTCGCGCTTTCGCCGTCGTCACAAAGTCCTGCACCGTGATGGGGCGCCCCATTCGCACCTTCGTCAAGATAGAGTCATTGACGCGACCGAGGTTGAACGCGATACTAACAAGCGCATCGAAACTGTGCTGTGGAATCCCCACGGGAAACTCCGTCCGCACAATCGCTTCATACTTCTCAATCTGCACCAGGAACTCCGCATCCGCCTGGGCCATCGTCACCCGACCGGGGTACTTGGTCGTCACCCGCCGACCCTTCCATGTCTGGAAGCCGTATCCGATGCTGTGTCCCTTTGCGTCCCGATACGCTTTGGGGCTGAAGTCCTCAACGGCCTTCAGGAATAGAATGCCCTGCTCCGACATACGCTGTGTGCGGTCAATCGGGAGCGAGACAGTTGTGATAATCTGTTCTTCCAGACGCACTAGCGGCTCTTGGCCGAAAGCGGGAAGCGGAAGAAATAGCAATAGCAACGCGAGTATCAGTCCACGCATAGCTTCTCCTTAGTTTGGGGTTACCTACCGCCCCTGTGCGTGTGCGTATTTGGCGATCCAATACGCATCAGCCAGGTCAGAGAGCGGCGACTTCGCCACTAACTGCCCGTCTTTGAAGCGGGGGAAGAACAGCGGAATCCACTTGACCGCGGGTGGGTAGTCAAGGAGAAATGCGGCTGTCATTTTGTGCTTGTCGGCGTTGCCCTTCCCAGTAGCAAACTTCTTCACGACCGTTGGTGGAACGGGCGTGTAGTCAATGGATTCATTATCAAGAAAGTGCTTCAGGATGCCTGTGTTCTCTCCTATGTGAAAAACACGGCCCGTCGCGGCGAATGCGTAGTCCTCAATATAGACTTGCTTCGCGTCCGCAACGGACCGTATCCAGTTCAAGCAATACTGCGCCAAACGTGCGGCGCGCTCGCTCACCGTCCCTTCAGGATGGATGAACGTCGCTGTCATGTCATGGATTGGGAGTCCGACCATTCGGAGTGCCGTGTGCGAATACCAGAACTGAACTACACTCTCGGTGTAATAGCAAGCTGCGGGACACGACATCGAATAGTCAATACCAATACTCATGGGGGTATTTAGTCATCATCGGAGAGGGCGTCAAAGTCATCGTCGTCAAGCCGGTCACGAACATCCTCATCGTCAATATCATCATACGGTAGGACGTTGCCATCACCACAGAACGGGCAGAACTGAATGGACTCCCAGTTCGTTGAGGTGATGGAATACTCAATGCCACATTCGGGGCAGGACAACGCAATGGTTTTGGCGACCATGGAGACTCCTAGATTTCGCAAACGCCTGATGTGCAGGCCAGTTCTTGTGATGCCGTCGTTTGATCACTCGTTTCATACTCACTCAGTTTCAGCCAGTCCACATGCTGCGGCATCTTGGCCGCAAACGCATTATACGTCGCTTCATCGCACTCCTGATACGGCGCTTGACGATACACATGGTCAGACGCGGGCAGGAATGAGAGTCCAGAGATGAGTTCATAGTGGCGATAGACCCAGTCACCCACCGTCAGCCAATCTTTCTCAGGAACGCTGATGGTCACGCTGGGTTTGTGTTCGCAGAATTCATCGTGATACGTGCGCCACAATTCCATGTGCGAGATCGGGGAGACCGACGTTCGCACACGCGCATGAGATGGCGCCTTCTGTGGGAACGAGAACACCCATGTCGCTTCGGGGTGCGTCACATCGTCCTCATGCGGGAAGCCCATGTCGATCATCATCTTCGCCATCGGGTCTTTCTTGTCCATACGCACCGTGCGAATGTAGAACAGACTGTGACGGGGATGGATGCCTGACGCTCACTCCACTAGCTGCGACACGGTGCCGCTGGGCTTGATGCACGTAATCGCTTTGGATTGTTCGATGCTCAGTTTCTTGGCGAGCGACTGATTGACGGTGATGGCCGTTTCTTTGAGAGCGCGAAGCAGCGTCACCAGTTCAGGTCCGTTCTCATACGTCAAAGGGTTGTCGAAGATCCCCGTGAGACTGACACCGAGCAAGCGTTCCTCTTGAATATTCTTTCTCCACGTGGCCGTCACATACGAGAAGTTGTGAAGCGTGGACTGCCAGGTACCGAGAATAGTGGCGAGTTCGGTCTTCTCCTGCAACGTCTGGATTGTATCCTGTTCGCGGACGACCACTTCCGTCAGGTTGCAGACCTCACGCGAGCGCAGGATGATTTCGGAGCAGGGATTGGTCCCCCATTCGTGGTCCGGGTCCCGGCGTCCTGTCTTAACACATTGATTCTTCGCCGCAAGGCGGGAGAAGATCCCACGCTCGCCGGAACGGGATTCATACAGACTGAGCCATTCCTTCATGAACAGCCCGATGGGCGGAGTCTCCTGCGCGACATAGCTGATGTTGGCGAGCGCACGTTGCGGGTGTTCTTCCCACCAGCGTCCAGACTTCGCACTCCGCATCAAGTCATCGTTGAAGTCGGAGAGACAGATCAGCGCAGACCGGCGGACGCCGCCCACGACCACAACGTCAGCAATCTTGCATACCAGGTCGTGGCAATCCAACGTTGACAGCCGGCGACCCGCGTTGCGACGGAACAACTCACACGCATAACGGAACAACCCTTCCAGAGGTCCCGGGCCGCTGGCGCGACCTCCAAACGTTTTCAACGGTGCGCCAGCGGGACGCACCTTCGACAAGTCCCATGTGGGGATCTGTCCTGCATACAAGAGCGCAATCAACTCGCGCAAGGCTTTTGCCCAGCCCGCTTTGCTGTCGGGCACGGTGATGATGGTCTCTGTCGTATGGAAGTCTTCCGCA
>Ga0105097_10001798_pt1 | contig 10354 bp, 9 predicted proteins | sample PPLLak12cMay2015_FD_87035 | JGI IMG/M metagenome (GOLD analysis project Ga0105097, IMG submission 87035) | Freshwater sediment microbial communities from Prairie Pothole Lake near Jamestown, North Dakota, USA - PPLs Lake P7 Core (1) Depth... | ecosystem: Environmental > Aquatic > Freshwater >... | reverse complement strand
CGGTCAGTCCTTCTTGACGTCGCCGCCGGCCCAGGCGATGAACATCCAGCGGCCGTTCTCCTTGATCAGCACGTCCGTGTACTGGCCGGTCACGGTCTCGCGTTCCTTCTTGTGGTTCTCGCTCGCCATCATGTAGTGGTACTGGAGGACCGCGACGTTTCCGGTGATCGTCGCCGAGATCGGGAACAGCTCCTGCTGCAGCACCGTGCTGCTGTCGCTGTCGAAGCGGGCCCAGTGCTTGAGCGACGCTTTGTCGCGCGGCATCGGGCTGTTGGTGCCCCAGTAGCGCAGGTTCGGGTGGACCATCGAGTCGATCCAGCTCAGGTCCTTCGCTGCGGACATCTTCCACTGCTGCTCCTCGAGCTGCCAGAGCTCCTGCTGCTCAGGAGTCCAGGTCTGGGCACCGGCCGTTCCGGCGAACCCGCACAACGCGATCGACACGGCTGCGACGGAAAAGATTCTCTTCAACATGACTTGTCTCCCTGCTCATTCTGGTTATCGGTCCGCGCGCGGAATGTGCCGGACGCGTGGCCGGTAGCCTACGCCTTTCTCGAACGGAATCACTTCGACGCACGGGTTGTCGGCACCGACCATTGCGACTTCGAGCGAGGCGGGCAGGCCGGCGCCTTGCGAACCACGAGCTTCAGTCCGGACCAGACCTCGCTGACCGCGCAGACTTTGATGTCCACGACGCCCAGCGTGAGAGCAACCTCGCGGATTACGTCCTCGGTGATCGTGGTCGGCACCTTCGACGACTTCTTCGGCGGAGAAACCCAGACGGGCGTTTCAGCCCGCAGTTGGCGGCGGAGACCGGCCCGAGTAACCAGCGGTCGGGGTGGCGGCGTTCACGGTCTCTCGATGCGCCAGGGCGGGTTGAGGCGATTCACGCCTGCATTGTAGAGACGGACCTGGTGTCCATCCGGATCGCGCAGCCGCGCCTCGCGCCACAGGTACGCCATATCCATCGGCGGCTGCTCGAACCGCAGTCCGGCGCGCTCGAGTCGCACCCAGACCTCGTCGAGGTCTAGACACTCGAAGTAGAGCTGGACGCGGGACGGCTGCGCGGCTTCGCCAGTGACCTCGAGCGACAGGGTTTCGTCGCCATCGGGAAACACCAGCCGTGCATAGCGTGGCTCCGCGAGGACGATGGGCCGGAGACCGAGCGCGTGGTAGAAGCGCAGCGACGCTTGTAGATCCGAGACGATCAGGGTGACGTGGTTGAGTCGCATGGTCATCTCCCGGCAAGGATGGCTTCGTCGCGAACACCGCCTACGCTCACAGGTCGGCGACCGGGATCCTGCGCCAGGTCGTGCCAGGACGCTTCTCGACGAGGATGTGCGCTCCCTTGAGACGATAGGTGAGCATGCAGTTGACGCGCGGGTTCGTCAGCACCGCGTCGTTGAAGACGACGTAGACGAGGCCTTCGAGGCAACGCGCCGAGCGCGTGACCAGCCCGGGGTGGCCCTCGCGTTGCAACCGCGCGCCAACATGCTGCGTGAAGGCGTAGTCGGTCCTGTGCAGCAGGGCCGGGAATTTGTCGACGCATGGCCGCAGGTCGAGGACCAGCGCATCGCAGGCCACGTTGTAGACCTTCCGCTCGATGACCACCGGCTCGCCGGTGAAACCCTCCGCATCGAGCAGCACGCCGTGGTACCAGTGGTAGGCCGTTTCGTAGACGGTCGCCTCCACGCTGTCGCCGCCGTACCAGACGCCGAAGCTGCCGTCGGAGTAGCGGCTGCTCTGCCAGTGCTGGAAGGGCCAGCCGATGGCGTTGAACCACTCGGCTTCCTCGAACGGACGGTGAATCACCGGGGTCGGCGAGTGGTAGTGCAGCGGCTTGACCGCACTCTCGACCTGCTGCGCGAGGGCCTGCTCGGCGGGGTCGCTGCTCAGGTCGTCGAAGAGGTTGCGCGATTCGCGCAGCGAGACGATGTTGCGGCGCACGTCCCGGTGCGTGTCGACGACCGTGAGGCTCGAGAAGAACTCGTGCACCGGAGGCGCGACCTACCGGCCGCGCGCCCGGTCGAGGTAGCCGCGCACGATCAGCAGCCCCGCAAACCCCTGGTCCTTGATCACCTCGGCCGGGGTACGGTTGTCGAAGGCGCGGTTGCGCGTCGTCATCCAGCGGTAGGCGAGGTCGAGGTTCTGCGGGAACAGGAGCCGCAGGTCCTTGTGGATGCCGAGCAGGTGCCCGACCCGCTCGAGCTGGTCACGGCTGGTGCCGATCGCCTCGCCGCGTCGATAGCGACCGAGCGCCGCCCGGTTACCAGCGGCGAGCCCGAGCAGCGCCGCCTGGTCCTCGGTGCTGAGCTGCCAGTGCTCGAGCAGCTTCATGACCATGCGGGCGAGTGCGCCGCGGTCTTCCGAAGCGGCCGTCTCGACAGGTGCGATTGCTTTGGCGCCCATGACATTTCTTTCCGTGCACCTAGTATAGACCGGGTGTTTCGATAGAAACAATCGGTGTGCTTATCGAAACTCGCACGCCCCGCCAGCCAGGCGGGGCGGGCGGCGCTGATCAAGGCGCGCTTCGACGACCTGTGCTTGACAGTGGCCATGCCCGGGTCCAACGTCGTTCGCGATGCCGACCGAGTCGTCTTCATCTGATCGCCCGCGGCCCGAGCCCGATATCCCGCGCTGGGTCGAGATCCTCAACAAGCTGGCGATACCTCTCCTGGCGGCATTTGCGACGATCGGGGGAACGTGGCTGTCGCTCTACATCTCGGAGCGCAACAACCTTCGCGAGACGCTGAACCAGCGCGAACAGGCGGAGAGCAGCCTGCGCTCGAACATGTTCAGCCAGCTCGTCAACCCGATGCTCGAGCAGACCAAGGAGGATTGCCAGAAGCGAGCGGCGGACGGCACGTGCGTGGACAGCGAGGAGCAGCTGATCGCCCGACTGCGCGAGCGGGCGGACCGCATCACGCTGCTTGCGGAGCTGCTGGCCCTCAATTTCCACGAGCACTTCGAACTCGGGCCGTTGTTGCGGTACGTCGACCGCCTGCCGATGCAGACCGCCGAGAACCGCAACCGACTGCGCTCGGTCTCGCGCAAGGTGATTGGGCGCCAGATCGCGGCGCTCGGGCGGAACGGGGCCGGCTCGTGCGCATCGCCGCAGGGCGCCGCGCCCGTCGTTGCCTCGCCTGTCGTCGAGATGTGGCTCAGTTCGACTGCTGAGGAAGCTTCGCGCGGCCGGCAGACCTGCTTCGCCGAGCAGCCCTCCGACGGCAAGGCCGTAAACCTGAAGTGCGTCCGGTGGGATACGGACCTGTCCAAGTTCGATGTCGCGCCACTCGTCGTGCGCTCGCCGGACTGTCACGACGAATTCGAGTTGAAACTCTACGACCTGAACTGGGAAACACAGACCCTGGGGGCCAGTGCCGAACCGCCGCCGCCGGCGCCGCCCGGCGAGCAGAAATCTCCGGTCGTGAAGCCCCGCGACAGCTACGACACGGTGGACTTCACCGTATCGCCCTATTCGCTGCCTTTCTCCGACAACACGCTGCTGCGCAGTGGTAACCGCTTTGGGGTGTATATCCGCCGCGTGGAACCCAGGCGGATCCCCTGTCGACCACCGAACTGCGACCCGACCACGGTGAAGCTGCTCCTGTACTTCGTGTGGTTCCCGAAGGACTTCTACCCGCCGCTGGAGCGTCCGACGAATTTCGTGGACGTTCGCAAGGCGCTCAAGCTCGAGCCCGACGACAGTCCACAGTAATGCATGGAGATCCCGATCCTCAGACCGGCAGTTGATAGACGCCGGGTCGACTGACTGGATTCCTCCTCCCTGCCGCGGCTTTCGCGAGCGACTTCGTCATCAAGACCACCGCGCACGAACGGCTGATGAGGCTGTGGCATGATCGGTGGACAGGGGAGCGCTTCCGACATGGCCGACGTCTTCGTTTCCTACAGCCGGGACGACCGGAAGATCGCGCAGCAGTTCGCGACCGGGCTGGAGCGCGAGGGGTTCAGCGTCTGGTGGGACCAGGCGATCCACGCCGGCGAGACCTTTGACCGGGTGACCGAGAAGGCGCTGGAGGAAGCCCGGGCGGTCGTGGTGCTCTGGTCGAAGCGCTCGGTGGAATCCGACTGGGTACGCGCGGAGGCTACGGAGGCGCGAGCCACGCGTCGCCTGGTGCCGGTGATGATCGAGCCCTGCAGGCGTCCCGTCATCTTCGAGCTGGTCCACACGGCGGACCTGGCTGGCTGGAGCGGCGATGCCACCGATCCCCGGTGGCGAACATTCATCGACGACCTGCGGCGCACTACCGGCGAGGCCCGGCAGGATCCCGGGCTCGCGCAGCAGCGTCCAGTTGCGGCGGCCGTAAGTCGCAAAGGCGCGCGCCGTGGAGTTGCCCTCGGGATCGGGGCCGCGTTGCTCGCGGCTGCGGGCCTGGCGTACTGGGCTCTGTTTCCGCGAAGCGGGAACCTCACGCCGACGGCTGCAACAGCCTCCGCACCGGCCGTGCCCGTGGCGCAAACCCGCGTGACGCTCGCCGTGCTGCCCTTTGCCAACCTCTCGGCCGATCCGGCGCAGGACTATTTCTCCGACGGCCTGACCGAGGAGATCATCAACCGGCTGGCGCGAATTCCGGCGCTGCGGCTGACCGGACGTACTTCCAGCTTCTCGTTCAAGGGCAGGAACGAGGACCTGAGGCAGATCGGCGCGAAGCTCGGCGTCGAGCACCTGCTGGAGGGCAGCGTGCGCAGGGATGGCGAGCAGCTGCGTGTCACTGCGCAGCTGATCCGCGCCGAGGATGGCACGCAGCAGTGGTCGAAGACCTACGACCGGAACCTGAGCAGCGTGTTCGCGGTGCAGGACGAGATCGCGAAGGACGTCGCGCAGGCGTTGTCGGTGAAGCTGGATGTCGGCACGCTGAACCTCGCGCAGGGCGGCACCACGAACGTGGAGGCGTATGACCGCTTCCTGCAGTGGCGAGACTTTCAGTTGTCCGAGCGGCGCGATCCCGCGGAGACACGCCGCATGGTGCAGCAGCTGCGCGAGGCGGTGGCGCTGGACCCTGGCTTCGTGCTGGCCTGGGATGGCCTGGCGCAGACGTTGACTGCCCTGGCATGGCGCGCGCAGCCCGCCGAGGCCGCCCAGTTGCAGGCGGAGGCGGCAGCGGCACGTGCCCGCGTGGCGGCGCTGGCGCCGGACAGCTGGATCGTGCAGCGGGAGCGCGCCTATGCGCTGTTCGCCGACGGAAAGAAGGCCGAAGCCATCGCCGTTGCCAAGGCGATCATGGAGTCCAACCCCAGGTCATTGGAGCACACCTATCCGTATACCAACCTGATCTTCGCGGTGGGCCGCCTGGAGGAAACCGTCAGGATCATTGACGAGCTGAAGGCGATCGAACCGCTGGCGATGTTCTGGTCGCGCGACCAGCAGTGGAACCTCACCGCGCTGCGCCGCTACGACGACGCCGAGGCCGAGTACCAGCGAAGCAAGACGCTTGCTGGAAACCACGTCCAGCCGGAATACATCCGGTTCATGCGCCTGCTGTCCCGCGAGGACACCGATCCGCAGGCGCTGCGTGAGCAGTATCGACTGTTGCAGGACAGTGAGGAAGAAGATCTCCCACGTCACCTCCAGGAACTTGCGCCCGTCCTCGGGGATCGTCCGCGCATGCTGGAGGTCCTCAGGAAAGAGTTCGCGGCGGAGCCGTCCGCGGCGAGGGCGACGGTCGCCGACGCCCTCGGGGACGCGGACCTTGCCCTGGCCTCCCTGCGCAGCAGGTTGAACGGTCGCAGGCTCGAGTACTACGACTACTGGTCACTCTGGTTGTCGCCCTACTCTGCGTTGCGCACGTTGCCCGGATACAAGGCGCTGATGCGCGAAACGGGCCTGGCGGACTACTGGCGCCAGACGGGCGACTGGGGCGATGTCTGCAGGCCGGTCGGCGAAGACGACTTCGAGTGCGGCTGACGAACTGTTGGAGGCCGAGAACTTGCTTTTGTAGCCCGCCACGAGCGCCATGCTATCGAAAGCTCCCCGGCCAGTGAGGCGCGGCGGTCCTGCAGCACTCGCGGCGTGACGGATCGAATGGCGTGCACGTGACTCCTGGAACCTGGCGACCGTTGGTGTTGACGATCGGGCTTCGGTTGGGGCTTACGCGCAACTAGCCGACGGCCCACTGGGCGGCGATCCTTCCCACCTCAGCGAGCACATCCTCGTGCCGACGCTCGGTCTGCGCGGTGTACTCGCCGCTGTCGAAATACGCGGCGATGATGATCGGTGGACTGCCGGGCGGGAAAGTGATGGCGACATCATTGCACTTGTTGGTAGTACCTTCCGCGCGTCCGGTTCCGGTCTTGTTGCCGGTGCGCCAATCGGAGGGGAGGCCGGCGCGCAACCGATTGGGGCCGGTATTGGTGTTCTGCATCCACAGCAGCAGGTGCTCCCGCGAACCACCTTGCAGTAGATCGCCGGTCGTGATCCGCCGAACCAGCTGCGCCATCGCCAGGGGCGTGGTGGTATCGCGAAGGTCGGCGGAAAGGACCAGGCCCAGATCCGGTTCATAGCGATCGAGACGGGTCACCGTGTCGCCCATGTCGCGGAACTTCGCGGTGACGGCGGCCGGTCCGCCCAGGCGCTTGACCAGCAGGTTGGCGGCAACTCCGTCGCTCCGTTCCTGGGCCGCCTGTGCCAGTGTGGCGACGCTCATGCCGCCGCTGGCGAGATTCTTGCCCGTCACCGGCGCCCAGGGGAGAAGGTCCGCCTCTGAATAGGTCAGGATCTGTGCAAGATCCAAGCGGCCCCGATCCGCCTCGCGCAGGCAGGCGGCGACCAGCGCCAGCTTGAACGTCGAGCACATCGCGAAGTGTTCCTCCATGCGGTTGCCGCTGATTTCGCCGGTGGCGGTGTCGAGGAAACACACGCCAAGGCGCGCCGGGCCCACTTCGAGCGACCGCAGCCGCCCCGCGGCGTCGAAGCGGCGCATGGGAGGTGCCGCGCCGGTCGGGCTGGCCAGCAGGGCGGTAGCCGCCATGGGTGCCATCAAGAATTCGCGTCTCCTGAGCATTCAATTGATCCTCTGGCCAGTCATTATGTGGCTCCAGGACTCAGTCGCATGGGTCCTGCGCATGGTGTGCCGGTTGTGCAAACTGACGGCAATCCTGTGCGACATGAGCGCGACGCACGGCGAACCCCCGTGCTGTTCGGCCCTACTTCCCGGAACCGCGCGTCGCTGGCGGCGGCGTCGGTCCGTAACCCGCACCAAGGTTGCGCCACAGGAAGGCGTCGATGCTCGACAGCGCGAGCATCTCGTTCTCGTCGCTCCAGTACGAGTGACCCTCGCCCTCCATCTCGATGAGCTCGGTCTTGCGACCGGCCTTGTCGAGAGCCTTCTTCATCGCGCGCGATTGAGCAACGGGCACGATGTCGTCACGCGTGCCGTGGATCAGCAGGATCGGGATCTTGATCCTGTCGACCAGCTGTTTTGGAGAGACCTCGCGCAGCCTCTGCTCGTCCTTCTCGGGGTTCCCGATCGCCTCGAGCCAGTACGTGTACCCATCGGAGTCGCGTCCCCAGTTGCGCTTGCGCCAGCCGATGAAGTCGTCGAGATCGGAGATCCCGCTGATGGACACCGCGCACTTGTACAGATCCGGGGTCAGCGCCGCGCCTGCAAGCGCGGCATAGCCGCCGTAGGACGCCCCGACGATGCAAGCGCGCCCGGGATCGACGAAGCCCTCCTTTCCCAGGTAGTGCAACCCGTCCGTGATGTCGTCCTGCATCTTGCGGCCCCATTCGCCGTAGCCGCTCTCGGCGAAGCCCTTCCCGAATCCGTCACTGCCCCGGAAGTTCGGCTGGAAGACCGCATAGCCGCGCGCAGCAAGGTATTGCACCCACGGGTCGAACGTCAGGTGGTCGCGCATTTCCGGACCACCGTGCGGGTAGACCACGACCGGCAGTTTCGTCCCTTTTGGCGCGTTGCCGGGCGTGGTGAGGTAGCCCGTGATCGCCGTGCCGTCACGCGCCGTGTAATCCACGATGGTCACGCCCGGCCGCAACACGTCGGCGAGCTTGGAGCGTTCGAGGCTCACCCCTTCGATGTGCTTCGCATCGACGCGGTAGTAGAAGTAGGCCGGCGGATCGCGAGGGCCTTCCACATAGAGCAGGAGAGTCTTCGAGTCCTGCGACGCATCGTAGACATGGACGTTTGCGGTGTCCTCGAAGAAGCGGCGCAGTCCGCGCATGTGGCTTTCGAGCTGCTGGTCGGCAAACTCGCAGATGCGCACGTGCGCCGTGTAGCAGTGGTACAAGGCGCGCTTGCCGTCACGGGCGATGCGCACCGAGGAGAGGTCGTACCGGGCGTGCTCGACGATCGGCTCGCCGAACTGCTCCTTCTCGAGGTCGTAGAGGTAGAGGCCGACGCGGTCCCTGCCGGGTGGGCGCGCCAGCACGTAGTACTTGCCTCGCTGGTCGGAGGGACCGACAGCCTCGTATTCGGGCCGCTCCTTCATCTCGCGGATGCGCAACTTCATGAACTGCACCCACTTGTCGGCTTGCTTGCGGAACAGTCGGACGGTGCCCAAAGAGACCGACACGCGCACGACGGGGTTGCCGTCCAGGTCGAGCCACCAGCCAACGACGCTCGGCGATGGCGGCTCGAGTTGCTCGCCCTCGCCCGTTTCGATATTGACTTTGAAGAGGCTGCGGCCGTTGTAGCCGTCGAGCTCCATCAGGACGTGGTTCGGGTCGTGGTGGAGGAAGCTCGCGATGTCCCCGAGATCGAACGCGCCCGCGAGCGCGGTGCCACGGGTGCCCGTGAGCAGCATGACGAAGTCGCTCCCGTCACGGTCGATCGCGAAGAGGCGGTCCCCGAGCTTGCCGAGCGTGGAGATCGACATCGAGTTGATGTTCTTGCCCTCGATCGGTCGAACATGCAACCGGCACAGGATGCGATCGTCTGACTTCCAGTACACCGTGCCCATACGCAGCGATAGCCCGGGCCCGGCCTGGTTCACGGCCGCGCGCTGGATGTACTCCTTGTCGCCGGTCGTAAGGTCGTACACGAGCAGACGGTCCTCATCCGGTTGACGCGCGATCACTGCGAGATAGCGTCCTGACGGCGACAACGCCGTGTCGACGACGCTCAACTCGGAAAAGAGATCGTCGAGAGCGAGTGTCCGGCCAGGCGTGGACTCTGCTTTCGCCTCGAGCGGCGCTGCCGATTGCGCGAAGAGTGGATGAGCGAGACAGCAGAGAACGAGGACCATTGCTATGCAGAAACCTGCGTTCCCGCGCATGCCCGTGCACCCTGGAACCTTCATCCGTACTCTCCCTGTGGCCAGGCCGGCGCTCGCTCGGAGAAGCGTACTTTACTCATCATTGCACGCAGGCCAGAGGGTGGAGATCTTGAGGCAATCCGGCGCGACGCTTCAATCGGGCGGGTTTCGAAAGGCATGGTCGAACCACCAGTTCGAGGATTCGCCGCTGCCGAGGTTGTCGGTCAAGGACGGGGGCTCGATCAACGTCCCGCTCGCGTCCGACGACGTCCCCTCCCGGTCGATGCGGCTGCCTGATAGTCTCCCGAAGCGGATCCCGCAGCTCGAGAGCAACCGCGGACGGACGAGTCAACCAAGAAAAAGGGAGGTCGAGATGAACTGGTACCTGGTGGCACTGAAGAAGTATGCGGTGTTCGCGGGGCGAGCGCGGCGCAAGGAATTCTGGTTCTTCATGTTGTTCAACACCCTGATCACCGTCGCGTTGGCGATGATCGACATGTGGACCGGAACCTACGACGAAGACGTCGGGCTCGGGCTACTCAGCGGTCTGTATGCGGTGGCGATGATCGTGCCCAGTATCGCCGTGACGGTGCGCCGCCTGCATGACACCGACCGAAGCGGATGGTGGTATCTGTTGCTGTTCATACCGCTGATCGGTGCGCTCGTGATTCTGGTGTTCATGCTTCTCGACAGTCAGCGGGGCAGCAATCGGTTCGGGCCGAATCCAAAGGAAGAGCCGGGTCCGGGCGTGGTCGCGCCGATGTGAGGTCGTAGTACCCGGGATCTCTCGCTTCTGCTGTCTATCGGGCGGGGGAGCTTGCAGACCACGCAGGTTGGCAGCATCGCCGTGATCCGGAAGCGGAACCTGCCGATGATCTGTCAGCCCGTATGTCCGTAGGGATTCTCCGCCATCATGTTGTGATTTGGCGGTACGGCGCGTATTTTTCCGTTCCACTGATTTGGCCCGAGCCGACACGGACTGGATTCATTCATATGAAGACACACCTGTATTTCTCCCTGCTTCCCGAGGCCCTGATCGCGTCCAACCTGACGCCGCATCAGTTCGGCCAGTACTACGCGACCGGCCACCGCTACAAGTCCAAGGGCCAGGCGATCTTCTTCGAGGTCG
>Ga0105097_10001797_pt1 | contig 10354 bp, 18 predicted proteins | sample PPLLak12cMay2015_FD_87035 | JGI IMG/M metagenome (GOLD analysis project Ga0105097, IMG submission 87035) | Freshwater sediment microbial communities from Prairie Pothole Lake near Jamestown, North Dakota, USA - PPLs Lake P7 Core (1) Depth... | ecosystem: Environmental > Aquatic > Freshwater >... | reverse complement strand
GATTCTATACGTGGGCAGTCGTGTCGTGGTTATACGGCTAAATATACTTCAATAATTGATGAGGCTCCAAGGATAGGAAAGATTGCTAACTTCATTTTGGGTTTGTCCCGGATCAAACCGCAGGATGAAGATGTGGTTATAGATTTAGACTTGGATGATTATTTAGAGCCTGGTGCGTTGGAGATTGTTGCTGAAATATACGCTCGCAATCCCGGTATTCTGCTCACTTATGGCAGTTATCGTATGGAGTCTGGCCAAGCAGCCAGGTTCAATGGAGAATATACAACTGCCAATTTCAGGTCGCAAAAATGGAAGGCGTCTCATTTAAAGACGTTTAAGTATAAACTGCTAAAAAATATACAAGGGAAAGACCTGAAAGGTAAAGATGGTAAGTCGTTGATGACCTGCGCTGACCTTGCCCTGATGTATCCTATGCTGGAGATGGCAGGTCTTGACAGGATCAAACACATTAAAGAGTGCCTGTACTGCTACAATGACCTGAATCCGCTTAACGATCACAAAATAGCAAAGGAAGATCAGGTGCGTACAACAAAGTATTTTAAAGGTCTAATGCCGTATAAAAGGCTGGTGTGTTAATGGTTACTACACTATGGCATGGCAGGACCGGGAATAACATATTCCAATATGTGTTTGCCAGGCTCATCGCTGAACACAACGGTCTGGCTATGGCAACGAGCTGGCCTCATCAATCGTTTCTTAAAACTACACCGCACAAACCTGGACGGACGGTTCATGAGCCTCTGGTCGAGTTACGTGATTTATATCACGACGATCACGGGCAGGATTTCTTCAGTAAAAAATTAGTAAACAGTAGGGTGCTGTGTAATGGATTTTTCCAGCATCCAAAGTATTTCGATTTTCGGGATGGGGCTGTAAAGGGATTTTTCAAATTACCTGTGATTAAAAAGAGGCCGAATAATGAGGTTGTTATACATCTGCGCTTGGGAGATTATGCAGACAAGGGTCTGCGCTCGGTGATTGAACCGCAATGGTACGGTAGGATTCTGAAGAATATGCATTATACTCCTGCAAAACATAAGCTGTATATCGTTGTTGAGAATAAAAAGGACAACTATCTGAAGAATTTTTTGAGTTATCGGCCAGAGATTGTGTCTCAATCCCCCGCAGAGGATTTTCATTTTATACGCCAGTTCAATACGATAATATGCAGCAATTCATCGTTTTGTTGGTGGGCTGCGTATTTGAGTGATGCAGAAAAGATATACACGTTTTCGAGGTGGATACGTGAGCCGCATGGTGCGGTAATCAGGCTGGCGTATATGCGGAGGGCGACACCGTTAAACGGAAGATGGATGTGAAAGGGTGGGAGTGATATGAATAATTTAACGTTTCATGGTGATATGGCAAGCGGTGATATGGATATGGATAAGGCGGAAATGGTATGTGTGCCATCAAAACCGCGTTATGCTGGAGTAGATTTGTGTTTGAAATCCGGAGACGACGGCAAGTCCGGCATGAGTCTGGTAATAGGAGAAGTTAGAGGGAGTTGGTTATCTTTTGATGAAAAAAAGAAGCTCGGCTATGAAATAGCAAAACGATGGAATGCTGCAATAAAAGGGTAATGTATGCAAAAATATGATATTTTTCTGGTAGCTGCGCCGAAGGATTACAACAAGATACCGTACTGCCTGGACGGGATTAAGGCAAATATGCACGGGTTTGAGAATGTATATTTATGCACTCCTGAAGTCCTTCCTCAAAAAATCGTCGCTACAATCCATCATCCGGTGCATTACAGGACGGATATGCAAGTTTTACCCGCAACACCATCACGCTGGCGATATCGTCCCAATTGGGTTTATCAGCAGTTTATTAAGCTGTTTCAACAGGTGACGAAAAACGATTGGTATTTTGTGGTCGATGTGGATACGATTATCAATAAACCATTACCCGTATGGGAATATCACTATCCTTATTATCCAATATGGTACGTATCATGGGAGCAGAATAATTTACCGTATTATGAATTCAACCAAAAAATGTTCGGCTATGGCAGGGTCTACAAACATTCGTTTTTGGCTGACATGGGATTTTACCGCCGGTCATACGTTGATGAAATGTTGAGCAGGTTCAAATATACGCGGGATAGTTTTATCAGCAAGAGCTATAAAATTATAGACAACAAATGTTATCCTTCCGAAGCTGATATTTATATGTCATATATCGTGAAGCATGTTGCCGGTGTGTACATGATACTGGAATTGCGCAATAAGTGCGACGCGAAGGAAGGAAACAATCCAATGGAGCAGTTATGGTCCAAGGCTGATATCGAGGCGCATATCGCAAAGATGAAAAAGACTGACTATGATACGTTCGCAATTCATTCATGGGTAGACAGGAGTCACAACGTATGGAAGAAATAGCTGAAAAAATTGAGTCATTAAGTAGAACATCATCCATTCTCCCTGTTTTAACTACTTTTCAACCATCATTTAAAAAATCAATGCACAATTACAAGGTATTCAGGGCGCTGTTGTTTCAGTTGGAAAAGAGTTTGTCTGATGAGATGGATCGGCTTACTGTAAAAAACAGATTATGGAGGATGCTGGCTAAACTACAATTACTTCCTTGTAGAAACAAAACAGGCTATGGATCGTTCGTTAAATCGGCTGATATTCGTCTGGGGAAAAAGTTAAATCTTCCCAATGCTATATATATAAATTTTAGACTTGGAAAACAGAAATGAAAAACCAATGGAATCCGACAATGCGGGAAACGCCCTTTGAATACCTGCGCTTCGCAGTGCAGGAGACGAAACGCCGGCATGGAACGGTAATCGTAGAGATAGGATGCATGCGGCAGCGGTTTAATCATCCGATAGAGCAGGAGCCGGACACCTGCCCGTCTCGGTGCGATGGGCATTCGACTGCTCATTTTGCTGCGTCCGGCTTGGATGTGTACTCGGTCGATATCAACCGGCAGGCCGTTGTTATGACCAGGGAATATGTGAAGGGATATCATAAAACACATGTTGTAGAATACGATGGAATTAAGTTCCTGCGAATGTTCCAGAAAAAAATCGACCTGCTGTTTCTGGATGCGTGGGATGTGGATTTGATAAACTGCGCTGAAAAGCACCTGGAGGCGTATAATACTGCAAAAAAGAAGCTGACGGAGACGGCGCTGATTATGATCGATGACTGTGACGTTGATATGATTGATGGGAAGTTGCAGCCGTCCCTGCTATCCTATGGAGGTAAGGGCAGATTGGTAGTGCAGCAGTGTATGAATGAAGGGTGGAAGGTGATGAAAAAAGGAAGATGTGTAATCTTAAGCAGATAATATGAACTCGAAAACGACTATATTTAAGGACGATCTGCCGACATGGAAAAGATGGTGTGCGGTCCAAAATATGAATAGCTATGAACTTATGAGGGCGAGGGCTATCATACGATATGCTTATATGAAGGTAAAATCGGAATTATACAAAACACTGACAACAAGGGATGATTTCAAAAAGCCGTTAAGTGATTGTAAAATAAATAAAAACAAAGTAAATATAAGAAATAAAGGTACAACCTTGATGTAGTTGGTGGAAATGGGCAATTCTCTGAAGATTATAGGGGCGCGCAATGCGACTAATTGATAAGTGCAAACTGACTGAGATGGAAATTAGCCGCATCGAGTGCGTGGGGGATTGCATCAAAGTGACCATCGGCCCATATCGCAACTATCGTACTATGGACAAAGATTGGCGACGTATCGTGAATAACTGGCGCGCCCAAAACGGTGCGGAAGAATTGCCCACATCCACCAACACAGCAAGCCCAAAAAATTTGCTGACATTGTGGAAGTGGTTTGTAGGCAAATTCTTCGGGCGTTGCTGAGAACGTTGTTTGCAATTTCGCTCTTAAATTTATTATAAAGGCGGCAAAATGTGTATTGGAGATGTTATTACTAATGAGGCGCTGAAGTTGGAAGTAGAGTCGTTGCGCAAAGAAAATGCCGCCTTAAAAGCGGTACTCGCTCAACAGACAACCAACAAAAGGGATGCCATTTTGCTTTTAGAGGAATGTCATCGGGAGCTTAAAATTTGTAAAAAGTGGCCGTTAGTTCCAATGGATTGTATGTGTTTACATTGTCGGGTTGAACGATTTATAGCGCAAAACGGCACCCGTTTGTAGGCCGTTAGAGGAAATTCCGCCTGTGCCTTTAAATTATAGCGCGCGCAGGAGAAAAAAACATGAAAATATTTAAAGACATACTTAACGACAAAAATAAATATAATCATATAATAACCGAATTTAAGGAAAGCGATTTTGGTAGATATGTATTAACATGGTTGGGACCGCAAGAAAAATATATGATAGGAAAACTTGTTCAAATTAGATTAGAAGCTGGTTGTTTTGGAAGCGATTGTGTTTTTCTAAGGCATTTTGATAATTTATTAATGATGCACGAGAATCAGAGTTTTTATGAAATTGATAAAAAGTATATAAAAGAATTAGACATTTTATTTTCTTCTGTTGATGAAGATACTGTTGATGCTGAATATACAATAAAAAATGAAAATGGGAAAAGGGGATTTATAATAAAATCAGAAATCGGTGAAAACGAAACAACTCCAATGCGCAATATTAAGAATGCTCTGTACAATAAAATCGGAGAATTAATACAAAGAGAAGATGCGCGCAGAAAAGGGGAAGGCACAGGCTCCACATCCTCTAACAAACAAAAATTGTCATTTTGAAATTGGTAGTTAAAATATTATGGTTCAAAACAACAATTATTTGTCAACGTTGTTTGCAATTTCGCTCTTAAATTTATTGGAGGTTCAATGGCTGAAAACTTTTGTGTAATTAAAAAAACCATGACCGCATTCGAGCTTGTGTCTTCATATCCACAGGTTTTCGATGCCGCCATTGAACAGAGAAATAAGGAACTCGCTCAACAGACAAACGACAACGCTATTGCGCCATTTTCTAATACTGGTTGTAGCGGGTGTGAACATGAAGGTTCATTTAATAAAGAATGGGATGAGTTTTGTTCGGTATGTTGTCGCTATCAAGCAGTAATTTCACCCGATAATTATAGTCAGAAAACAGCGTAATAGCGCACACGTTGTGCAAAACTTCAGTCGCTCTTTAACGAGTAAATAGGCGGGCTTATGGTATTAATATTCTTTGTCGTGTGGGGTTGCATTGGGTGGGGTATCGTGTGTTATTGTGCTATCAAGGCAGGAGCCCGCAGGCACGCTATGGAATCCGCTCCTTCCGCACCGCACAAAAACGAAAGTGCTGCCATGTGTGATCCTACAAACCCGTGTTTTGTAGCCGCTTCGGGCGTTGAGCAAACGTTGGTTAATAAGGAGTGATAGTGAATATAGTTCAAATACATATAGGAACAGACCTGCCTGATTATTTCTGGATATCAGTAGAGCAGGTACGCAGGTTCTTCCCGGGGTATATCCATGTTGTGATACCGGATAAACACGTAAGTGATAATGCTGTCCGGCGTATCGGAGTGCATCCGGTATCCTGTGAATATTTTTATAAAAATCCTTTTTATAAGAGATTTTTACGGTCGTGTAGTTTAGAGGGATTCTGGAACGTTACTATGGGCAGGCTCATAATGCTGCAATTGTTAATAATGGAGAAGTTCCTACTGGACGTAATACACATTGAAAATGATGTGCTGATATATACGAATCCGGAAAAGTACCTGCCGCAATTTAAAGCGGCGGCCGGCAGTTCTGTTTTGCTGTGTCCGGTAGGTCAAAACCATGCCTCCGCAGCGTATTTATACGCCCGTAATTTCCAGGCGATGAACAAATTAAATTCACTCTTCATTAATTATTTTGAGCGGGGATCTGCCTATATCAAAAAATACATGGGAGATGAAGTGTCGGAAATGACGATGATGTCTCACTTTCATCGTGATAAAAGGGATGTTATAAAGTATCTGCCGATCATGCCCGAAGGAAGGGGAAGTGAGAATTTTGGCCTGTTTAAGAGCTGTTTTGATGGTGCCAGCGCCGGGCAGTTCATTGGGGGTACGCAGAGCGACGGTCCGGGATGGGCTGGCAATCATCATTACCTGGGCGTTGAGCTGCTGAAGAAAAAGTATTCGTTCGAATGGAGAACCGAGAACGGTATCCGGGTCCCATTCATGCGAATGGGACAACACACGTTTCGAATGAATAACCTGCATATACACAGCAAAAAGCTGAAGGATTTTGTATAATGGATATTATAACCGGTAATCGTTTTCTGGATATAGCCGACGTTGAATTTAACGGTTCAGAGCTTGTTACGCGGAGTACCGGCAATCAATCTTCTGATTTAATAATATTCTGTGAAACGCATAACCTAAAAAACTTCTTTTGGATGGTCAATAAGGGATTAGTCTCCTATTCATTTGTTTTGATTTCGCATAATTCAGACGGATGCATTACGTCCTATAAGTGGCGTGATTTTGATTTTCAGTTTAAAGAGTCGGAATTACCTGCAAATTGTATTGCCTGGTATGCTCAAAACATGGATGTGCTCTCGTCGCGCATCCGTCCCCTGCCTATCGGCCTGGAGAATTTTAAGTGGCATAAGGGCAAGAAGTGGCAGGAGCTGACGCAGGTTGCCATCAGAACTATACCGCGCAACAAAATGGTGTACATGAATTTTGAAGTATCTACGAATCCCTCTGAACGCAATATGTGTTTTAATGCCTTGCGGTCCAAGTCGTTCGTTACCAGGGCAATGACAAAGGTATCCTATCTGGAATACATCACAGCGATGAAACAGCATTATTTTGTTGCATGCCCGGAGGGGAACGGTTACGATACCCATAGAATGTGGGAGGCTTTGTATTTGGGGTGCATTCCTATTGTTCACAAGCGCATTTTTACGCAGATGTTCTCTAAAATATTCCCTATGTTTTTAATAGATCATTGGGATGAGGATGTTACTATGGATAAGCTGAAATTATTTTTATTATATGGTAATTTTGATAAATACATAGCAAAGGCGACGTTGTTTTCCTTTTGGCATAAAGTAGTTAAGGGGAGTATAAAAATATCATGAAAACGACTATATTCATTCCGTGTATACCGGCTCATTACTGTTTGCTGGACCGGGTAATCGATAGATATCTGGAGGCGGAGGTATGGCCGGACGAGATTGTTATTATAGTATCTGATGCAAATAAAATCAACACTGAATATTTTAATGTGTTGAAAAAATCGTATTCCAATGTTAATATACACTTGGAAGTTCATCCGGTTCCGGTTCTGCTCTATACGGGTGAAGCGTGTAATCTGGTTAAAGATTTTTGCAGCGGTGATATTATTATAGTTCAGGCTGCGGATGATCTGCCACACGTTCGCAGGGTCGAGATCATTAAACGATTTTTTGATGAATACGATATCATATCTCTCAATCACTCCTATTGGGGATTGCCGGATATGACGTATTACGGCATGGATAGCCTTGAAAAAATAACTGCTGAAAAGTTGAGTAATATAAAAGTGGTTCAGCCGCATACAATCAAACAGCATGTAATAGAAAAACCTGATGATGTATACGGACAGGGCTGTGGGTTTAAGGTGGCGGCCGGCACCATTGCATACCGGAAGGAGCTGGCACGGGAAGTTAAATGGAGCTCTGCGCCAAAAGGACAGGATGGGATTTTCTGCAAGGAAGTGATTAAAAAATACAACAAGTCGATTATTATAGATGCGCCGGTGTATTTTTATTATAAGTAGGGGTGTTTGATGAACTATCTCGTAGTCTCCTGCACGACGTTCGACATGGCTGGCCGGGCTATGATTCAGGGGGCGATTAACGGTATAGCGACACTGGACCGTCATGCCCATTTTGCTACATTAGAGCAGCCGCAGCATCACAGGGACGGATGGTTACCATGGTATGAGGAGCCGCAGAAAACCGATGAAGCATTCCGGTGGGCAGACTGTGTGTTGGACATATCCGGTCTGCATACGAACCAGGGCAATAAATATCAGTGGATGGCCAAGCGTCTCCACTATAAAAAGCCATACATTTTTATGAGTCAATCGTACAAGAACAACGTTGACAAGCAATTGTTCGCGGGGAACGTTCGGGTTATTGCCCGTGGAAAACGAACGGCACGGCGATTGATGGAGCAGGGTATTGAGTGTGTTGTTGCTCCTGATTTGTCGTTTCTGGTTGAACCAATGGTTGGTATGCCGAAATATCGGAGGGTATTTACTACACACATAATAAAGCAAATAAATCCCATGAAGGAACTGTTCGATCCATCTGTGGATATACAGTTGATAGAAAAAGAGCCGCAGCCCGGAGGCAGGGGTACAGTGTGGGAGCCTATTCTTCCGGGGGGTAGATTTTTTTATGGCATTCCGGAGCAGTTGGCCGGTATAGTCTGGAACGCTGAAGAGGTTCACACTGCCAGATATCAGATTGCCTGTTACGCTATTCTGGCGGGGAAAAAACCAATTATATATACAACGGGTCAGACAGACTATGACGAAAAATATGATGATCTGATGGACTATTACGGTAAAACACCGCAGGAACTACGCAAAGAGGCGATGGTGTCCTGCCAGAAAGCATGGGAGGCTGTATGCAAATCGTCGAAAAAATAATGAGGCGGTTGGGGTATGTGCCGAAAAAGGAACTGGATAAAAATGTTGCTGCGTATGGAAGGTTAGAGGCACAAGAGAAGAGAGCAAACGATCTGAAACACATGGTAATTGTCGAGCTGGCATCGTACAAAGATAAGGTTAATCAACTGTATGATTTATATTATAAGCCGTTTCCAGAAATAGGAAATGTAGGTGCTGACATAGTTGATAGAATTTATGACGGAAGGAGTAAAAAGATAGATGATTTATTTAAGGCGCTTGTTGAAAAGTGTGAAAAGTGTGGACATGCAAAATGTGTTTGTGAAATAGATAATATACCTGATTCTGATTGCTATTTTAGACCAAAACTATTGGACGAAAAATCTGTTGAAGTTAATCAGGAATTATTATACCAGCAGTTCGTTGAGTCTATTAAAAGCCCTCCTAAAACCCCATCTGAACAAGTTTATAAAAAAAGTGCGACTTATGATATTGGTTGGATAATTGGTTTTGATTCGAGTGCTAATTGGGAAACTCTTCCAATTAATGAGAGAAAGAAAGGCAAGCAGACCAGAAGATTAAACCCGGGAGATGTTGGATATCAAGATCCATACGAGGCATTTAAAAAGCAATTTGGTAGAGAATTTTTAAAATAAAAATCTTTAAGCAGATGAATTATTATGGAAAAATCTAACATTCACGATATATTAAGGGATAGATCATCCTGCAGGAAGTATAAGCCTGATGCGATTGTGGAGGATGTTTATATACAGTTAATCAGATGGGCGATAGAACGGGCCCCTTATGCATCCGGAGGGCCGAGAATGGAGTGTTTTGTTGTCGCTGATAAATCGGTCAGGTCGAAGTTGAAAGAAGCGTGTATGGGCCAGCAATATGTCGAGGATGCGTCGTATAGTTTTGTTTTCTGTGGTAAGGATGTCGGGGTGAAACTGCGCGAGGGATTTAGCAAGTTTGTTTTTGACTGCTCCTTTGCATGCAGCCATGCTCATCTGGTGGCAACTGCCTGTGGGTTGGGAAGCTGTATTATCGGTAATTTTGTACCGGAAAAGGTGCAGGAAATATTGAAAACTGATCTGCGTCCTACATTGATTTTAATTGTGGGGGTGCCGTTATGATGAATATGGATTTCGTTGAATTCATGTTGCGTTCGTCTGATGTCTGGTTTTATGGATTTTGGGCTGTTGTCTGTATTACAGGAATTACCATTGGATTAAAGGTTTTTGCGTATATGGCGGGGACTGTGTGGCATTTGAGGAAACAACAGCGTTGCCGGCATGAGTATAAAATTGTTGAGCAGTGCGAAAAATGTGGTTTTATCAGACAGGATATGTATAATGGTAATTGAAGATGGTTTGTCGATAAAAACAACGAGTCTCTGTAATCGGCACTGCAAAAACTGTATGGTTATGGCGTGGTCTGCGTCCGATCCGAACTATCATACTTCGATTCAGGATATCTGCCGGTTGATAGAGTTTTCGCGTAAGAATAATATCCAGTGGAAGTATATTTTATTGAGCGGCGGAGAGCCGTTACTCTGGAAGCATATTGTCGAGGGAACTAAACTATTATTTAAGTCGAAAATCACCAATGATCTGAAGTTATTCACCAATGCAATACAGGTATCGAATAAAGCTGCATTGGACAGAGTTGCAGACATTCTGCCGCACGTTCATCACTTCCGTGTTTCGCAGTACAATAATAATCAGAATCAAATTAAACAGCTCCGGGGGAGGTTTG
>Ga0105097_10001796_pt1 | contig 10355 bp, 12 predicted proteins | sample PPLLak12cMay2015_FD_87035 | JGI IMG/M metagenome (GOLD analysis project Ga0105097, IMG submission 87035) | Freshwater sediment microbial communities from Prairie Pothole Lake near Jamestown, North Dakota, USA - PPLs Lake P7 Core (1) Depth... | ecosystem: Environmental > Aquatic > Freshwater >... | reverse complement strand
CAAAATTATCCGAATGGCTGGACATACGCAAGGAAAGAGCTCCGCGATATGTGAACAGCGGAACGACATCAAGCGTCGTTGAAACCGCAGTCCATCCGGTTGATGTGTTGTTTTCAAACGACGGGTTAACAATCAAGTTCTGCCCGGCCTGCGGCTTCAGTATTTGCCAGTAGCTCATATAGTCCTCGCAAGGCTTTGCATCATCTGGAAGTCCGCCGCCGGATTTGACGGCGTAGCTGAGTACACCGGCGCGTAGTTGTAATTGTAGTTGACCGAACTGGACTGGGCCATCATGGCGCCACTGCCGCGCCCTGCGCCCATCATCGCCGCCTGCCCTGCGGCAATTGACGCGGCCCTGATGGTACCAATGCTGCTCACCAGGCCAAGCGCGATGCCGTCGCCGAGGTTCAGGCCGATCTCGTCGCGAAACACTTTGCTAGGGCTTCTGATGCCAAAGAAGCGCTTGACGCCGTCCATAGCGCCATCGACTGCCCCGCGCAGGCTGTCCAGCAATCCGCCGGCAGCGTCAGTAATGCCTTTGCCGATGCCTTCAATCATTGCCTTACCGAGCGCGCCAGCGGTCGTCTTGATGATCTCCGGCAGGCCTTCGAACCATGTCTTGATACTGCCCCACCAAGATTCAAACAGCGGCTTGGCCAAATCCCAAAGGCCAGATATCCAACTCAGCATCGACTTGCCCCACTCAACCATGAGCGGCGGTATCTTTGCCGGGATGCTCTGAAGCCACGTTGTGAACTTGCCCCACCAAATGCCCAACTGCGCAACAACCTTGGGCCAGCTCTCGGCAATCCATTGCCAGAGCTCTGTAGCCCACACGGCAAGCGCAGCAATCAACGGGCCGACGGCGTTAGCTATCCAGTCGTACACAATACTGCCCAGGGTCATTAACGCAGCGCCGACGCCTTCGATGCCTCCGCCGGCTGCGCTGAACGCTGCGGCCATTGGCTCCCAGTTGGCAATGATCAGCGCTGCCGCTGCGCCAATGATGGCGGCAACGAGGATTACCGGAGCGGCGGCAACAAGGAACGGCAGGAACGCCACAGTTGCAGCGGCGGCCTGCGCCAGCAGCGCCGGGATTGTCGTTGCAAACGTGATGGCGCTGTACGAGACAAACGCCGCGGCAAGTCCGCCAATCATTGGAATACCGGTGGTCTGCATAAAGCCGACGAATGACTGAAACATTGTAGCAAACTCGCCAAAGCCACTGTCACGCAGCGAACTACTGAATACGGCGATAGGATCACCGCCTTGTAGAAACGCGTTGACCATGCCTATTAGCGCGTCACTGATCGGCAACAGCGCCACACCGAGTTTTGACGTCAGCAGTGGCGCAATATCTGTCAATGAACCAATGCTGTTGCGCGACGCGTCAGCAGCGGCGGCGATGTCTTCCTGCGTCGTTATCACATCGTCTGCTGCAAAGATGACCTTTTCGCCCAGGTCTTCCCATTGCGTGCCGAACAGTGCCACGCCTGCGGCGTTGCGCTGGATCGGGTTCTCGATTGCCTCGAGTTTCGGGATGATCTTTGCGTAGGCGTCGGCTACGCTTATTGAGCCGTCGGCCATGCCGTCGTACAGTTCAGAAACTTCTTCGTCGGTCATGCCAAGCCCCGTGCGCAGCGCGCCCTCTGGGCCAAAGATTTCGTCTGGCACTTCCCTCAAACGAATACCAAGCTCTTTGAATGAGTCGGCGATCTTGTCGGTGCCGAGCACGCCGCCAGCCTGCCCGTTCTGCATGATGCTAAAGAACTGTTCGGCGGTAAATCCGTTTTCCGCCATGAGGTTGGAGTACTCGCCGAGGGTGTCCAAATAGTCGCCGCTGGTGTCCATGCCTTTTTCGAAGCCGGCAATAACCATGTTGGTTGCCTCTTCGCCGCTCAGGCCGAACTCTTCCATTAGCGTCTTAACTGAGCTTACGACGTTTGGCACGTCAGCGCCGTACTTTACCGACAGCATATTAGCGTCGTTGAGCAGCTGCTGCATATCGACGCCGTCGGCAAGACCTTGCAGGATGGTGCGTGCACTTGACGCCTGATTACCGGCCTCAAGGATTGCGGAACCCAGAGTGCCGACAAGGCCGACAAGGCCGCCGATAGCATCGGCAACAACTGAGCCAGTCGCAAAGCTGGCAACGCTACTCCAGAACGATTCTTGTTTTTTCTCGGCGTCCTCAGTATCTTTACCGAGAACGCCGAGAGACTTTGCAATCTTATCTAATGCCTGTTGGGCGTCGGTGCTGTCACCGCTTACGATGATTTCCAGTGTTGCGGCCACGGCGCTTATTCTCCCGTTCCTGATGCGCGTTACGTTCTGACATGTAGATTATTCCGTATGTCAGCCATTCCTCGTTCAGGTCTTCTTCCATCTGCTGCGCGCGAAGTGGGTCACCTTGCGCCAGGGCAAGCAACACAATCCAGAATGGCGTTTCTTTGACACTGCCCCGTAGCCAGTGCCTGATCTCGCGACGTGCTACGGGGTCGTCGAGTTTCCCGCCATAGCCTTTAGTGCGCCAAGCAGTTGATCCTCGCTGGCGTCCCAAAGCGCGTCCTGTGCCGTGTCGTAGCCGGCATGCTCAACAACGAACGGCGCAAGCAGGGCAATGACTGTGTCCCACGCTGCCGGGTCGTTCTCTTTAATGCGCTGTTGCATCATCAAGATTTGCTTGTTGCGCCTGGCGAATCCCGGCGTCTGCTTTGTCGGCGGCTCAATAATCAGTGGCATGGTTGGCGTCTCCTCATCAGCAAATTAGGCGAGTGTTGCGACACTGCTTACGGAAGTAATGTCAAGCCAGTTGGTCAACGTCGCATTGTACGTACCATCCCAGGTGAGATCATACGTAATCACGCCGTCTGTGTCGGTGAAAATCTCCGGGGCCGTGGTCAGTGTACCAGCAAAATCAATTGTAAGACTTTGCGTACCCTGCGTGGCGACAAGCCGAATCTGATTCTGCGTCAGTGCCGGCGCAAGAAGACCGTTAACAATCGCCTCGGTCTGTGACGTCACTTCCAGCACAAGCTGCAGCGAACCAGTGTAGCGGTTTTCTACGTAGGTACGCGGCTCCACTGCGCCGAGTCCGTACACCAGTTCACGGCTGGCCTCTACCGACAATTCAGCGCTCATGTAGGTAGCCGTGATGGCCGTAGTACCGATGGTGCCGCCCCATGCGTCAATGTACAGAACTGTGTCATTGCCCATGATCGGCGTTACGGTGCGGTCACTCAACGACGCGAAGGCATCCTCTACGACGCGCTTACCGATTAAGTCGCTGCTAGCAGTCCATGGCGCATTAGAGGCAAGCGAGATAGTTGTACTCGTAATGAGTCCGCCGTGCAGGCCATAGACAAACGTGCCCTGACCCTGTACCAGCGTCAGCAGGCGCGGCGTGGTAACAGCGGTAGTCGGCGCGGGATAATCGCGCGTGTACGGGCCGCCGCCGCTGGGCGTTGCTTCGCTAAAAAGGTTGTCCAGAATATACGAAACGTCTTCGTAGCTGAGTACCACTTCCATTGACGCTTCGCCGCCAACGCTGTCCAGCGTAGCCACGTGGCCCGGCGCCAGAGAGCCGCGCATATCCTCGTGTACTGTCGACTCGACAATAGGCGTCAGCGTGATATCAGTAACAAGCATGAGTTTCGCCGTCGGATTGACGGACGTCCCCCATGTGGTTTCTTTGCCGATCTGTACGGCAAGAAGATCGCGCGGTGCAGCCGGCATGATCTAGGCCCTCCTAAGTCAGATACTCAGAAATAGTCAACGTTGCCAAAACGCCCCAATAATATTGCCCTGAACCGCTGGGCCATTCATACGTAACAACGTCAGTCGAAACACGATCCAGCGTAGTGCGGCTCCCTGCGCTGGCCTGTCCCGGCTCACGGAACGATCGCATTGCGGTAGCATACGCACCGCAGTACGTGACCAGCGGGCGCAGCACATCAAGCGGGCCGCGCATCTGTGCCGCTGGGCGTACCAGCAACACATCTTGCAATGTCCAGATGACGCGCGCGCCAGTGCCCAGCGCAATAAATCCGAAGTCCTCGCGCTGACGACTGCTGATAGGCGTAATGATGCGCGCCGGCAGCTGCGCAGACTCAATACTGTTTGGTGTGGTCTCCAACCAGTACACCGTAGGCGCCACGCTGTTGTATAACACAGCCTGTGACGCCAGCCGATCGTAAATGTTTGCAATCTGGCTCATCGCAAGCGCCGATATCTAATGCACGTGTCGAGCACGTCGCGCGGTATGGCTGTCGGCATAAGCGTTACACCGTCGCTGCTGATTGTCGGTGCAGCAATATCGAAAGCGTTATCTCGCTGCCGATAATACGAAAACGCCAGGCGGATGGTAGCGTGCACAATGTCCAGCGGCGCGGTAATACTGTAGGCCCATCGGCCAGTGACAGCGATTTTCTGCTCCGGCGTATCGTCCCATTCCCACGCCACGTCAAGGCCGGATTTGAGCCGCAGGCCGTAGTACGGCAAAGCGTTGCGCGGCTCTGTCACCAGCCCGCTAAGGGCGATAGTGGTACCATCGCCGTTCAGTACGCTGGTAAGCTGGCACAGGTCGAGGCCTTCGTCAAACCAGAGCATCAGGCCTTCGACGTCGCGCACCGCATCAAAATACTTAATAGTGTCTGATGCTGCCTCAAAGACTCGCCCGGCGCCCGCTGGCGACTCAATAAAGGCCTGCGCACGCGCCAGCATTTGCGTCAACAGCGTGTCATCTGCCGTTGTTGCCGTTGGAATGCCGAGATAAGACTTCAGATCAGTCAGGCTTGCATATGCCATTCAATGACCACCAATCCACGCTCAGCGTAGCGCGTAGCACGCTCAGCGTCCCACGGTATTACGTCTCCAGCTTTGTATTGTCGTCGTGTCAATACGTCACTGAACGCCGACACAGCCCGCACTACCATTACTGGTAATGCGGGCTGCTCTGCCGACACAGCGACGTTAATTGCAGTGCTGCGCCGGCGTGCCATCAGACAACCACCTGCGCAACCGTGGTGTCGTGCGTCACGTCGGCATAGCGCGCAACCGAACCGAGAAGCACACCGGCGATCTGCGCGCCGGTATCGCCGTTGCCAACTGTCGCGGTGAGCTTGACGTGCGTGTAGCCCGTCAGCGCGTCAATGCCGGCCTCAAGCAGTACCTGCTTGTTGTCGTCAGTGGCAGTCAAGTTCGTTGCCGTCTTGATTGCCGTGCTGCCGGTGCCGCTGCCGTCGGTAGCGCCCAACAAGCGGATCAGGGTAACGCCGATGTCAGTAGCACCGAGAAGCACGACGCCAATAATGCGGCGGTAGAGCTTGACGGCAACCCATCCGGTCTCGGCGGCGGCATTGTCAACCAGCGCCGGGTTAATCGTATCCAGTAGCGCCACCGTCTCGGTGAAACGCTCAGTGTAGTTGGGCATGGTACAAAACCTCCTAGTTCAGATACACAAACGGCGACACCGTGTTGGTGTTGTCCGCCAGCGTGATCGGCGCCTTGATCCACGGCTGACCATCCATGCGGTGCGTGAAGCGCCACGTCATCTGGTCATTAAGGAATCGGTAGTGCTCCGACGATGCGATAGCCAGTGAGCGCCGATCGCCGATGACGTAGTACGAGAAGTCAGCAAGGATGACGTCGCCAGCAGAGCCCGGCGCAGCCACCTTCTCAGAGAAGATCACCGGCAGGCCCATCAACCGCGTCGGCAGGCCGTCGCGCAGGTTCTGCGAGAACGTTACCATCGTGTTGCTGGTCTGCTGCAATGCGGCAAGGTCCGGCAACAGATAGGGATGCAGAATCCATACAGCGTTGCCCTGCGAACTGGGCAGCAAAGACTTCAGCATCTCCGTCACGTCGGCGTAGTCAAGGTCGTTGCCGCTGCCAGCGCGCGTAACAGGGATGGCGGCAGGCGCGTTGACAACGCCCAGCGGCTGGCCGACGCCGTTACCGCGAAGGCATGCGTAATCCTCGTACCATCCAATGGTACGGCCCATCATGTTTGCCAGAAGCGACTCAAGAGCAACCGCGCTGTCTTCCATGAGTTCGTTAGAGGCCAGTGTGTGACCGCCGAGCTTGTTTGCAGTCAACGTGATCTGATTGAACTCTACTGACGTTTCGGCAAGTGTACCGGCTTCGCCAGTCCATGATGCAACCATGCCGCCAAAGAAGTTTGACTTGCCAACGCCAGCGGTGCCGTTCTGGTCCAGCGCCGGAATGTTCAGCGTGTTACTGTTCATCGGCTGAATGTACGCGCGCGGCCGAACGATGGCGTTCTCTGCGGCGATCTGGAGCAGGCGCGGCAAGAACTCAGCCGGTACCAGATAGCCGCCGGTGCTGCCGGCGCCTTCGGCCTGTGCGGCCTTAACGCTGCCGTCACGGGATTCAATACGACTGTTGTAAACGCTATGCAGGCGCTTGTAGTCGCCGCGCTTGACGGCCATGAGGAAGTCGCCAAACGTCTTTACTTCTTTGTCAGCCGTGCCGCCGTCCGGCGAAACGCCGCCGACAACAACGCCGCCGCGTCGTTCAACCGGCATCTGCTCCAGGCGCTTTAACGCCTCGCCGACGCCGTCGCTGATGAGTCCCTTAAGGGTCTCCGTGGTGATCTCCATGAGGAATTACTCCGTAACTCTGATAGTCGATTGAACGATAACCACCACGTCGCCGCGCTGTTGCGCCTCTGGCGTCGCCTCCGGTGGGAGAGATTTTGTAATCATGGCGCTGGTACGCGGCTCTGCCGGTGTCGGCGTAAGCGATGCCTCGGCCAGTTGCCAGAATGTAATCATGGCAGACTTGCCGACGTTCTGGCGCTCCACCAGGTGAGACGCTGCGCCGCTGCTCCATCCCAGCTTGCCCTTTTGGACCATATCGTAGATAGCGGCCTCGTACTCGTCGCGCATCATTAGCTGCGCTTCGATCCAGACGCCAGCATCATCAATCTTGGTGACCATGGCCTTACCGAGTCGGCGTTTACCGATAGTCTGGTCCATGCCGTGCTGATAGTACACCGGCAATGCATCGCCCTGGTCTACGCCAAATTGCGTTGACTTCACAAAGAAGTCACCGGCGAGATCAGGCGTCGCGTCATCGCTGAACAGCACCAGATAGCCGCCGATCTTGCCGTTGCCGAGAGCCTTCACGCTGCCGGCAGACTTCGCCATTTGCCACGATGCGGGCAGGGCGTCCTCTAAGCCTTTGCGTCGTGCCAGCACTGTCAGGCGTTGCTTGAACTGCTCAAACGTCACTGGACCGCGGTATCGGCCCCAGCTGGATACAGCATCCTGCACGTCGCCGCGAGTCATTACAGGAAACGCGCGCTCCTCAGGAATGACAAAATCCTCATCGGTGAGCTTTGCGCGTTCGATGCCGCCGTACAGTTCTTCCTTGACGCCCATCGCGTCAGCAATGAGCTGCTCTAACGTCGGCTCAGCGTCTTCACGCTCCGTCATGTCGTCGTCGTAATCGTCGTCATGCATTGCACATTGCGCGCCCAGCTCCATCATCAGATCATGCACGCGCTGAATGCGCTCCATGTCTTCCGCACTGTTGCGCCGTCCGACTTTAACAGATTGTTTAGTCATTCTGTTTACCCTCCACTAAACACAGTATAACAGCATCGTCAACGCTTGCTATTAAGCAGTTTTTGCAGGCGCGCTTCAATGACTTTTCGCATGGCGCCGCCGCGCTCAACGCGCTGCACTGCCAGCCGATCGGTGACCCAGCCGCGCCGAGTGTGTACGCGGGCCTGCCTGTCGTAGCTGTGTACCCATTGCGCGTATGACGCCGTATTCACTACCAGCGCTGAGCCGTCGCCGCGCGATCGCACATCCCAGCGTCGGCCCATCATCTCCGAGGTCTTGCGCCCGCTCTTGCGCCCGTTGCGGTTCTGATAGCGCGTGCCGTAGCCCCGTTCGTACCACGACGGCGGCGTGTATGGCGGCGCTGGCGGGTATGGCGCAATCTCAGCGCGCACCAGTTCGCCCACCGCGAGATACGCAGGTGCCATTGATCGATCGAAATCCAGGCGCAGCTCTCGCGCCAGCGCTGCTACTCCGTTGATCTTTATTGCCATCAAATTGCCCCGTTTTCCCTATTGCATACGTATAGCACTAGCGCTATACTCAGTTTATGCCAGTGAACGGTTCGCTGGCGTACAGAGGAGTCTTCACCATGACCACCACGACGGCCCGCACCGCCCGCACCGCCCGCACGGCCCGCACGGCCGCTCAGGCCGCCATCGCCCCGATCGCCGCGGCCTACGTGGCCGCGAACGTCGCCCTGCTGGTGGCGATCGCCCGCATCGACAAGCTGGACGACGCGCACGTGTCGGCCAACAGCCCGGCAGCGCGGCAGGCCGTCGCCGCGTGGGACAAGGCATACCTGACCCTCGAGGCCGCCCGCCAGACCTACGAGTGGGAGTTCGAAGCACTCGGCTTCGGCAGCGAGTACGAACTCGAACTGTACGCCGGCTGGGACTGGGACATGCCCGAAGACTACATCCGGCTTAGCCGGGTCTAGGCCCCACGGTCCACACCGCCCGCACCGCTCAGCCCCGGCCACTCGGCCGGGGTTTCTCTTTGCCCTGATCACTGCGTCGCCGCCGTTAGATTGCCCAGTTTCTCGTATTGCATGCGTATAGTGTTTGCGCTATACTCAGTTTATGCCAGTGAACGGTTCGCTGGCGCACAGAGGAGCTTCACCATGACCGCGTTCATCACCTCTTTTGGTTTTGTGCCAGACTTTGTACTCGAGATCGCGCAGGCAAACCGCAACAAAATCGGGATCACGTTTCAACTCTTGTCGAGGCCTTACGTGCGGGACTCGTTCAGCCCGCAAGAACTCATGGTGATGGCCGCGGCGCATCACGGATTTTACACGCAGACGGGTCACGTGTACCTGCGCGACAGCGACGATGTTTTTGTTAAGACGCATGCGAACACGTTGTACGGCTTTCGCATCACCCCGAAGAGTTGGATTTGGTTGACCGACTCCATTGGCCGGATTGCCGAATAACTCACCTGGTCCACATCGCCCCCAGCCGCACGGCTGGGGGCTTTGCTTTGCCTTGCGCTCAGGCGTCGTCACTGACCTGCTAAGCGCAGCACAGTGGAGCATCGGCAGTTGACGTGAGCCGGCGGAGGCCCGCCGCGCCACTCGGCTTCAGATTTGCCATTGAGCGGGCCGCATATCTCGCATACCAGTTCATCGCCGCTGGTGCTCCAGTATCGGATCATGTCGATGCCCGACGCAGCCAAATACCTTTGACGCTCAGCAACTGCCGATGACGCCGTGCGCGTCGTTTCTGTCACGGCAATCATACTGGCGCGCACCTGGCCGAACGTCGGCTCAAGCAGCGCCTCCAGCTGCTGGCGCGTCATGCCCGGAGTATTGTTGAACGTCGCGAACGCGTCACGTAGCGCGGCCTGCGTCGTCTCGTTCAGTCCTGTCACCAGATCGTAGGTGTACGTCTGCGCCCACGCCAACGCCGTTTGGTTAATTACTGACGTTGCAAGTTCTACGCCGGTGCCCATGTCATCCGCCAGACGCGCGGCAAAGATGCGCGTCAGCACTGGCAACAATGCCGCCTGCAACTCGGCGCTAAGCATGCTCAGATCAAACGTGCCGCCTGCGATAATTGCCTGCGCTGCCGGCTCAATTGACGACCGCAAGATCGGCAGGATGGCGCGGTAGATGCGCTGCTCCTCCGGCGTCAGATCACCGATGGCGCGCAGATGGGCCGAGTACACGCTGCGCACCGCGTCAGATGTCGTAGCGTGCCCGAGAGCCGCGTAAATAGCCACGCTGAGCTCTGGCGGTATCGTAGTCGATACGAAACTCGCCTGCGCGCTCTTGCCCTCTCTCAATCGCTTGAGCGCCTTTGTTCGCCAACGCTCTAGGTCTGCGCGCATCTCGGTGTCGCCAATGGTCACGCTCTCCGATGACTGCTGTTCGACCTCTGGCGCTTCTGCCGCTGGCGCTGCTTCGGCCGTCTGCGTAATTGCGCGCTCCAGTGGCGCCAGCCCCAGCCACGCGCGGCCCTCGTCAACAAGCATCACCGGCTGACCAACAAGTTTTGTGATCTGCTCGGCCTGTTGCAGCTGGCGTGATTGCATTTCTTCAATGCGATTCTGATCTACCGTCATCGTCAGGCCGTCGATACTCAGAAACTCATTGAGCGTTGCCGCGTGCACCTGGTCCCACTGAGGCAGTACCGTATTGGTGTACATGGCGATAGCGTCCTGCTGGGCCGTCGCGTAGTTCGCTGCGTTCGACAGAATCAGCGACATAGGTACGCCGACTGTCGCAATGATCGCCTGCTGTTCCTGTTCGCTGAGCTCTCGATTACT
>Ga0105097_10001795_pt1 | contig 10356 bp, 6 predicted proteins | sample PPLLak12cMay2015_FD_87035 | JGI IMG/M metagenome (GOLD analysis project Ga0105097, IMG submission 87035) | Freshwater sediment microbial communities from Prairie Pothole Lake near Jamestown, North Dakota, USA - PPLs Lake P7 Core (1) Depth... | ecosystem: Environmental > Aquatic > Freshwater >... | reverse complement strand
TAGCAGATAAATAACCTGCGCATGAAAAGTAGATTGTTAAGTAAGTCATATTCTTAATCAGCAAGTCGGATGCTGTTGGCAGCAAATAGAATTTTTCTATCTAATAGCAGATAGTTTGGCCGGTTTCTCGCCACTACGCATTAAACTTTCATCATTGTTAAAAATGGATATTTTTTTATCACTGGTAACAATAAATGCTGAAACTAGTAAATATTTGATGCTGATTAGCAATTTAGGTGTTTTGCACGGTAGGTTTCTCGGGTAAGTTGATGCTCGGCCATTAAATCTGAGCACGTAATTTCAGATCAGGGTTTGATGAATAACATTAAGTATCCTCTTGGCCCGTAACTAAAATTCACCCCAATCTTCGCTTCTACTATTAGCAACTTTCTTATTTTCTTGCCTTCTCTCTCTAATAGGAGAAACTATCACGCTTCTCCTGTTAATTTGTCTTTCTTTTGCAACATATTCAATTGTCTCTGTATTTCTTATATTTTGACCCACTTTGAAAATTGAAATTGCACCGGCCAGATCCTTAGCTTGATTTTCCAGAGATTCTGCAGATGCCGCAGCTTCTTCTACCAGTGCAGCGTTCTGCTGAGTAACATCATCCATCTGCATAATTGCTTGATTGACTTGTTCGATACCAGAACTCTGTTCTTGGGAAGCTGCTGTAATTTCTGACATAATGTCAGCAACATGTTTTATCGAAGAAACTATCTCTTCCATAGTTTTACCTGCGTTATCTACCAGTTTGGTTCCATTCTCAACTTTCTCTACCGAGTCATCAATAAGGCATTTTATTTCTTTTGCGGCAGCTGCGCTTCGTTGAGCAAGATTCCTTACTTCTGAAGCAACAACAGCAAATCCTCGACCTTGTTCCCCAGCACGAGCCGCTTCTACAGCAGCATTTAATGCCAGGATATTGGTTTGAAAAGCAATGCTATCAATTACATTGATGATGCTTGCAATTTTATTTGAACTATCACTGATCGAAGACATGGTATGAACCACATTATTCATCATCTGACCTCCCTTGAGTGCAATACTGCTTGCGCTCGCAGAAAGTTGATTGGCTTGCCTGGCATTATCAGCATTTTGTTTTACTGTAGAAGTAAGTTCTTCCATACTAGACGCTGTTTCTTCAAGCGATGAGGCTTGTTCTTCTGTGCGTTGTGATAAATCCAGATTGCCGCTGGCTATTTCACTGGACGCCTGACGTACTGATTCAGCACTGTTGCGAATATCTGAAACTGTCGCTCTTAAATTTATACCCATTTGGGTGAGTGATTTAATCAATACACTAAACTCATCTGAATACTCATTTGTGATTCTAGTTTGTAGATCTCCGGCAGCGAGTGTATTTGATATTTCAATTGCTTTATTCAAAGGTTTTAACGTATTTTGTCTTATGAGAAATCCAACTACGCACATTAACAAAACACCACTAATGCCGGTAACCGAAATGAAATTAATAAGCCAGGGTATTACTGTTGCCTGCGTTAAACCCCACCAACCAGCACCTGCTGCACTCAGTAATAGTAATGTTGGCAAGGATAAGTAGAGTGCAATACGTTTCCCAAGAGTCATTTGGGAAAGTGCAAAAATCTTTCCAAAAAAATCAGTACGAACAACACCTCCATTTTCTATCTTGAGGTTTTTAGCTTTGCCATCAAGTATCTGATGATAAATGGGCGCCACTTTTTCTACTAATTGGCGTGATGGTTTGGTGCGTACTGATAAGTAACCGACCACATTTCCATTTTCAATTAATGGGGTAGCATTGCCAAGAACCCAGTAAAAATCACCATTCTTACGGCGGTTTTTTACTAAACCAGTCCAAGGTTTACCGGCTTGAAGGGTTTTCCATAAGTCACTAAATGCTTCAGGGGGCATATCAGGATGACGCACTATGTTATGGGCCTTGCCGACCAATTCGTCTTCAGAGAATCCACTAACTTCAAGAAACGTTTGATTCACATACGTGATTCGTCCCTTCGTGTCTGTGGTAGATAGAATGAGTGTGTTATCTCCGATCGGATATTCTGTATTAGTAACTGGTAAATTCACTCTCACGATTGTCATCCATCCTTCATTTATGAAATTGTATTTGGTAAACACGGTTTATTTTTCAGAAAATGAAGTCCTAATAACGAGAATCTTGATCCAGATCAAATATAAAGTTCGATTGGTTATGCAACAAGTTGATTTTATTGTTGAGAAAGATCACCAATGGTGAATTCTTGAATCCGCCCTATTATTTTCTCAATGATTGTGACCAACCACAAGTAATAGCAGATTCACACATATCAGCTCATGAATGCTTTAATACAATTAAAGCCTGCAACAAAGTAAAATTAGAAAATCCTAGACATCAATTTTCTCAAAATTTATGAAAATAATAACTAACACACTAGATGTTTTTTTTAAAGGTAAAGACCAAGTCTTGGTTATAAAGGGTGATTGGGGTTGCGGTAAAACTTTTTTTTGGGATAAATACATACAAAATAAAATAGAAACTAAAGAAGAAACTGAGAAAATTGATCAAATTGCTTACAGTTATGTTTCTCTTTTTGGAAAGAATTCTCTCAAAGATATACGTGCGTCTCTATTACAAGCTGCGAAACTTATAGCGACAGAAGAAAAGATTAATGCTTATGTTGAAAAGCATGTGTTTGAAATTAATGATCATGTTTTAAAAGCTTTTAATATAACAACTAACATTGATAAATTCACGAGATCTGTTGCATTCTTAGAACATAAACTTGTTGATAATTATGTAATATGTTTCGATGACATAGAAAGAAAAGGTAATTCTTTATCAATGCGTGACTTTATGGGGTATATAGATGAATTGGCTCGCAAAAGAAACTGTAAGCTAATTCTTATCTTTAATGAGAAATCATTTACAAATGAAATTGATATAAAAGATCTAGAGCAATATAGAGAAAAAGTTGTAGATATTGAATTGGCTTTTAAGCCAACTTATAAGCAAAATCTAAGCTACATATTTCCTGATACACATCCAGTATTTCCATTATTAGAAAAGGCATTAAATGTTCTGAATCTGAAGAATATACGGATAATAAAAAAAATAAGATGCCTGATAGATTTAAGTTGGTCTGAGTTGGAGAAATCGGACAAATTAATAATAGAAGAATTTATTAATCATGCAACAGTATTATGTTGGTCATATTATGCAGAAAGTTCTGGTTTATCATTAGAATTTGTAAAAGAACAACTGGACGGTGGAGATTGGACGGCATATTTAACTAAAAAAAAGGGGGAGTTAACGGATAAAGAAAACCATTACAGTTCAATTTCTATAGCACTACAACTTTCATCATCGCTTTTCGATGGACAAATAATCGATTACCTTAAATATGGTTATATAGATATCGAGGAAATAAGGAAAACAGTAGCAGAGCTATCGAATGAAATACAAAAAAGTCATGCACGTGAAGCACTTTCCGACGTATGGAATCTTTATGCGAATTCTTTTAAAGATAATCAAAATGAAATTGTAAAATCTTTTAGGGAAGTTCTCACGAATAACTATACAAAACTCAAGCTATATGATTATGCAGCTGCATTAGAAATGTTAACCGAATTAAATGATGATCCTATAGACTTAATGGAACTCTATATAAAAAACGACCAAGAATTTCTACACGATATTATTCAAAAAGAAAGTTGGACCGTAGAAAATAGTAAGATAGGCTATGAACCTCTCATAAATTATATGGCACAAATTCAGAGTAGCCGAGAAAATGCGTGGGACATTAATACATTAAGCGCAAGAATTGCTGATAATCATTCATGGAATCCAGAAGACATTGATTATTTAAGTTCTGTCAGCGTAGATGAGTTTGTAGCATGGATAAAAACTAATCCTGATGATTTGCCACGAAAATTGACAGAAGGATTGTTGTCTTTCGGTCAAATTGCAGGTAAAGATTCTAGCAAAGCTAAATATGATCGTATTACAACCAATGTAAAGTCTGCCATTATTAAGCTAGCAAGTGAAAGTTACATAAACAACCATCGGGCACAAATTTTATACAATATTATTCCGGAACAAGAAACTGAACTGGGATGTCCTTCGCTCCGGTCTGGGCGGCGTGATTTTCAATGAAGTAAGCGAACTAAATGAAATACTTGGCCAACACAACCCTATACTTAGAGCCCGCTAAAAAAATATAAGTAACTGATTGAATTGAATAATATTGTATATTTTAGTAGAATGGTGCACATAAATATGTGATTAACACTAAAAACCGTGCACTATGATTTGTTATATAAGCCAAAAGCAACCGCCCCTCGAAGGATTTGATACACCGCCGGGCATGATTCTTGATCCGAATAATCGCTGGGTAAAACTGAGAATTTCTGAGTAAGCTCTATCTAACAATGAATGCTGAGAGTGGTAAATTTTGAGCACTGCTTTACACTTATGAAAAAGGGCATTTACTTTTCCTATACACACATTTGCGACGGTTTCCCTCGATTGCCCGATCCGCTGAGCATCGATCCAAAACGCGGCTAGCCTTGCGGTCATAATGAGCACAAAGCCTTCTTCGCTCCGTTCCTTCGCCGAGGAACCGATTCGTTCACCCGAGGCCGATACCTTTGGCCGGCCGGTGCGTGGGTGGCGGCGCAAGTTGTTCACGGTGATCTTCGAGTCGGATACGCCGGCGGGCAAGGCATTCGACGTGGCACTGCTGCTCGCAATCATCGCGAGCGTCGTGGTGGTAATGCTCGACAGTGTGCAGAGCCTCGGAGGGCGCTACCAGCAGCTCTTCGGTGTGCTTGAATGGACGTTCACGCTGCTTTTCACCGTTGAGTATGTCGCGCGGCTTTTGTGCGTCGAGCGGCCGGGACGCTATGCGCGGAGTTTCTTCGGCATCGTCGATCTGATCGCGATCCTGCCGACGTATCTCGCGCTCTTCTTCCCGGCGCTGCAGGTGCTGATGGACATCCGCCTGCTGCGTATGCTGCGGGTGTTCCGTATCCTCAAGCTCACGGCCTACATCCGCGAGTACAGCGCGCTCGGCGCGGCGCTCGCCGCGAGCCGACGCAAGATCCTGGTATTCATTGGCACAGTGGCAATCATCGTGCTTCTCCTCGGCACGGTGATGTACATGGTCGAGGGACCGGGGAACGGCTTCACCAGCATTCCGATTGCAGTGTACTGGGCGATTACGACGATGACTACGGTGGGCTTCGGCGACATCGTACCGAAGACGGATCTCGGCCGCACGATTGCGAGCTTCATCATGCTGCTCGGCTGGGGCATTCTTGCGGTACCAACGGGCATCGTGACGGCAGAGATGACGAGCCGTCGCGTGCGCGAGGATCTGTCGTGCTCGCGTAGTTGCGATGCGTGCGGCACGCCTGGCCACGGACCGCAGGCGCTCTATTGCCAGGATTGCGGGGCGAAGCTGTCGGAATCGTGAATTGCGGTTCCGGTTAGAGCACAAATCCCAATATGTTAAACTGAACGCCCGTGTATGTTATTAAAGATTGGAGCTGACTTGGTATCGCCACGACTAGTAGCAAAAAATGAACCAGAAGAACCAACGCTGCGATTGGCCGTTTTAATTGATGCTGATAATGCTCAGGCAGCTGTCATTGAAGGACTTCTCGCTGAAATCGCAAGATTCGGAGAAGCTACTGTGAAGCGTATATATGGTGATTTTACAGCCTCTTCAAGCGCATCCTGGAAGAAAGTGCTGCAGAAATATGCTATCAAGCCAGTGCAGCAGTTTGCTTATACGACTGGGAAGAATGCTACTGACAGCGCATTGATTATCGATGCGATGGATTTGCTATATACCCGAAAATTTGATGGATTCTGTTTGATCACAAGTGACAGTGATTTTACAGGCCTTGCAATGCGGCTCCGTGAGGAGGGGCTCACAGTCCTTGGATTTGGTGAAAAGAAAACACCCGATGCTTTTCGTAATGCTTGCCACAAGTTCGTGTTTACCGAAATTCTGCGTTCAAGCCCAGCAAGCGAATCGGCCCTGCCGCCAGAAGTTAAAACTAAAAAGAAATCTGCAAAAGCCAAAGCTTCTGCTAAGGCAGTAGAGCAAGTACTTCAATTCCCAGAAGAGTTCGTTCTGACTGCACTTGAGCAGTCCGTGGATGATACTGGATGGGCAAACCTCGGTGTCTTTGGAAGCTATCTCACCAAGTTGCAACCCGATTTTGATTCAAGGCTATATGGCTACAAGAAACTCTCAGATCTCGTCAAAGACAAGAAAGATCTTTTTATAACAGAAGAGCGGCAAACATCGGGATCAAACAGGAAGATTCTTTACCTTCGCGCTAAAACGTGACAAATTTTTCAGCAACCGGTTGAGTACTGGCACTCAGTTTCATTTTATTGATTTATAGTGAAAACATTAAACGGGTTATATTTGAGTGAAGCGAAGAGTTTTACATTCGAAGTCAGATTGCTGCATAACCCGATGACTCGTCCACACAATCGGATCCAATTAAATCACGACCCCTTACTAATACATGACGGACAGTGCGCTCTCCTTTGGGTTCGCCTAGTATCTGAATTTTGAATAGAAATATTGATACGTAATCCGCGATTAAACTAACTTAATACCATGGCAAAGCAAATTTACGACGAATCTTCGATCCGAGTCCTACGTAAGTTGGAACCTATCCAGTTGCGACCGGGCATGTACACCCGTACTACGGACCCAACACACATGGTGGTGGAAGCCATTGATAATGCTGTCGATGAAGCGATGGCAGGGCATGCTGGGAATATCGAAGTAACCATTTACCGAGACGGTTCAGTCGCCGTCGCAGATGATGGGCGAGGCATCCCGGTCGGTCTGCATCCAGAAGAGAAGGTCTCGACCCTACAGGTAGTGTTCCAGGTTATTCATTCCGGCGGCAAGTTCGCCAAAGGTGAAGCAGACAGTAGCTACAAATTCACTGGCGGCCTGCACGGCGTTGGTGTTTCGGTGACTAATGCACTTTCTACACGCCTGGAGGTTGAAGTCAAACGTGAAGGCAAGCAACACCGCATTGTTTTTGCTGATGGTGAAGTAATCGAACCATTAACAGTGATTGGCAATTGTGGTGCACGTAACACTGGAACGGCGCTGCGCATCTGGCCCAATGCAAAATATTTCGATTCCCCATCACTCCATCTTGGCGAATTGGAGCACTTGCTACGTGCCAAGGCGATGCTTCTGCCTGGTGTTAGGGTGTTGCTCAACATTGAAACCACTACTGGTTTTGATGTAAAGGAATGGCATTTTGAGGGGGGAATCGCGCAGTACCTGGATCAGATGATTGCTGAGGATGAGCCGATTGCGCTTACCTTCTGCGGTGAAAAGTATCTGGCCGCCAACGAAAACTTCTCTGACGGTGAAGGGGTGCAATGGGCGCTGGCGTGGGTTGTAGGTTCAGGTGGGGGAGAATCCTATGTCAATCTAATTCCGACGCTGGGAGGCGGGACGCACGAAGCCGGTTTGCGTGATGTAGTATTCAGCAGCGTGCGCACCTTCGCAGAACAGCATGGACTGATGCAGCGCAACGTAAAGCTGACGGCGGAGGATGTATGGGCCAAGTTGCGCTTCGTGTTGGCACTCAAAATGGTTGACCCGAGCTTTTCTGGTCAAACCAAGGAAAAATTGTCTTCGCGTGAGGCGATTAAGCTGGTAGCAGCTGCCATGAAGGATACGCTCGATTTGTGGTTTAACGAGCATGTGGCGGAAGCGACGAAGATTGCCGAACAGGCCATCAAGAATGCCGTCGATCGTGGCAAAACCGCTAAAACAGTGGAGCGCAGAAAAGGCTCCGGCGTGGCCGTGATGCCCGGTAAACTGACCGATTCAGAACTGACTGGTCCAAACGCAGAATTGTTTCTAGTGGAAGGGGACTCTGCCGGGGGATCGGCCAAGGCGGGGCGCGATAAAGAGATTCAGGCTGTGCTGCCGTTGCGCGGCAAAGGTATGAACAGTTGGGAAGTCGATCAATCGCAGATCCTCGCTAACCAGGAAATCCACAATATCGCGGTGTCGTTGGCTATCGATCCGCACAAGCTGGATAGCGATGTGGATATGAGCACCTTGCGCTATGGCAAGGTCATCATCCTTTCCGATGCCGATGATGATGGTAGCCACATCCAGGCATTGTTGCTTACCTTGTTCTTCCGGCATTTTCCAAAGATTATTCAATACGGACATGTTTATATTGCCAAACCACCGTTGTTCCGGGTGGATGTGCCAGCACAAGGCAAAAGCAAGCCGCCACGCAAGCTATATGCGTTGGACCAGGTAGAGTTGGATATGCTGGAAGCACGCTTGCGCCAGGAGGGTATTAAGGAAGGTAACTGGACCATTTCGCGTTTCAAGGGTCTGGGAGAAATGGATGCGATTCAGCTTTGGGAAACTACCTTATGTCCGGATACACGCCGACTGGTGAAGATAGGCATGGGCGATGTGGCAGGTGCAGTTGAAATCTTCAATACCCTGATGGGCAAGTCACATGCCAGCGAGCGCAAGGAATTGATCACGATACATGGCAACGAAGTTGAAGCGGATATCTAAAAAAATGAAGAATATGGATCTATTTGACAACCTGGACTCCTCATTGCCGACTCAAGTGACGCCGCAGGTAATGGAGCCGCCATCACCCGTACCGCCCGCATCTTCTCAGGATGAAAATGGTAATGACGATAGCAGCATTGATCTTGCCGAATACACGCATCAGGTTTATCTGCGCTACGCCATCAGCGTGGTCAAGGGGCGGGCGCTTCCTTCTGTGTCCGATGGTGAGAAGCCGGTACAGCGCCGCATTCTCTACGCGATGCATCGCCTAGGTCTGATTCAAGGAGCAAAGCCGGTTAAGTCGGCCCGTGTAGTCGGTGATGTAATTGGTAAGTATCATCCCCATGGCGATTCTGCTTCCTACGAAGCGATGGTGCGCATGGCACAGGGTTTTGTGTTGCGTTATCCGTTGGTCGATGGCCAGGGTAACTTTGGTTCGCGTGACGGCGATTCCCCCGCAGCCATGCGGTATACCGAAGTTAGACTCACTCAGTATGCAGAACTGCTGCTGTCTGAAGTGGATGCAGGGACAGTGGATTTTCGCCCTAATTATGACGGCTCAGAGCAAGAGCCAGTGGATTTGCCAGCGCGCCTTCCACTTCTGTTGCTGAATGGCGCATCCGGCATTGCGGTCGGTATGGCTACGGAATGCCTGCCACACAACATGCGTGAGGTGGGCAATGCTGCCATTGCGCTGATGCATAACCCGTCAATCAGTGTTGATGACATATTGCAACACATCCAGGGACCAGATTTTCCAGGCGGCGGTCAACTGATTTCTAGCGCCAGGGATATACGGGAGGCTTATGCGACGGGGCGGGGTATCTTTCGTGTACGTGCTCGTTGGACCATAGAGCAGCAAGCACGCGGCCAGTGGCGCATGGTGGTGCATGAATTGCCACCGGGAGTTTCCGTGAAGAAAGTGCTGGAAGAGATTGGAGAATTCGCAGATCCACAGATAAAAACGGGCAAGAAAGAATTGTCGGTAGAGCAGAAGCAAATGAAGCAACTGTTTCTTGATGCACTGGAAACCGTGCGCGATGAATCCGGCAAAGATGCTTCCGTACGTATCATTCTGGAACCGCGTTCCTCACGTATGCCGCAAGAGCAATTTGTCGCCTTGTTGCTCGCGCATACCAGTCTGGAATCCACGGTACCTGCCAATATGGTCGCGATCGGATTGGATGGTAGGCCTGATCAGAAGAACATCTTGGAACTACTATCCGAGTGGGTGCAATTCCGTACTACCACTGTCACTCGTCGCAGCCAGACAAGGCTTGATCAGGTGCAAAAGCGCTTGCACATCCTTGAAGGCCGCATCTCGGTCCTACTTAATATTGATGAAGTCATCAGAGTCATTCGTGAAGCGGAGGATCCCAAAGCCGATCTGATGTTGCAGTTCGGAATTTCCGCCATTCAGGCAGACGATATTCTGGAAATTCGATTGCGTCAGTTGGCTCGCCTCGAGGCCATCCGCATCGAGAAAGAAATGAATGAGTTGAAAACAGAAGAAGAGGGACTGAAGATTGTGTTGAGAAATGAAACTGCATTGCGCAAGATGATCATCAGCGAGATCGAGGCTGACGTGAAGAAATATGGTGATGATCGCCGCACACTGATTGAAGCCGCGGAGCGAGTGGTCGCCAAGGCGGTATCTGTAGCGGACGAACCCTGTACGGTTATCCTGTCGGAAAACGGCTGGGTACGCCAGCGCACTGGTCATGAAGTGGATATGAATACACTGCCATTTAAGGATGGTGACCAGTTACTAGCTGTT
>Ga0105097_10001792_pt1 | contig 10360 bp, 6 predicted proteins | sample PPLLak12cMay2015_FD_87035 | JGI IMG/M metagenome (GOLD analysis project Ga0105097, IMG submission 87035) | Freshwater sediment microbial communities from Prairie Pothole Lake near Jamestown, North Dakota, USA - PPLs Lake P7 Core (1) Depth... | ecosystem: Environmental > Aquatic > Freshwater >... | reverse complement strand
GAGGGGTCGGCCGGGCCCTCGTGCGACATTTTCAGCGATTCGGCATAGACCCCCCCCTTATGAATTACGGGGTTTTTGCGTGTTTTTGATGGCGGGCTTTTTGCGTGATTCCAGCGAACTCTCTCGACCCCCCCCCTTATGATTTTACGTCTGCTGCCTCTCTACTGCCTATCCAAGAAATATCACCTTTCATCGAGACAAATATCACTGGAACTATGTTTATTCGGAATTTATTAAATTTCGGTCTACTTTTTCGGAATTTATTAAATTTCGGGATTTTATCTAAAAAAACAACATATTTATTATAAATCTGATTTGATTATTATTTATTAATCCCGCTTTTACGGGATACAACCCCGCTTTTATTTTACGGGATTTATAAAAAACATTTTCTAAAATATTACACAAATTTCATATTATTTTGGAATTATTATTTTTCTACTTACTGCCATAGAATCGCTCTTGCTAGGTTGTTAGCTGAATATTTATCGCTCTTCCAATCTCCCTTGATACCTCCACTTCTAGCTAGATAACTTCTTCTTTTAACTTCATCACCTGTCTTCGTGAAATCAGCTAGATTTATATCTCCAAAATGAGTAGTCTTTCCATCGTGTATCACCATAAACTTCTTTCCAGCTTTTGTTGACACCTTTAAAATAGCATTGTCATTACCACGATACCTCGCGAAATTTGCCTTTACTTTACTAATATTAGATACGCTTGATAAAGACATATATCTAATACTAATAATTTAAACACTCGGATCTTGAGTAAAATATGGAATCCAAATGAAATTACCATCTAATTTAACCTTTAGATATGTTGTGATTTCTGGAATATTACTGTTTGTTCCAAGCGAAGAAGTATGATTAGCAACAGTTGCTTGTGTTGTCGTATTATTAAAGTTTAAATCAGTTGTGTTTAATACTATAGAAGCATTTCCTGTCACACCACCACCTTCTAAAGTAATCGTGCCAGTTATCGGTTTAGATGTTAGAGTAATAACACCAACACCAGTAGAAGTTGTTGAAGATATAATAAGATTACCACTTGCCGTTTTAATTGCTTGTCCGTTCATATCTAAAGTTCTAAAACTATTAATTTCATTTTCTCCACCCTGAAAATTAAAAACTTCAGTTAGTGTTCCATTTATTAAAACAGAAACCGCTAATGTTCCATCTTGATTATTAGTTCCTACCGCTGATGTTCTTGATTGTAATCTTGTAAATATTCTACTTGTGTTATTAACATCCCTAGTTGATGAATTAATTGTAGAAATAACATCTGTTGCTACGGAAATAGCGTCTTTGTTAAAATTAATAGTTGAACCTCCAGTGGCATTATTATTTAATTCTAATATTCCAGGCGATAAAGTTGCTCTTGATATAGGCCCCGATGTTTTATCTAGAACACATTGAGCATTATTATATGATGCTGTTCTCTGCGAGGAGTTTTGTTGAAATAATAATTGTGTTTGTGAAAGTGTCGCTTGTTGTATAATATCCGTTCTTTTAATTTGTAATGATGTTGCTTGTTGAACTTGTTGATTTGTTCCACTTGTTATATAGGTTGACCCCGGTGCGAGTTGTGTATTGAAGTTTTCACCTAATAATTGTATTTGATTGTACTCTATAATTGACTTGAAAAAATTATTAGAAGGGTCTGCTACTGTTACATTAGCATGTATTAACATTTCATCTTGATAGAAACTATTACCATACACGTTAAAGTATTCTACTGGGTCTGATACTTCTTGTAATTCCAGACCTAAAACGGTACAAAAAGGCGTTATACCATCGCTTATTGTGCCATAATACGCATACATTGGGCTTGCTGGAGGTACTGACAATCTTATAAAATAGAACTTTGTCGGAGAAGGATTTAAAACTGTAGAAAATGTTACTGTAAATGTTCCTAAAGTGCTTGATAAATCAGCATTTAGACTTGCTAAAACAGTTTCAACACCACCATCATCTTGTATTAATGCTATTGCCATTATCTGATTTCCATTATTACCATCATCGTATAAACCTGCTACTGTCACATCTGTTATAGTTGTATTAACTGTTGTATTTGTCCAACTTGATGTATTAATAATTCCACTAACGCTATCAAAAACAGCTGTAGTTGATAATGTGCCAGTATTTAAAACTTCTACTGCTACTAATTCTTCACGGCGACTGGGGGTTCCTATTTCTACCGCATTTTGACTTGTTATTGCTAATATATTACTAGTTTGAATATTAATACTTCCACTACTCTGATTCATATTTGTATCTGCTCCACTCTTCGTTATTGAAAATTGATTTATATTAGATTGAAAAGTTAGTGCGGTTGAAGTTAGACTTGTTAAATTGTTTAATACTGTATCCGAAAATGTTAAATCTTCGCTTCTAAAGTTTGACACCATATTACCACTCATATCTTCAAAAGCGATGCCTGTAAATGCGTCATATTGCGATACTCGGAAATTAGTAAAATCTGTTAGTGTTACTCCGAGTTCATCTATTTGTATATTATCATTAGATACTGTATTTAAAACCGATAGACCTGTAAAATCTAATACCATATTAATTTCATTGTTAAAGCCATTTCCAGTAATCGCAACACTCGCTAAATCAAGATTTGATGTAAGTGGGTCAGATAGAGATATAACATTTCCAGTGATTGTAATATTTTGACCAGCTGTATACACAATTCCGCCTCCACCTATATTTCCACTTGCCGTTATGTTGGGATAAAAAACATTTCCAGCAAAATAATCTATCGCACCTACTTGAGCCTGCCAATACCAATATTTATCACCCTTTTCAACACTTCCAGCAATAAAACTAACCGATGAAAAATCTGTATCACCACCACTAAAAACGATTTTATCCATTTCGTGATTATTAACTACGAACTTCGCACCATTAATCGCAATAACAGTAGGCGTTGTAGGAGGACCAGGTGGATTTATAGTAAAATCAAATGTCTGTCCATACCAGAAATTATCTTCATCTAGACTACACGTTAATTGAACCGTTGAAGCTGAATTGAAAATTATATTATTAACACTATACGCTTGTACACCCTCTATAAAAAATTTATTAACGGTAGGAGCTGGAACAACAAAATCACTATTAGCCATAGTCATTACACCACCACCATTTGTCGTTGTGGAAGCGTATCCAGTAGTGCCGATAACTGCTATTTCATTTACTGTGCCGTTTTCAGCAACATAATAAGTTGTAGAACCAATTAAATCGTTGTTAGGATACCAAAAAGAAGCATCACCACTATCTCCTAATAATCTTAAAGCATTTGGCCAAGGTGGATTATTGGCAGGGTTCCAATTATTATTAGTAATTTGAGTAGAACTAAGAGAATAACAAGTCACATCAACATTTCCAGCACCGTAAGCTAAACCTATATAACTACCACAAAATACTAATTGGTCAATTACTGTTGATGGACCAGTTCTTTGACCCACCATATCCATACGAGTGATTATGTTAGTAGTAAGCGCTGGATTTCCGAAATTACCATTACCAAAAGGATAAGCCGTGCTTGATTGAGTTCCAATATCATAATAAACAATAGATACAGTTTTAAAATTAGTAAAATTACGAGTTGTTGCCCATACCATTAAAGCAAAAGATTGCTGGCTATTTGGGTCATCTACAACAATTTTACCACCCCTACAACCACCTAGTTTAGTACTAGCCAATTGTGCTCCCCATTGTAGTGAAAACGCCCAATTATCACTAAATGTATATCCTATACTTGAATTAGCTAATGCTACATCATTCGGATATGTTGGAAAACCCATTTGATTAACGCCTGTAAAATCACCCCAAATCCAGGTTCTTCTTGAAAAAACTAAACTAGATTGCTTTTCAACACCCCACACCTGACCATTCATACCTACTGGTTTTGTTGTAGCATATACGGGGTCAGCGGTAGATGTTGTTATCACATTGACTGCCCCTGTATCTATGTTATAGATAAAAATATGATTACACGTTGTCACCGTTGAACCTATTGTTAGAGTATTAAAATTACCGTAAACAATTATTTGCCTAGTAACCAATATATCATCATAATAAATACCATTTATTTTTGCTAATTGTCCGTTTGTTAAATTAACCGCACCTATTTTATTAGTTGTGTTTGAACCAGGAAAATATTCATATAAAATCGATGTTGTTGAATCTCCTTGAACTCCAACAAAATATTCCGTTGGAGATACCGCATTAGCAATATTACCGTCCCAAGCATATGTGTTTATATCACCAATTAGTGTATTAACTGTATTAAGACTAATAAACTCATTTCCACTACCATCATTATCCGTAAAAACTACCATCCAGTTTTGTCCCAGTTGTGCTATGCTACCATCATAAGTATAATCAATATCACTTAGAGAATATGAAGCCGCCGATGTAGGAAAGTTTTTTAAAGAGGTTTGAAATAATAAAACCCATTGTTCTCTATCTCCCACATTAGGCGGTGCTGTATAAATATTGAATAATACTCCCCTATAACCTGGACTTGAAGCATTAACATTCATATTACCACCATTTATTCGTTGTCCCACTGTAAAATTACCTATCCCCGTAGGTATATCAACTGCTGAAAGATTAGTTCCACCCGAGCTACTATAAAAATTAGAAGATGTACCAACTATCGCTTTTGTTATTACATCAGGTTGATATTGAAACATATTTTCTGGAAACCAACCAGTAAAATTGACTTGTTCTGGACTATTATCACCGTTGAAAAATGTTAGTTGTTCACCTGTAAAACTAGGTATTGATATTGATGGAAAAGGTGGTTGATACGATGTAAGCGGTCTATATTTTTTAATTGTACCAGAAGTTGAAGGAGTTTGATAAATAGAACCATTCATCGTTCCACCGTTTATAGGAAGATAACCACCAGGTGGAATTACACTGCCCGCCAATGATACAATCACATTACCTTGACCACCTATTGGACTAATCTGTATACCGTTTCCAGCTATGATGGAATCAACGCCACCACCACCACCACCACTTACATTTGCGTTAATTGTGACAATACCTTGACCACCTACTGGACTAATAGTTACATTTGTTCCAGCAAGAATTTGCTCTACACCAATATAAATAGGCGGATTTAATGTAGTATAATTAAGTGTATTACAAGTCATATTACCAGTAGTAGTAACACTATTTCGAGTTATAAGTGTTTGTTGTAATGGAAAAGAAGAAGATGCTACCGTGATATTAGCACCTACATCACAATCCGCTAATATACCAACATTCCCTAGAACCGTCATATAGTTTTCATAACTAGGAGGGTTCGGTTCTACATAGCTGTTTACAAAACCAGATATATTAGATTGTATTTGAATATTTGATTGCCAAGTAGAATATTTATATCTACCGATGTTAGAAGGAGCATTATCTATAGTAGGGTAGGCAAATAAACTAAGATTCGCATTTAACGGTAGAATTGTATTATCTGGAAAATAAAAACTAGTAGTTGTGTTTATTAAATTTCCAGTTACATTACCCGCTGGAACAGTTGCCAACTGGGATAATGCTATTATAGACGCCGGATTAATGTCCATATTTAAAAGAACCGATTGAGCCTGTCCTACTTCATCCAAATCGTTAAAATAAACTAAATTACTAGTTACTGGATTCAACAACGTCGTTTGAGAACCAGGCGTGACAAATGCGTTGGAATAAACACCCCATAAATTACTTGGAGTTCCGATATTTGAAAATAGATTTCCAGTGAATGTATATCCCATTGTATCTAATAAAACTTCAGTGAACGGCACTACTATCCCTTCTCCGATTATGACACCTTTATCCGGAGTAATGTAGTTGTAGTCGCGCGCTTGGATATAGACACTACCTAGTGATAACTGGGGCGTTGACTGATTAGAATAACCGGCTTTGAGTAATATGTCTCCGATGTTCGTTTCCATAGCAATAGGGGCAGCACCGGTTGTCATTTGGATTATACCAGCTCCAGTAGTTAGGGCTATTGCTCCACCCGCTGTAGTTAGACCTATACCTCCAACTAAACTAGTTAAGGAACATAAACCAGCCGCACAATTGATTAAACAACCTCCAGCGCCGGCATTCAACGTTATGGCGCCTAATCCAACGGCTACGCTAAAAGTGCCACTTGATGAAATAAAGCTATTTATTGTTGGGGCAGCTGAAAAAGTTGATATTGACCTAACATAGGGTGTATATGTATTTTTTACAGGCCCACGTAAAGGTCCAGAATATGCGGTAGGTAGTCCTAAATAAACAATATTATCCCACCCACCAAGATTTGGACTAGTTACCAAGTTTTGAGGTAGATATGTATCACCATCTAGTAGTGTGCTACTTTTTCTGGCTGCCGTTGGAGGACCGTTCTGACCTATGTAAATCTCCTTGAAACCCAACTCTGTTAATCCTTGACTTGTTCCAATATTAATTTTTCCTGTTGTATTCAAATCACAACTACCTATTTGTAAGTCAATTGAACCAGGACTTGAACCACCCGGCGCAAATATAGATGGAGAATTGCCGCCTGTATTAAAATACCCTCCATTACTACCAGTCATTTGAAAATTACCATTTTGACCTACTACACTAGCACCACCATCTTCGTTTATGGCTGTGTAAGCACCAAACAATCGCAACTCTTGGTCACCTCTTATATCTACACGCTTAATTGCTGGAGCGGGTGGAACTACCGAACCTGGCTGTGTATAAATTTCTATTTTATTATTATCTTGACCTTTCAATCTAATGTCACCGTTTATTTCGGTTTGCGAATTAAATTGAAAATTGGCTGCGGTTCTATCACCTACTAAGAATTGAAAATTACCATCCGTATTTTTAATATTAACATTGCCAGTGGATTTAGGTTTTAAAAACTGAGAACCACCAGAAATCAGAACATTTTTCGTATCTTGAACTCTAAGCTGTATTTGATTTGATACATTTCCAGCATCATCTAAATAGCTAAAAATACCTGTTCCATTCGTTTCATCTACAACATCAGTCGGAGTATTATACACTTGTAGCCCACGCCAGAATAGAGATGTATTTCCTGCGAAACCATTGTAGGGTGCTTCTAAAAATTGTGTGTCCCGAATTAATTCAGCTATTGCTGCTTCGTCAATAACTACATTGCCCGACAAAACATTAATTTGACTTTGTAAAGACGCATCGGTAGCTTGTAGTTGAATTACTTGACCTTGTAAAATAGCCACATTCGCATCTATCGCATCTATTTCAGCTTGTAGTTGTGGAAACGTATTTCCGTGGATATTACCTACAATTTCTTCATATAATGCTTGATTTTTAGTTTGGTCATTTATTATAACCTCAGTTGTTAATGCGGTTGTTGGAACACCACTAATAACTGCTCCTTGTGTACTAAAGCGTTGCCCATTTAGTATTAACTCGTTACAAGATAGCGTTGGAACATACCTTAGATTAAATTGAGACATCTATATAATTATGAACAATATTTAAAAAATCATTCCAATAGATATAATGACTACGATAACAAAAAATTGGATTAACCTAAGTAGTGCTGACAGAACAAGCGGGACTTCCAACGATTTCACTATACAATTCAACTCGGGTGGGTTAACAAACGATTCAGCTGGTATGTACGGTTCAAAAAGCTATATCAACCCTATCTTCTTTTCGTTTCCTAATAACGCTCCGAATATCCAAGAAAATTTTAATAACGTCTTTTGTTTAGCAGGTAGTAAATTCCAAGCCAATATAGGAAATACAATTGTTAATACTGGTGTTGAACTTACTTTACCACAAGGTGTCTATCAAAATGTATCGCAATTAACAACCCAACTACAATCAGTTATTAATGGATATATTACTACCACACACCCTAACGTGCTACCTGTAGCATATACCAGTAATGTTGTAGTTCAACAAATTACTGACCCTACCAATCTTTCCTACAATAAAATTAATTTCTCTCTACCTGGAGTGGATACATTAGATGTCTACTTAAGTCTAGGAACACCCTTCGGATTTGTTCAGACTAACCCACTTAATTTTTCAAGCGTTGTTGGAACAGATGAAAATGTTTTTACTATCGGTAATTTAGCAGCACATACACTACCCTATTTACCTAATCTAAATATTTATGATATAATCCAAATCAAGTGTAATTTGACTCGTTCTACCTATGAACTGGAATATAAAAGTGATTCCACACGCAATCCAATATTATCACCGTCGCTCATTATGGTCGCATTTCCATCTGCCAACTTTACCGTCAATGATAGCATTCTATTTACAAACAACAATCCAGTTTTATATAGACAAATTATGAACTCCGCTAACTACGATACTATTCAAATTAGCATTTGTGACAAAAATGGTAGATTGATACCATTCTTTGGTGAGGTAGATTGTTCGTTAACTATCGAGCGAGAAGTTATTGGACAAGGCCTCAATTTTAATCGGGATAAAGATATAAACCCATATTCCGCCAATATGTATTAATGTGATAGAAATTTTAATCGTTATATAGAATATAATGCCATTAAGTGAAGAACAAAAACAGGTTCTACGCGACAGAATGAAACTGGCAAGGGAAGCAAAAGTAGCTAAAAAGAAACTAGTTCAAGAAATAGTAGCTGAACCGAAGGTAGAACCGAAGCCACAACCCAAGGTAGAGCCCGTTGTTGAAATCCCATTTGAAGAACCGTTACCAAAACCTAAGGCTGTGCCTAAAGCATCTGTGCCTACAGCACCTGAACCTAAGGTAGATAAACCAGCTAAAACAAAATACGCTAAGCTTGTATTCTATCAGGAACCGACAGCCAAGAAAATGAAGAAATTATCTAAGGTTCTGGAATCTAGTAGTGATGATGATGACGTTGTCGTTGTTAAACCTAAGGTTTCAATAGCACCAACGCCAATGGCGATGCCCGATGAAAGAAAAATCCAATTAGATAAAATGAAAAGAATGTCGGCAGCATTTTTTGACTAAAATAAATATGTATATAGATTATATAGCTGATGCCTCTTAAAAAAATAGTTAAAACTATTAAACCGCTTGTAAAACAAGTATGCCCTAATCCAACTATTTCAGTTTCTCTTCTTGGACCAAAATTAACATTTGGTTGTCGGTAGGCAACAAGTTACTTTTTATACTAACCGATATGGCGCAGCGGCAGCGCGCAGGGCTCATAACCCTGAGGTCCCTGGATCGAAACCAGGTGTCGGTATGTTTATTTATATCAATTAATTTTGTGATTGATATATATATATACAAAATGTGGTACTATCTTTATGAATATTATACGTGGATGTTTGGAAAATATCCAGAAGCACCTACAGAAGAACCGAAAGTAGAACTAGAACCCCAACCCGAACCAATGGTTAATATCGCTCAATTGGAAACGGAACAAGAAATAGTTGAACCAGTTAAAAAGAAAAAACACAAATGGTAATATATAAATGCCTACACCTACCGCCGTGTCAGGCTCGTTAACTCCAGTTCAAAATATCGTATTCATTTCGGCACATAGGACATTTAACTTCTTCGTCATCTCTTTGTGCTATGAATTCTAGTTTCATATGGCATATCAAACATAGGTTATGCCCGCAATCGGTCTTGTATCTAGTATCTTCATTACAAACGCAACATTCGCAGTTGTATTCTTCGTCTTTCGCCTTCTTCCATTGAATAATGTGTTCTTTTTCTATAGAGGGTTTTTCTGTTGGTTCTACAAGCATATGCGAGTAACTGTCAAATCTTAATTTCGGTAGTAAAATCTTAAAGTCTCTAATTTGTTTCTCCATACGGTAATAAATATCTCTTTTGTATTTTTTTCCAAGAAATTGTTGAAAACTAGGTCGTATTTCCATACTTTCAGAATCGGGAACTGGAAGCTCCTTATATAGTTGAATATCCCTTTCTGCGAAGTTATCAGGAACAAGCCATAAAACACTAGTGTGTTCATAAACAAAAGCAGTATGAACATCTATTAGGTCTTTTTTAACTCTTATTGCCATATTCAAAGGAGAAATGACAGCCATTATACGGAATTCTAAGTAAACGTTTAAACAAATTTCACCTTCACTATTTAAATTAAATTGACGAATTAGACCATTACTGATTGGGTGTTTCCATTCAGCACCAAATTTAAACAAAACCGATATTCCATCAAAATTTAACGGAGGTAATTTAATTGTATCACCCTCCAGAACTATCTTTTCAAAATAGTGTTCTACTAGTCGGTCTGTTAATTTAGTCATCGTGTTGTTATATATATAATATCAAGAAAAACAAATCAAATTTTTTGATATTATTTCTTCATTTTCAACATCGCCATCTC
>Ga0105097_10001790_pt1 | contig 10365 bp, 10 predicted proteins | sample PPLLak12cMay2015_FD_87035 | JGI IMG/M metagenome (GOLD analysis project Ga0105097, IMG submission 87035) | Freshwater sediment microbial communities from Prairie Pothole Lake near Jamestown, North Dakota, USA - PPLs Lake P7 Core (1) Depth... | ecosystem: Environmental > Aquatic > Freshwater >... | reverse complement strand
ATTCGTAATCACTTCTGTTCCAACCCGCATGGATACCTTCACTCCCGCGCCTCCGGTTGCCATACCGACTTTCGTGGATGAATCCGCGAATTTAACACCAGGAGGGGTTCCAATAGGTTTGGTTATTCTTGCGATAGCAGGCCTTGGGATTACTGTCGGGGTTTGGGCTGTGATCCAGCAACGTTGATCGAATTTATCATTATTTTTATTCCTGCTTGCGATTCTGACGCTCTACGTATCGCTTGATAGCGAATATTGCCAGGATAATCAACCCAATTGGAAACAAGGCAGAAGCAAGGCATACCATACCAAAAATGGCTGAATTAATTCCATAGAAGACACTGATCAGGATCAGCCCTAGTGTGAACGTCAAGATAATTCCACCAACAATCACTCGAAAAGTAGTCGTCTCAGAATATTTACGAAGATCACGTTTCATTTATCTGATTGTAACATCCAGGAAATCAGTAACGCAGTGATATAAAAACGTAACTATGTTAAAATGACCGGATGGGAGTTAAAGTCGTTGCTACAAACCGAAAAGCACTTTTCGAATTCTTTCTCATCGAGCATTATGAGGCAGGAATCGAATTGCGTGGTTCTGAAATCAAATCAATCAGGGCTAATCATGTCAGCCTTGCAGAAGCATACGTTCACGTTGATGCTGGAGAAGCATTCCTTGTGGAGGCGCACATCGCGCCATTCGAGACAGCAAGTTACTTTAACCATGACCCCAAACGAACACGCAAGCTACTCCTTCACCGGTCCGAAATTCGGGAATTATCCATTGCGACCAAACAAAAAGGTATGACAATTGTTCCTGTGAAGATGTACTTAAAGGATGGAATCGCCAAGTTGGATATTGCAACAGCCAAAGGAAAAAAACTCTATGATAAGCGGCATGAAATTGCCAAGCGGGACGAGCAAAGAGATTCCATGCGCGAGATAAGACAGCGGTAGTTATGTTGCCTATATTTTGGGCAGTAGTAATCACATTTATTATCGCTCTTGCATGGTTGCGATTCATGGATTGGGTTGCAGCTAAAGGGTATATCGACCATAGGCTCAGCAGGAAAATTATCCACGTTGGAACTGGTCCATTTTTTGTTTTGTGTTGGTTGCTTTTCCCGGAAAATGAATATTCACGGTACCTGGCTTCACTCGTACCACTATTGTTTACGATCCAATTTGCATTGATCGGAATTGGCTTTATTAAGGACCAGGCGACTGTGAATGCAATCTGCCGGACGGGAAATCCGCGTGAAATGCTTCTCGGACCGTTGTTTTATGGAATTGTATTTGTCGTCCTTACAATAATTTACTGGACTGATTCGCCGATAGGAATCATCGCTTTAATGCTGCTTTGTGGTGGTGATGGATTGGCTGATATTTTTGGTTCCAAAATCAAATCAAAACATCTCCCCTGGTCAAAACAAAAATCCATAGCCGGCACTATAGCCATGTTCATTGGGGGTTGGATTTTCTCAATGTTTATGGTAATCGTTTTTATTTATGCCGGTAAATTTACACTCACAACCCCTGAAGCCGTATACCCTGTAACCGTGTTGGTTTTGATCGGGACAGCGGTTGAGAGCTTACCATTCCATGATATTGATAATCTCACGATCCCCGCAGCAACCATGTTAGCTGGAAATCTTTTTTTCTAGGTTGACCAATGATCTTAATTGATGGTCACAATTTATCTATTGATGCGTGCGAACAGGTAGGGAGAAAAGGGGAGCAAGCTGAATTATCACCCAAAGCAGTTGAGCAGGTGAGTACTTCCCGCGACTATGTTAATAAAATACTAAATTCCGGAAAACCGGTTTATGGAATAAACACAGGTTTCGGATTATTTTCCGAAAAGACGATACTTCCGGATGAAATAACACGGTTGAACCGGAACTTGATCATCAGTCACGCGGTTGGAACAGGTCAGCCATTTGATAAAGAGATCGTGCGTGCTGCAATGTTGATCCGGGCGAATACGCTCTCCAAAGGCTATTCTGGTGTCCGGATGGAGATCATCCAAACTCTAACGGAAATGCTTAATCGTGGAGTAACACCAATCATTCCTTCACAGGGTTCTCTAGGTTCTTCCGGTGATTTATGCCAGCTATCTCACCTCGCACTCGTGCTATCGAAAGATGAACACGATAATGAAGAGGAATCCGGTTTCGCTGAATATGAAGGTGAGATTCAAACGGGTAAAGCTGCGATGGAAAAGGCTGGAATACATCGGATTATCCTTGAACCCAAGGAAGGATTGGCACTCAATAACGGCGCGACCTTTTCTGCTGCTATCGCGGCACTATGTTTCTTGGATGCAGAAAGACTCCTGGACCTTTCGGTATTAGCCCTCTCGCTTTCAATGGAATCTTTATTGGGATGCTCTCAGGCTTTTGACCAAAGAATTCACGAGGCGCGGGGATTGCCTGGACAGATCGATTATGCGCAAATGGTACGAAAATTAATTTCCGGGAGTCAATGGCTCGACCACGGAAACAGGGTTCAAGACGCTTACTCTTTACGCTGCGCTGCACAGGTATGCGGAACCATACTAGATACTATCCGGTTTGGAAAGAATCTTATCGAAAATGAACTAAATGCTGCTACAGATAATCCATTAATTTTCGATCCTGGTATAGCGATCTCGGGTGGAAATTTTCATGGGGAACCGATTGGGTTGGTGATGGATTATTTGAAAATCGCGATATCAGAACTTTGCGCAATAAGTGAAAGACGAATATACCGGCTTTTGGATCCTAATTTGAATTGCGGATTGCCCGCTATGCTGGTTGGAGCCGGCTCTAAACCGGGTTTGAATTCAGGCTTAATGATGCCACACTATACAGCGGTTTCTTTAACGCTTGAGAATCAGGCATTAGCCAACCCCGATTCCACCCGTTCATTGCCAGCTTCTGCGTCTCAGGAAGACCATAATGCGAACTCTCTCACTGCAGCGAAGCATGCGAGGGAGGTTATAGCGAACACTTACCATGTGCTTGCTATAGAGATGCTTACTGCCTGCCAAGCAATATCCATTCGTGAAGGGAAGCTTGAAAATCGAAAGATGGGCGAGGGAACAGATATTTTTTATAACCTTATCCGCGAACAGCTTGAAATAAAAGAAAATGACCATTTGATTTCCGATGACATTCAGAAAACTAAGAACATTATCCAAGATGGTAAGTTTCAAACAAGTCTTAATAATTATCTGCATAACTAGGATCAGATATTTTATGACTCTAACGCGCAGGTCTTTTTTACAGAATTCGGTTATGTTAATCGGTGCCTCGCTGGTTAACCCACTGATCATTCGAAATGATGAAACTCAACAATGGCCAATTGGTACTCCGCTTGGCAGGAATTGCACATCTGGGAAAATAAATCTGCGGGCACGACCCACGGTGGATAGCGCGATCATCCGTGAAGTATTTGAAGATACCATTGTTGTATGGGAAAAAGAAGTGATCGGAGATGCTCCTCCTGGATTAATAAGCAGGAGGTGGGTACAAACACCGGAGGGATATTTATATGCTCCTTCTGTGCAACCAGTGATTAATAATCCCAATGTACCTGTAGAGTCCTTGCCAGATAATCCATCCGGGAAAGGAATGTGGGTGGAAGTCACTGTCCCTTATGTTGATCTGGCAATGCATAATCCTCCTGCAAGGTCGCCATGGCTCTCCGAAGCGGAATTTCCCAGGCTTTATTACAGCCAAGTTACCTGGGTTGATGAGATCCGCAAGGATGAAAACGATAAAACTTTTTACAGGATAAATGAGCGATACGGAAATCCTGGCGACATCTTATGGGCGTCTGCGGACGCATTTCGCTATATTTCCCCGGAAGAAATTTCGCCGATAAATCCACAAGCTGTGGATAAAAAGGTTGTTGTAGATACAAACTATCAAACCTTATCCTGCTATGAAGGAAACCAAGAAGTATATTTCTGCAGGGTATCAACCGGTGCTGAGTTTAACGCAGCCGGAGAACAAGTTGAAAATTGGTCCACACCTCCAGGTCCGCACCCAATTTTTAGAAAACTGGTTTCCATCCACATGAGCGGGGATGCTTCTGGAGCAGGCTGGGATACTTCAGGGATTGGATGGACCTGCTTTTTTGCCCAGGGAGGGGTAGCTATTCACTCAACATTCTGGCACAATAATTTTGGAGTTCCGGTATCCCATGGCTGTGTGAATGCAAGGGCTGAAGATGCAAAGTGGGTGTTCCGGTGGACGCAACCCGAAGTTCCTTATGATCCCGGCGATGTAACGATTGGAATGCCAGGCGGCACCATTGTCGATGTAAAAAGAATATAAATATTGAAATCAGAAAATACAGGTAGACCGTTGAACAATAATGAACCGGTAGTAATCACCCTTTATTTACGAAAAAACGACGCACAATCCGAACTTGTATTAAATTGGGCAAATGAGATAAATTCCCAGGGTGAATATAAAATCGTCGAGATATACCCGGATTCAGACAAAAAGGGTGGACGATTTGAAGAAGAAATGCCATATTTTCTTGCCGGACCTTACCAATTGCGTCCACCCATCGAGCGCGGGAATCTCGAAATTGCAATGCGGTCGGCTCTGGATCGGCATAAACAATTGCTGGAGTCGAACAACAAAGAGTATATACGGCGAAAGGAAAGAGGAAAGAATTATTCACAATCAGACAGAACGACCCTCTGGATCACTGATCATTATATGGTCATAATTAATACTTTATTATTCCTGTATGTTTTCACACCATTTTTGGCGCCTATATTCATGTTTATGGGGCTGGAACCTGCGGCAAAGGCAGTATACACGGTATATAAACCACTTTGCCACCAATTTGCCTTTAGGTCATGGTTCTTATTTGGAGAACAACCGGTTTATCCACTTGCTTCTGCACCTTTATCCTACCAGATAAAATACGAAGACCTTGTGGGTCATACTCACATTGAACCCCTCGAAGCACGTAATTACAATGGAACAGAGAAATATGGGTATAAGGTGGCCTTGTGTGAACGGGACATTGCCTTGTGGGGATCGTTGTTGGCCACAGGGATCATCTTTTCTCTTACTGGAAGGAAGTGGAAGCGGATTCCTTTTATGCTGTGGATATTACTTGGAGTCCTTCCAATTTTGTTGGATGGAAGCTCACAATTTCTTAATCAGTTAATGCCACTTTTTCCAGCAAGAGAGAGCACTCCTCTCATACGGACTATAACTGGGATCCTTTTTGGAACACTCACCGGTATGATGGTGTTTCCACTAATTGAGGAATCCATGAATGATACACGCCAGATCCTTTACCGAAAAAAAGTGGTATCTGAATCTTCTTCATAGACCGATTAATGCGAACCAAACTCGTAGGCAAAGTAAAATACCTGCAATTTGAAAGTTTTCCTGAGCAAAAGGTGATCCATGCCATTTTTACGAGGCAGGGAGGAGTAAGCCCCGCTCCATGGGATTCGTTGAACCAGGGAGGGACCACCGGTGATTCCAGGGAAAGAGTGATAGAAAACCGCCGTATCGCATTCAATTCTGTTGGATTGAATGTCGAAACAATTTTTGATGTTTGGCAGGTTCATGGTACGAAAATAATTGAATCAGATGAGCCACGCGACCTGAATCAGCCTCATGAAAAGGCTGATGGAATACTAACCACCAAAAAAGAAGTTACTCTTTTTATGCGTTTTGCGGATTGTGTCCCAATTTTACTTTTTGAACCTGACCACAATGTAATCGCAATCGTTCATGCTGGTTGGCAAGGTACGACAAAACGGATTGCAGCGATAGCTGTGGAAAAAATGGTGGACAATTATCACTGTGATCGAGAGAACATAATAGCGGGGATTGGACCTTCCATAGGTCCAGATCATTATTTCGTGAAAGCAGATGTTATTTCGCAAGTAATGAAAGCTTATCCAGATAGTTGGAAAAATGTCCTCAGGCATAAGGGGGAATCCGTATCTTTTGACCTTTGGGAATCAAATAGAATTTGCCTAGAAGAATCCGGTATCAAGAAAATCGAGATCGCAGGGTTATGCACTGCTTGTAACTTGGGAGATTGGTATTCACACCGCGCAGAAGGTTCAAAAACGGGCAGAATAGGCGTCCTATTGGCTATGAAATGATGACTACGGATTATCAATATATACGCAGAAATTTCGAAAGTATATCTGAGCGAATTAAAAGAGCAGCGTTTCGATCCGGTAGAGAAGCTCATGAAATACGTTTGATCGCAGTGTCGAAGAAACAACCGGCAGAAAAGATCCTCTACGCGCAAGAAATGGGTATTGTTAATTTTGGCGAAAACTATCCGGAAGAAACACTGGAAAAAATCGACGAGTTAAAAAATATAGCGGATTCAATTTCATGGCATATGATTGGTCATCTGCAATCGAGAAAAACAAAAATTGTAGCAGCGCAGTTCTCTTACATTCATTCAATTGACAACCTTCATGTAGTTCAATCATTATCCTCAGAACTCGAAAAATCAAATCGAACGATAAATGGTTTAATTGAACTAAATTTGACGGGAGAGGCCTCAAAAACAGGTTTTCCTGCATGGAGCCAGGAACATTTGATAAGAACTATAGATTCTATCGGGTCGATGATTCCATTTCGGAGGATTAAAGTGATCGGTCTTATGACCATGCCCCCACTTTCGGATAATCCTGAAGATTGCCGCCCAATTTATCAAAAATTACGAAACCTACAAACTCAGTTATCCAATACCTTTCCTGATCAACAATGGAATATACTTTCCATGGGAACAAGCTTTGATTTTGAGGTTGCGATCGAAGAAGGGGCGTCCATGGTACGAATAGGAGAAGCGATTTTTGGTCCTCGATAAGTTTTGTATTAAATAGTTATTCAGGATTGCGGAATTCGATTAAAATTGTTTTAGGGAATAATATATAGTGGTGAGAAGTTACAACCTTCATGACGGAAAATCAGGATCAGCACTCGCTGTGAGAATAACGCCTCGTGCCAGCCGAAATGAAATCCATGAGATTCTAGATGATGGCACGGTAAAAATACGAATTACTGCACCTCCTGTGGATGGTCAGGCAAACAAAGCAATTATTGATTTCCTTTCCGATGTTCTTAATGTTCCAAAATCAAAATTGGAGATCGTTGCGGGCCAGACAGGGAAAGATAAGATAATTGCCGTTGAAGGGATGAACTCCAAGGAAGTACAAACAAAAGTTCTGCAGCACCTAGCCTGAACGCATTTTTCAGCAGATTTTACTTGAATCCGTATTGAACCGGAGAAGGCAACCGGACCCCACACATCATCATCCAACAAAGGTATTGAAAAACAGCTTCCCGTTCAGGGGTTTGCCCACCGTAAAAAATATCGTAGAAGGATTTGAGAGAATTTTCATCCGTCAGGAATCGTAAATAGTTCAACGAAGCAAGTTTCTCCTCCTGGTTACCATTCATCATGGCTTGAAACAGCATAGCTTTTGGGAACTCGCCTTCGGTGAGAGTCGTTCCCTGCCTTGCTGCATATTGAATAAGCCAGGCTGCTGTATCAGGGTTGGGGATATGGCGGGGGATATACACATTCTTCTGGTGAATCATCTCCAAAGCTTGGGATGCCGCATTTCTAACAACCCACTGTCCATCCTCAACGGCGATTTTTTCCAGCAGGGAAACGCACCATTTTTCACGTACCTGACTAAAACCGATGACGGCTGCCCGGCGTACCAGGATATTATCAAATGTAACTGCATTCCGCAGTACATCATGCCCTTTTTCACCGCTGACAGCCAGGCATTCAGCAGCCACTTGCTGTAAATGCTCCTCACCTTTGATCAAAGCGTCGATAACTGCCTGCCATGCCGCGGAACCAGGAATATTCGAAAGTGCCAGGCAAGCAGAACAGCGAACCTCCAATACATGGTCACCCATCAGGCGAATCAGTTCCTGCGTTACATTTTTATCTCTGGCAGCCCCGGCACCAAGAGCAGAAATCCTTCTCACCTCGGGCGATGCAGAAGTAAAGAGCTGTTTAAAAAGAACTGACAGAGAAGCGTCCCGGGAGGCGACTGCAACGGCCATAAAACTCATTCGTAACCCGAGGGGGAGTGTATCCTGCTTGATGAGATACACCAACCGGCGCATCAGGTTTACACGCCAGCGGCTCTCCAGGGGAGAGTCTTTGAGGAAACGCGCTGAAACCAGGAGATTCCTGTGTAAGGGCAGGTCCTCGTTTTCCAATACCTGAAGGACATCTTCGGGTTCAGTGATTCTCCCAGCTACAAACCTCAATTTTTGCAGCTCAAGGCTCCAATGTGGAAGAGTGGAAATTTGTGGTCTGGGTTCGGCAATCAAACTGGCAGCATAAGCGATTATTAAAGAATGGTTGATCGCGAACACATCCCTGGCACGGAATGCTGCTGCATTATTATCCACCAGGCTGCGAATGATCAATTCTCCTGAGGAAATGATCTTGTTTTTCTTTGCATTTTTTCCCTGAGGATCAGGTTCATTCAAGTTTTCAGGATCAGATTTAGGATTCTTGGAAAGAAGTTTCTCAGAAACTGATAGTGGAAGCGATGTTTTTTTCTGTGCGATCAATTCTTGTGCGTAAAGCGCAAGATTTTGCGAGTTGTACGAATTTCCGGAAATTGATTCCAGGTATGCCTCGATAGTGTCAGCCGTACCAAGTCCTTTCAATCTTCCAGAGAAAAGAGCCCATAATCTAAGGGTCCACTCAAAGGGGGATAGGATCCGGTTATCCTCTTCAAACCAGCATTTCATTAAACGGGATATCTCTTCGCTTTTTTCTGTGCGCCCATTGGAGATATACCGTGACCAAATATCAGACCATTTATTGTAGAAATCGCTCCTCTGCATTTTAGACCAGGAAGCAACACTAAAAGCTCTGGATTCCACTCTATTGAAACCATCCAGGTAATCCTCGGATGCTGTTGTGATGAACTGGATATTTGGGTATTTCCTGATCAGTGTCTCGAGGTATTTGACCGCGATTGTGAAATCGTCTGGATGAAGTTCATCAAGACCATCCAGGATAAGCAAATACTTGTTAGTGGAGATGGATTGTTTGAGATATGCCAGCGAATTGTTCTTTGATTTCAAATAATTTTGATTATTCACTGCGTTTAATAGGATATCGAACGGATCAACCTCCAAATTGGGGGCGTAATTTAAATCCAGCCAATGCAAGTAGATTGGTATTCGTGATTTAACCTCATCCACCCCTACAGGATCACGACAAATTACAGAAACGAGATTTGCCAAAGCAGTACTCTTGCCTGTACCTGCCTGCCCGTAAATTATGATATTCACGCCATTTCTCAGGGAATCCAGCGCTGATATCTTCGGAATCGGAAACTGCGAGATGAAATCAGGAAAATCAGGAAGGTAAGGCACCACCTGGCTAGTTAGAGTTTCTGGAGGGTAAGGAAGACTAGGATCGATTTCAAAAGGTGCGGCGACCAGGTCCGGCTCGATCAGGATCTCCTGCAGAGGACAGAATTTGGCTGCCAAATGTTGTTTTTGCGCGAAAAAGAAAAGGTCTCTTCGATATAGATCACTTATGTTATTTTGCAACTTTTGCTTGGATAAATCTTTATCAATGGAAATGCTTGCCGGGTTTGGAACTGTTTGAGGTTGGGCAGAAATTTCACCCGAATCCTTTTCTGCGCGATGTTTTAATAACATATCGCGTAGTTTGTATATTGCAAAAAAAAGTAACCCGGCAAACAGGATGCCAAGTAAGAAAGAAAAGTTATCAAACTGGATTTCTGGGAATCGAAACATATTTAACCTGCATATAGAATTCGCGAACAGGATGGGCAAAAAACAACTACATCTGGCGATCTCGCTGCCTGCCATTCAGATGGTGTGATGGAAACGCCACAAGCTGAACAGGTGTCATCTTCTACGATCGAAACGGCTATGTTCTTCTTTTTCTTTCGAATCTCCTCATAAGTGTTCAAATGCCCGGCTTTTATTTGAGACACTGCGACGAGTCTTTCTGATTCAACTTTTTCCAAATCTTTTAAGATGTTGTTTTTTTCAAGCATTAGCTGATTAATCTGCTTTTCTTTGGCTGATAATTCATCATCGAGATCGGTTTGCGTTAAAATAATTTCTTTTTCAATGGTTTCAAAATCGCTCATCATTGATATTAAAGTTGCTTCTTTTTCAGTTACGTATTTACTTAATGATTCAATCTCCGTTTGCAGCGCTTGCAATTCTTTCGGGTTTTGAACTTTTCCACCATAAAGAGATGCTTCGCTTTGATTGATTTTAATTTTCTTGTTTTGTATTTCCTGATCGAGATCACCTATATGATTTAACATATTCTCCCGCTTGGTTTCAAGAT
>Ga0105097_10001787_pt1 | contig 10374 bp, 9 predicted proteins | sample PPLLak12cMay2015_FD_87035 | JGI IMG/M metagenome (GOLD analysis project Ga0105097, IMG submission 87035) | Freshwater sediment microbial communities from Prairie Pothole Lake near Jamestown, North Dakota, USA - PPLs Lake P7 Core (1) Depth... | ecosystem: Environmental > Aquatic > Freshwater >... | reverse complement strand
TCCACCAGGTTCTGGGGAACGCGCTTGGCAAGCTCCACAATGGTATCCACGCCGGCTGCCTCGAGCAGATCGGCGTATTCCGAACCAACGCCCTTGATGCGGTACAGGTCAGCATGATTGACCCATTTGAGGATCAGCTCGTGACCGATGCCGGTTTTTTCGCCGAGTTCCTTGCGTCCCTTGGGGGTTGCGCCAACCTTCAGGAGCTTATCCGTGGTTTTGATCCCAGCGCCTTTCAATTTCTCCGCGTATTTCGGCCCAATTCCTTCAACATCAATAATTGCTGGCATGATTATTCTCCTTATTTATTTATTCTTTAGTGTACACCCATCTGGAAATTTTACAATCCTTTTTCCCTGGTAAATCAAAAACAATCGTTGTTTTTTTATCATCCTCCCAAAAGAGAGAAAATGCGCTATGGTATAATCCTTGCGCTTCGGAATTCAGGAAGCACGTCTGGAGAGGTCGCGTAGTCTGGCTTAGCGCGCACGCTTGGAAAGCGTGTACATCGAAAGGTGTCGAGGGTTCGAATCCCTCCCTCTCCGCCAATACAAACCGCCCGGTTTTCACCGGGCGGTTTGCTTCAAAACCCATTCATCCAATCAACTTTTCAACTCGATTATGGTGTCGGCGTCGGCAGTAATCCTTTGGCTTCCTTATACGCCATCGAGCTGGGGTTGAAGAGCGTCTGCCCATAATCTTCCACGCCGAAGAGGGCGATCAATTCCTGGGTGGGGACCGAGATCAGCCAGTCTATGAACTGGTTTGCCAGGTCATTCTGAATGGCGGGGTTCTTGGCCGGATCGACTGCGATCACGCCATAGGGGTTGAGCAGCGCTTTATCGCCTTCCATCAATATTTCAAGTTTCAGCCCGTTTTGCTTGCGGGTGAGGTAGGTGGCGCGATCGCTCAGGGTATAGGCTTCTTTTTCTTCAGTCATCGTCAGGGTTTCCCCCATCCCCTGGCCGGAGGCAATATACCAGTCACCCCCAACAGCAGCGGGGTCGATCTCCGCGGCTTTCCAGATGCCCAGCTCCTTGGTGTTCGTCCCGGATTTATCCCCGCGTGAAATAAAGGGAGCTTTTGCTTCCGCGACCTTCGTGAATGCATCCTTGGCGGATTCAGCGCTGGTCACACCTGCAGGGTCAGCAGCAGGGCCGATGATGACAAAATCATTATACATCACGTCTTCCCGCCGAACGCCATCCCCGGCTTCCATGAATTCCTTTTCCGCCGCGGGGGAATGGACAAGCAGCACATCCGCGTTGCCGTCCTTGCCAAGCTGTAGTGCCTGGCCGGAACCAACCGCCACCACCTCGAAATCGATCCCGGTTTCCTTGGTGAACATGGGCAACAAATAATCCAGCAGCCCGGAATCCTGGGTGCTGGTGGTGGTCGCCAGCATCAAGGTGGCTGTGATGGGCACCTCAGTCGGAGCTTCGGTCGGTTTGGGCACTTCCGTGGGGGCTGGTGGCGCTTCGGTTGCCGGGGCTGCGGTGGGAGTGGCAGCCGGCGCGCAGGCAGCCAGCAGAACTGCAATCAGCAAAATTACGGTCAATAATAATTGGATCTTGCTTTTCATCTTTTCCTCCAAAATTGATTTAATACACCATTTCGCCGCGGGTGAACGCGGAGGTGCGTGTATCCTCGGGACGGGTGAAGAATTTCTCCACCGGCGCGTGCTCAACGATCCTTCCATCCAGGAGCAAGGCAGCCTTCGTTCCCAGCCGGTGCGCCTGGAACACATTGTGGGTAACCATCACGATCGTGGTTCCTTTTTCCTGGTTTAACTTCCGAACGATGGATTCGATCAGGCCTACGTTGTAGGGGTCCAGGTTGGCGGTGGGCTCATCCAGGAGAAGAACATCGGTGGAGAGAACGATCGCCCTTGCCAGAGCAACCCGCTGGGCCTCTCCGCCGGAAAGGCACCGAACATGGCTGCCTGCAAACGCAGCCATCCCGACCATCTCCAGGGCTTCCATGGCTTTTCCTTCGGGATGCTCCACCTTGCGAAGCTTCAACCCCCAGCAGACGTTATCCAGCACGCTCATGCTCATCAGCAGCGGGCTCTGAAACACCGTCGTCACCTTGCGGGTTTCTGAAAGCGGAGGCATTTTCTCCCGGCTGTAGCGGTTCCCCTCAAACCGAATGCTGCCACTGTTGGGCGGCTCGAGGAAATTCAGCAGCCGCAGGAGGGTGCTTTTCCCGGCTCCGCTCGGACCCACAAGCACCAGCCTTTCACCCTTGTTGATCCGCAGGGATTCCACCTCAAGCGCGAAACGCTGGTCGTAGCTTCTGATGACGCGATCCAGGTTGAACATCTCCTTGCTCATCCCTGGCCGTCCTTTTCCTGGATGAGCACCACTGCGAAGTTGATGATGAAGGCGATGATCAAAAGAGCGATGCCCAGCTGCAGTGCAAAGAGGAAATTTCCCTGGCGGGTTTCCAAAACGATGGCGGTGGTGAGCACGCGCGTCTTTCCGGCTATGTTCCCGCCCACCAGCATCACAGCGCCGACCTCGGAGATGATGGCGCCGAACCCGGCCACCAATGCCAGGATCACCCCCCTCCGGGCTTCCCAGAGAACCGCGCGGATGGACTGGGCTCTATCTGCGCCAAGCGCCTGGATCTGCCAGCGCATGGCTTGCGAAACCCCCATCACCGAAGCCATGGTCAACCCGGCAACCACCGGGAAGGCAATGATCACCTGTGCCAGGATCATCGCGCCCGGGGTGAAGAGGCGCGGCAGGAGCGGAGAGTTCAAGCCCCCCACCGGCCCGCTTCGCGAAAGCAGCAGGTATACGAAAAGCCCCACAACAACCGGCGGCAGCCCCATGCCGGTATAAAGCATGGCGGTGGTCATTTTCCTGCCCCGGAAGGGATGGAACCCCCACCACGCTCCCAGGGGAATGCCGATTAAAGCGCTTATCAGTAATGCGGAACCGGAAACATAGAAGGTGAGCGCGACGATCTCGGCGAAGTTGTTATTCATGGCAACGTGTATTATTGTACTGTATTAAGTATACTTTTATCAAGATGGGCTGCCAATCCTTTGCTATAATGGATTTAGGAAGCGCAATGGAAGAACCTCTATACCTGAAAATTGCCAGTTCGATCAAGTTGGAGATCCTCGAGGGAAAACTCAAGCCGGGAGACCAGCTCCCCACCATCCGCCAGCTTACCGAAACCTGGGGATGCACCCAGGGAACGGTCCAGCGGGCGTACCAGGAGCTTGCCCGCGAGGGGTTGGTTGCCAGCCGTTCCGGGCTGGGTACCCGGGTTGCTTCCGTTCCCACCACCAGGGCGGATATCCCGCTGCGCCGTACCACCCTCATCCACAAGGCCGAATCCTTCATCCTGGAAGCGGTCAATTCCGGTTTTACGCCGTCCGAGACCGAGCAGGCGTTTTTACACGCTCTGGATCGCTTCCGGGTGACGGAAGCCGAGAAGGAGGCTCCCCACGAATCCGAGCTGCGATTCTGGGGCAGCCACGACCTGGCGATGGCACGCATTACCTCCCGCTTTGAGGCAATAGGGCCTTCCATCCGGATAAGCCTCTCCTTTTGCGGCAGTCTGGGTGGGCTGATCGCGCTGGAGGAAGGCAAAGCGGATTTTGCCGGCTGCCACCTGTGGGATGCTGAAACCGGGACCTACAATGTTCCCTTCATCCGCCGCCTGCTGCCGGGCAGAAGGGTGAGCTTGCTCACCCTGGCCGAGCGCAGCCTGGGGTTGATCCTGCCCCCGGGGAATCCTCTCAAGGTCACCGGGCTGCAAGATCTGGCAAAACCCGGAATCAGGTTCATCAACCGCCAATCGGGTTCCGGAACACGGGTCTGGCTGGATTATCAGCTTAAGTCCATCGGGTTGGAGGGGGATGGGATCGAGGGATTCGGGAATGAAAGATCAACCCATTCGGAGATCGCCCAGGCGATTGCCGAAGGGGGTGCCAATGCGGGTATCGGGTTGGAAGCTTCCTCCCGCGCGCTCGGGTTGGATTTCATTCCACTCGCCCTGGAAAGTTACCAGCTAGCTGCCAGAAGCGAGAATGCGGCACGAAACCCCCTGAAAAAGCTTTTTCACTGGATATCGACCGTAGAAGCCAAAAAGATCATCTCCCAGATCCCGGGCTACATCACCTTCCGGACCGGGGAATTGATCGAAGTTTCCAGTTAATCCATTGATGGAACCGCTGGTACCTGCTTATTCCTGCGCTGGATCAGGAAAAGTACGAACAGCATGGCCAGCACCGAAAGCAGGATAAAGCCTAGGTACCCTAAGGTGGCAGAATTTACAAGCAGGATACCGGCCAGCCAGGGCAGGGCGATCCCGCCGATATTTCCCAACGCCACCAAAAAACCCACTGCCTTCCCCTGTTCATTGGGGAACTCTGCGATCGCGTAGGCCACCGTGGTGGGATAAACCGTTCCGAAAGAAAAGCTGATCCAGGCAATGCAGAATACCGTCGGCCAGATCGCCCCCTGGCTCGGTATCATTCCCAATGCGCCAACCAAGCTGCTGATAAGCGCAATTGTCATCAGTTTCATGCGGGTCATTCGCGGGCTCGCGGCAGCCCCGGCCAGGCGGCCAAGCGCAAGCGCCCCCCAGAATGCGGAGGTGGCCAGCGCGCCATACTGCAGCGCCACCCCGGCAGTGAGGCGCATGTAGTTGGTGATCCAGCTGCCCAGACCGAACTCCAGACCAACGTAAGCCACCATCAGGATTCCCAGAAGCCAGAGCAGGGGCGAAAGATAAACCCGGAATCCCTGGTCAATTTGAACAGGTTTGAAGGATGAACTTGCTGCTTCGGAAGATTTGTTTCGAAGCAGGAAATAAATGGTTACGCCAAGGAGGACAAGCGCTCCGGCGGTAAGGCGTTCCACGAGCAGACCGGAACCGGTGGAGGCGATGGCCAGGCCGATGAGCGCCGGGCCAAGAAACGCGCCAACCCCGAAGAAAAAGTGCAGCAGGTTGAGAACCGAAGTGTTATCCTCCGGGGCCGAATCCGAAACGACCAGGTTTGCGCCAATATCCACCCCGCCTTGACCCATACCGGTGATGAATACCAGGGCGAACATGACCGGCAGGCTGCGGGCAAAGGTGAAGCCTATGATCCCCAAACCTAGGATGATGAGAGCTGCCACGAGGGTGTTGCCATGCCCAAAGCGGTCGGTGAGCGGCCCTGCCGCGACCTGCGCCAGGAGGGAACCCAGGAAGAGGAAGGTGATGATCCCCCCGATGGCGGTGAGCGAGGACGAGGTCTGGATGGCCAGCTCGTTGAAAACCGTACCGATCCCGCCCATGAACATGCCGAAGCAGAGGAAGATGAGATAGTTGAGTGCCAGGATGAGCTTGGGGGAGACAGGTTTCATATGGTTTTATTCCTGCGATTAGGGATATTGAAATTATAAGGGTTTAAACAAAAAACCCTGTCGGGAATCAGGGTTTTCTTCAATGGTCGGGGCGGGCGGATTTGAACCGCCGACCTCACGGTCCCGAACCGTGCGCTCTAGCCGGACTGAGCCACGCCCCGCGGTGGGTTTGATTATACCCTTTCCCCCGCCTTCATGCGAGGGTTTTCCTATTTCATTTCCTCCGGGGTGGAATCCGCGGGGTTTACAGGCCGGGGTTTAAGGCTGCCGGTAAGCGGCAGCGCGGGGGGCTTGCCCAGGGTTCCGGTGACGGGCTTCGCGGGTTGCGCAGGTACCTTGCCCGCAAGCGGCCCAGTTTGGAACACCCTTTGCGCGGCGCTGGCCTGGGCTGCGCTGGAGGGCAGCCTGAAGGAGAACCTGCTGCCCATGCCCTCCACGCTCTCCACCGAAATGGTTCCCCCATGCAGCTCCACCATTTCCTTAGCGATCGAAAGCCCCAACCCCACCCCACCGTGCTTGCGGGTGAGGTGCTTTTCCACCTGGTAAAACCTGGTGAAGATCTTCCCCAGCTCCTCTGGCGGGATGCCGATGCCGTTATCCATGACGGTGATCTTCACGTACCCCGGTACCACCTCGCCCTTAACCTTCACCTTACCGCCCTCGTTGGTAAATGTCAGCGCGTTCTGGATCAGGTTCCGCAGGGCAATGCCGATCTTGTCCATGTCGCCTTCGACAACCATGTCCGATCCGGGCAGCTCGAGGATCACACTGATCTTGCGGATTTCTGCCATCTCGCGGAATGAATCCACGATTTCTTTCACCAGGGCAGAAACGCTCAGGCGCTGCCGGCGCAGCTCCGCAAGATCGTGCTCCAGCGTATCCGAATCGGAAAATTGCTCGATGATCTCCTTCATCCTGTTGGCGCTGGAGGCGATCACCATAAGGTCCTGCTTTTGATCCTCTCCAACTGTGTCCATCAACAGCGAGGAGTGACCCAGCACCAGGCCCAACGGGGTGCGCAGTTCATGCGAGACGATGGCCATGAAGTCACTCTTCATGCGATCCAGTTGCATCATCTTCTCGTAGGCGGTCTGGGTTTCATCCAAAAGCCAGTTATTCTGAATAGCCACGGCAGCCTGGGCTGCCAGGGTCTCGACGATGGTTACGTCCTCTTCGGTATATTGGGCGTTGTTGCTCTTGTTGATGCACTCCATCACCCCGATCACCTCGCCCTTCGAAACGAGCGGCACAGCCAGGATGGAGGTGGTGCTGTCGGTAAGCTGCTTATCCACCAGGCGGAAGATGCGCTCGTCCTTTTCGGCGTGCTGGATCGCCATCGGTTGGCCGTTGGTGAACACCCACCCCGCCACGCTTCTATCCAGCGGGACATTGATGGTTTTGAGCGACTCCATCATGTACCAGGGAGCTGCCAGGAATTTGAGGAAGTTTTTCTCTTCATCCAGAACGAGGATCGAGCTGGATTCACTGTAGGTCAGTTCGGCAGCGCTCTCGATGATGGAATGGAGCAATGGCTCTAATTCTAAGTTTGAGCTTAGATTCTTACAGATTTCCAGCAGACGTTCCAGCCGGCTGGTATAATCGGAATACGCAATTGGCATGATTTTCCCGACTTAGGCTGAAATGATTATAGCATAGGCGGCTTTTTGAGGGATTTTCTCGACCAGCGCTGAATATTCAACCAAGGAGTGAAACCTGCAATGGCTGAAAAGAAAAAAGTGCGTGTGGCGATCATCGGCGTGGGGAACTGCGCCTCCTCTCTCGTTCAGGGTGTTGAATTCTATAAGAACGCGAAGGATTCTGACCGCATCCCGGGTCTAATGCATGTCAACCTGGGTGGATATCACATCCGCGATGTGGAATTTTCCGCCGCCATCGATATCGTCGATACCAAGGTGGGTAAAGATCTTTCAGAGGCGATCTTTGCGTACCCCAACAACACCTTCAAATTCTGTGATGTTCCCAAGCTGGGCGTTCCGGTGGTTCGTGGAATGACCCACGACGGCCTGGGAAAATATCTTTCCCAGATCCTGAAGAAAGCTCCAGGACCAACCGCGGATATTATCCAGATCCTGAAAGAAACCAAGACCGACGTGGTGGTCAACTACCTCCCGGTCGGTTCTGAAATGGCCACAAAGTGGTATGTGGAGCAGGTGCTGGAAGCCGGTTGTGCCTTTGTGAATGCCATCCCGGTCTTCATTGCCAGCTCGGAATACTGGGGGAAACGCTTCGAGGAGCGCGGTCTGCCAATCATCGGGGATGATATCAAGAGCCAAGTGGGAGCCACCATCTTGCACCGTGTTCTCACCAGTCTGTTCGTCGATCGCGGTGTGCGCTTGGACCGCACCTACCAGCTCAATTTCGGCGGCAATACCGATTTTATGAACATGCTCGAGCGCGAGCGGTTGGAATCCAAGAAGATCTCCAAGACCGGCGCAGTCACCAGCATGCTGCCCTACAAACTCGACCCGGATAATGTGCACGTCGGCCCATCCGATTATGTTCCCTGGCTCACCGACCGCAAGTGGTGCTACGTCCGCATGGAAGGCACCACCTTCGGAGAGGTTCCGCTGAACCTGGAAGCCAAGCTGGAAGTATGGGATTCTCCCAACTCCGCCGGTGTGATCATCGACGCAGTGCGCTGCGCCAAACTGGGCCTGGACCGCGGGCTGAAAGGTCCATTGGTCGCTCCCTCCTCCTACTTCATGAAAACACCTCCCAAGCAGTTCAAGGATAATATCTGCCGTGAGATGACAGAAGGTTTCATCCAGGGCGAGGAAAAGAAAGAATAGTTTAAATAACTGTTGAAATTGCGCTACCGGGGAGGATCATACTCCCCGGTATTTTTTTACCTTGTTGCATGAATCTTGCACCTAATCCCCTGATGGAAGTCTCTCCTTGTCCTTTTTGCCGCGTTATCCGCGATGAGCTACCGGCAGAGGTCCTGTTCCGGGATGATTTGCTGATGTGCTTCCGGGATGCCCGTCCGGTCACACCGGTGCACCTTCTGGTCGTACCGTTGGAGCACATTGAATCCATGAATTCTGTTCTACCCGCGCACCAAAACCTGCTGGGGCACATGCTGCTCACTGCCAAACGCCTTGCCGCCGAAACCGGATTGAAGGATGGCGGGTTCCGCCTGGTGATCAATACCGGACCGGATGCCGGGCAATCGGTCTTTCACCTCCACCTGCATGTGATCGGTGGCAGGCATATGCCCTTCCGTTTTGATCCCCAATGAATATTTATAAAATATTCAAGATTTTACTGCTCACCATTGCCTTTTCGGCTCTCATCAGTGGTTGCCTTCGCGTCCAAACGCCACAACCACCGGGAGGGCTTCCTGCAGAACCTTCTGATCCGGGATCAACCCCAACCCCCGATCTTTCGGCTTACCGCCTGCCAACCCGCGAGCCTGGCGCACCGCTAATCAACCCGTCACCGGATGCGGAGAGGGTTCTGCCGCCAATTCGGGCGGATTTCACCCAGCACATCGTTCAATACGGAGATACGCTCAATGCTATCGCCTTCTATTTTGGCGTGGACGTGAATGCACTCATTGAAGCCAACCAGCCTATCGATCCCGAAATGCTTGAAATAGGCCGCCTGCTTCAGATCCCCCCGCCTATCCCAGTCCAGGACGCACCTGGCTTTAAGATCATCCCCGATTCCGAACTGGTTTACAGCCCTTCCGCGCTTGGTTTCAATATCGCGGATTTCATCCGGCAGCGCGGGGGGTATCTTGCCAGCTACACCGAGGAAGTGGATACTGCAGTGCTGACCAGCGCGGAGGTCGTGGAACGCGTCAGCCGCGAAAATTCGGTCAATCCGCGCCTCCTTCTGGCGTTGCTCGATTACCAATCCGGATGGGTATCTTCGCTTTCCCCCGCCGGGGAAACCCTGGTATACCCCCTGCGGTATTTCCACCCGGCGTACAAAGGGTTGTACCTGCAGCTCTCCCAGGCAGCCAACGAACTGAACCGCGGGTTTTACTTATGGCGGATCAACGGTCTTTCCCATTTTGTCCTTGCTGACGGAAGCGTTATCCGCGCATCGCCGCAGATCAATGCCGGCACTGCCGGGGTTCAACTCGCCATGAGCCGCCTGGCTGGATTGGATGCCTGGAATCGCGCTGTTAACGGGGGAGGATTGGACAAAACCTACTCGGATCTTTTTGGATATCCGTTCGATTACTCCTTCGAGCCGTTGCTGCCACCCGATCTCAAACAGCCCCCCATGCAATTGCCCTTTGAAACGGAGAAGGTATGGTCCTTCACCAGCGGGCCGCATGGCGGTTGGGGGGATGGCGCAGCCTGGGCTGCCCTGGATTTTGCCCCACCCGGCAATGCCCTTGGCTGCGTGCCTTCCGATGAATGGGTGACGGCTGTATCCGACGGGTTGATCACCCGTGCCCAGGATGGGGTCGTGATCCAGGATCTGGATGGCGATGGGTACGAACAGACCGGCTGGACGGGGATCTATATGCACGTGGAATCGCGAGACCGGGTGGCACAAGGCACAGAGGTCAAGGCTGGGGAGAGAATCGGTCATCCTTCCTGCGAAGGCGGATTTTCGAACGGCACCCACGTCCACCTAGCGCGGCGTTATAATGGCGAGTGGATTTCTGCCGATGGCTCTGAACCCTTCAACCTGGATGGGTGGATTTCCAGTGGCACAGGGGTTCAGTACGACGGTTACCTGTTGAAGGAAAATTTAATTGTGGAAGCCTGGGATGCGCGATTACCGGAAAACCAGATCCAGCGCTGATCTGCTGGCATTGTCTATTCCCCTGCTGGTGGTTTTTCTCAGCCAGCTGGCCTGTTCGCGCAGCTACTACAGCGCTGCGGATCTCACCGCCACCGTTGAGGCTGACCCGCTGCGGGCAACAGCCACCTTTGAACCAACCCAAATCCCCACCGCAGCCCCAACCCGCCCCCTCCCCACGAGCACCCAGCCGCCGCCCACCGCAACATCCACTCCGCTCCCG
>Ga0105097_10001785_pt1 | contig 10383 bp, 11 predicted proteins | sample PPLLak12cMay2015_FD_87035 | JGI IMG/M metagenome (GOLD analysis project Ga0105097, IMG submission 87035) | Freshwater sediment microbial communities from Prairie Pothole Lake near Jamestown, North Dakota, USA - PPLs Lake P7 Core (1) Depth... | ecosystem: Environmental > Aquatic > Freshwater >... | reverse complement strand
ATCAAACCAAACTCTGCCTGCACCTCTGCCAGTACGGTCATGACTTCAAGCCAGCCTCTCACCCTGTTTTGCTCGACAAACAGGGGGCGTAATTCAGGGGCGGCCCAGGATGAACCGTAAATCGTAGAATCAATTAAATGGACAGAATCAATCATTAGCTTGCTTCCTGCTTTTTACGTCCTGCAGTATATGGCTTACGGCGTAACTGAGTTATTCAATCTTATCTTCTTCGATAGGTTCAACATCAGGAGCCGCATCCAATATCGCTAAAAACTTATCTCGCTGCCCTCGTTTAGCACGCTGTAATAAATAATCTTCAGTCATTAACGCAGACATTTTTTCCCCCAATGCTAACGCTATAAATTGATCAATCGACACATTTTCTTTAGAGGCTAATGCCTGCACACCGTTATAAATTGAGTCCGGAATAGTAATACTTAATTGAGTCATGGTAAATCACCTGTTTTTTGTAAAAACTCTTTAGGGGTTAAAACTTGAATGGAAAACTTCTCTGCACCAACAAAATCCTTTTTGTTAAACGTGATAATAAAATCGGCATTTGCTTCAACGGCTAAATCAAGCAGAAAATCATCATCGGCATCTTTAAGATAAGGTCGCCAAAGATAAAAAATTTTATGATGGCTAAAAACAGCACAAAGAAAATCTAAAAAATCATTGACTTGTTCATGGCTTAAGTCCAAAGGCGGTAGCAAACGCAGACAAACTTCTTCATATTCAAGTATCAGCGGAATGGAAATATGCGCCTGCCAATCGCTTGTTCCTAATAATCGTAACAGCAAATTTGATGCACCTTGTTTGGACCGCATCGCAGCAATAATTACGTTGGTATCAATAACAATATTGTAAGCCATTATAAGAGATTGGTAATTGGATTCAGTTAGATAGCTAAAATAACGGGAAAACTATCGCATCAGTAATTAGTTATGATGGATTTTGGCTATCGCCTCAGTACCCTTCCTACCGAACTTGATGTTATCCTGGCCTGAATATAATTCATAAAATCTATGTTAACCAGTTTAGTAAATCAATGCTAATCAGTTTTTCTTGAAAAGTGAAAATACTTATCTTTTGAGACATGCAGGCCTGGATAACGGAGCGTAACGGGGGGTTGCTAGCCCAGCCTATGGGCTCGGGTACTCTGAAACCGGACAGTTTATTTGCTCCCAATACATGCGCTATAAAAAAATAGCCATGTTGAGCAATTCCTGATACATTGAAAAACCCCGCGCTAGTTGCAATGGCCAGTAAAGCCAGGACTGCTGCGGGGCCAGATGCAGGCAGGGGTTTCTTCTAACCTTGGGCTCAGTTGCACGGTTACGGGCGCGCTTGCCGGCTTATACAACCTAACTTTTGGAGATAGCCATGAAACCCGTAAAAAACTCGATTAAACTACTGTTCGCACTGTCTGCGGCCTTTGCCGCCGGCTGGGCGGGCGGGGGGGCTTGTTCGCTACCTCGGTGAACCCAGGCCTCGTTAGGGCGCTTGACAGCGTCGGCCAGAACCTGTTCGGCGCCGCCGTGTTTCAAGTCGCATGGCCGCCCGTCCCCATTCGCCCTAACGACCCACCTCCCACCGAGCCCGTGCGCCTGTTCTTCGCCGACAACAGCCTGATTCCGGTGGCGTTCAACGTGTTCTGGCCGCCCACCCCCATCATCCCAAACGACACCTGCCACAGCTATGTGCAGGTTTCGGTCAGCCAAACCGACGGGGTGGTGGTGAAATACGACCCGAGGTTCACGCCCGGTGACAGCATCGTCCTGCAGGAGGCTGACCTCAGCGCTGAACAACCCAGCACCGCACAGTGCCCGGCGCCGACGCTGAATCCGTAGCCAGACGGCTGAGATTGCCGTCCGGCGCATGCGGTTGGAAATAGCGATGTAGGCCGGAATAATTCTTTTCAAGCGCAAGCGAGATCAAGCGTTTCCGGTAGACTTTTGGACGATATTGCCCGAAACGTCACCACGCGCCACGTTTGGGTGGTCTTATTCCGGCCTACGCCTACGCGCCACTGCATCAAGGAGTTCTAATGTACGAAGCGCGACGGGGTATTCACCCCGTCGCAACGTTTTGAATTTGGCACCATGCCTTGAGTCGCCCCGGAATACAAACGTTGGGGGCGGGTTGAATATCCGCTCCGTGTTCAAGACAAACAGTTTTGCGCCAGTAAACCATCATATCAAAGGAGATATTAAATTGACTGAATCATATCCTTTGGCTGATGTGAGAATTATTATCTCACTTGCTGACTCTATATCATTGCTTCAAGAACAAGGCATAAGCGCGAATGAATTTTTAACAAGCAATTGCATCGGATCAAATTGCGCTGCTCTCTAATTGCCAGCTGAGCCAGGTGTTAATAGCTTCTAAAACTACGAGAGGAGAAATCCCATGAATCAAGAAGAAAGAATGAAGTATTTGAAAATCGCCCTTAACGTGATTGGCGTTTTGTTCATTGCAGGTATTCCGGCAATGATGATGTTGATTTGGCCATCAGGCTGGGGTTGGACGCCGGCCCAACCCGAGTACGAACACATGATTATGGGAGTCTACGGTACGTTGGGTGTGTTTTTGATCCTGGCTGCAAAAGACCCTTTAGCTAATACAAGCCTGATCTGGTTCACGATCTGGTCGAGCATAGTCCACGGCGGTATTATGTTACTCGTCAGTCGTAAGTTCTCATCAAATTAATTTGACTATTGAATAGGAAATGTAAATTATTCTCCAATAAAAAAATACAGTTAGGATTTACAGGAGAAAAATCGATGCAAAATTATATTGATCGTGCGCTAGAAAGTTTCCAACACGTTTTCTCAAGAACTAGCACGTGGCTATTGTTTTGTGCCGTTGTGATAGGTTTTATGGGAGCTGGAGAAATGATAGGCGTCACTTCGCTGTGTCGCTTCTGGTTGTTGGATGCAGACGGTTATAACCGCCTGCTCCATTTTTTTTAGATCGAAAGCCTATCGTTATATTGCCTTGCTTGGCGCTTGGCAAAACTTTGTTGTCAATCAGGACAAAAGCGTTAAAGTGTCTGAACGGGCGGTGCTGTTAGGCGATCATACTTCCGTCGTTAAAGATGGACGCAAGATGCCTGGGGTCGTGTCGATGCATGAGGAATCAGAAACCCAGAGTAAACCATCCTATTTTCGCGGCCAATGTTGGGGCGCTCTTGGGCTCTTGATCGGCACTTTATCAGCCTGTTTTTGCTGTCCGTTACAATTACAAATCCATCAGGGATTCACTCATTTGGGTTTAACGGAAACATCTGTAAGCCTGCCGCAACTTAAGTCAACCGAGCGAATGGTAGCGATGGCGGTGGATTTTGCAGCGTCTCATCAGTGTCTGTGTTACCTGGTACTCGATGCGTTTTTTTCAGCCGGTAGCGTGTTTCAAGCACGCAACTATTATTCAATTGAGCATAAAAAACCGTGGGTTGAAATCTTAACCAAAGCCAAAAATAACACGGTGGGCTATTTTCCAGCCCCACCAAAACCAGCAGGCCGACCCGGCCGCCAAGCGTTCTATGGCGAAAAAGTCCATCTTCAGGAATGTTTTGATTATCCCGATTTGTTTGAGACGATCAGCTGTCAGGTGTATGGTAAAACCGAGTCTATTCAAGTCATGTCCCTGACATTGTTGTGGCGGCCTATCGCTGACTACGTGTTATTTGTTTTAGCCGTTACTTCAAAAGGACCTATTATTTTGATGAGTTCCGACCTGGAGCTTTTGGCGGTCAATGCCATTGAACTCTATTGTGCAAGAACGCGCATTGAAATCCTGTTCTCGGTTTTAAAGCATGTCATCGGTGCCTTTAATTTTCGTTTCTGGACTAAAAGCCTGCCGAAACACTCCAGACGACCTTTTCCTAATCGCGACTTAACGGCGCCACAACCCCATCAAATCGGTACCATTCAGGCGTGTTGGCAAGCCTATGAAAGCTTCGTGCTCTGTGCGTCAATCGCAGTGGGATTATTGCAATTCATCGCGATCAATTTTCAAGATACAGTTTGGGCTGAACATCGCCTCTATCTTCGCACCCAATCGCGTGACTTGCCATCAGAAAAATCCGTTAAACAAATTATCGCTCAGTTGTTCATCATGCAATTCTTTCGACTTGGGCAAAATGGCATCATCCAACAAATCCGCTTCTATATGATGACGATTTCTGATGAAATAGATCATGATTAATTGAGTCGCCTCTAACGCGTTAGTTTTTAAACAATCTTCGGTATTTTTCAGTAGCCATTTATTTAGGCAGGGAAGGCTTTGCTTCTCTTTATTAAAAGGTGGAACTTGCGACTGACGAGCTGTTTACTTTGCTGGATGATGGAAAAACCCTAAAAAAGAAACTTAAACGCCATGAATTGCTGGCGTTTTTTGCCAACTATCCAGCCAGTATTATTGGCATTGAAGCGTGCGGAAGTTCCCATCACTGGGCCAGAGAACTGACCAAGCTCGGTCATGAAGTGATCCTGCTGAATGCGCGTTTTGTCAAAAACTATGTAGTTGGCAACAAAACTGATTTTAATGATGCGGAGGCGATCCATGAAGCAGTCCTTCGCCCGAACAAGCGAGTGGTGGCGATCAAAACTGTTGCGCAACAAGATATCCAACTGGTTCATAATATTCGCAAAGACCTGGTTGATCAACGCACAGCGCTGGTCAACCAAACACGAGGCTTGCTGAGTGAAAGAGGTATCGTCATCAACCAAGGTATTGAGCAGCTCAGAGAACAATTACCCTTGATAATAGAAGACGCTGAAAACAGCTTAACCGACTTAAGCCGGGAACTGTTTGCAGAGCAATACGAAAAAATTAAAACACTGGATGCTGAAATCAAAGCCCAGGATCAACGGATCAACCGCTTATGCAACGCCAACGACCTTAGCAAACGTTTTCTTGATGTCCCAGGCGTTGGGCCACTAACGGCAACGATTGTGGCGGCTGATATTGGCGACGGCGGCAAGGGTTATAAAAGCAGCCGGGATTACGCCGCCAGTTTGGGTGTAGTGCCCAAACAGCATAGTAGTGCGGATAAGCAGCATTATCTGGGGATCAGTAAGCGAGGGAACCGGTATATACGTACCTTATTGATCCATGGTGCGCGAGCCGTGTTAAAAAATTGTGGGAAGAAAACGGATAAGCTGAGCTTATGGCTACAAGCCCTGGTGGCACGGCGTGGCTTTAATAAAGTTGCTGTGGCTCTTGCCAACAAAAATGCCAACAAACCTTAACCGTTAACCAGGTAAACCAGAATTGCGGAGGCAAGTTAACACCATTTGATGGCAAAAGCAGGTCAGACCGGTGCTTTCATAACCCGTTCACCCCAGAGATTCTTTGAAATCGTTAGGTTGGTTGAGGTGAAAGTGCGCGGATAGATTCATCAGGAGTCCTGAGGTAATAAAACCTCTATCAAGAGACCGGATATATGGCTGCAATCATGATCTCTGTTGCTGGCATCAATTGTAAAAACTTATCTTGCAATAAACGAGGAGTCCATATATGGGGTGAGGCAACGAACCCCAACACCTGATGCACCGTATCGTTGGGATTCCTTGCGTCATCCCAACCTATAAAACACCCATTCGAATCAAATCAGCCGCCTTTTCCGCGATCATGATGACCGGCGCGTTGGTATTGCCGCTGACGATAGACGGCATGATGGAAGCATCGACGACACGCAAGCCGTTAACGCCGTTGACCCGCAAAGCCGGATCGACGACGGCCGTTGTATCGGTTCCCATTCGGCAGGTTGTGGTTGGGTGCCAAGTGGTGGATGCCGTACGCCGGACAAAATCTTCCAGGCCGGCATCATCGCGTATATTTATGCCCGGCGACAGCTCAGAACCTCTTATATCGTCAAATGCGCGTTGATAAAGAATTTTAAGATTCCAGCGTACCCCTGCCACCAGACAGCGAAGATCGTCGGGATCGCTGAAATAACACGGATCGATACGCGGACGGTCTAATGGATCAGCGGATGACAGCGTGACTTGGCCGGTGCTGCGAGGTCTGTTGACATAAGCGGTTAAAGCTATACCGTGCCGGTTCGGCGGCCCTGCTTCAGGATATTCGGGCGTTAAATTGCCGAATAAAAACAATTGCAGATCGGGATAAGCCACATCAGGACGGCTGTTGACAAAACAGCCCGCCTCCAGAAAGTTTGAAGCTAAAGGTCCCGTTCTGGCGGATTCGTAAGTGCGCGCAGCGGCAGCTTTATCTTCGCTTGGCAGTGGAGCAAAGGTCAAAGGCTGTGTCAGTTCGCAGCGTACCCGGACATGAATATGGTCTTGCAGGTTCTTGCCGACTTTCGGTAAATCCAGCCGCACTTCAATACCGAGCTTTTCAAGCTCCGAAGCCGGGCCCAACCCTGACAGCATCAGTAATTGAGGCGAACGGAAAGCACCGGCGGACAAGATGGTTTCGGCTGCTGCATTGGCCTGTTCGACGATGCCATACCGCAGATATTGCACACCGATCACGCGATTGTTGCTGAACAGCAGTTTGGTGGCCTGCGCGTGTCTGATAACGGTCAGATTCGGGCGAGACCGCGCCGGGTGCAAATAGGCAGCTGCGGCGCTGCTTCGGGAGCCATCGGCAATCGTCCTTTGCAAAGGCCCGCAGCCTTCCTGCCGCTCCCCATTAAAATCCGGATTGTAGGTAATACCCGCTTCCTGTGCTGCGGCCATATAACGCTGAGTCACCGTGCTTAATTGCGGGTGACTGGAAACCACCAGCGGCCCTGAACGGCCGTGATAGTTATCGGCAAAAGCTTCATTCGTTTCTGACTTGATGAAATACGGCAGTACATCGTCATAACTCCAACCGGCGTTGCCGAGGCTCGCCCAGTGATCGTAATCGGCGCGGTTGCCGCGTATGTAAATCATGTAATTGATTGAACTTGAGCCCCCAAAAACTTTCCCTTGAGGTATATAGATACGGCGGCCCTGCATATGCGGTTGCGGCAGGGTCCGGTCGCTCCAATCGTAAAGGCTGTCCTGCAACTGGGAAAACAATGCCGGTGTGCGGATCTCAGCTGCATCGTCTTCACCTCCGGCCTCAAGCAACAAGACCCGGCAGCCCGGATCTTCGCTTAGCCGGTTAGCAAGGACACAACCGGCCGATCCTGCGCCAACAATAATATAATCAACGATTGGTCTGGGCATTGCTAAATTCCTCGTGTGTAATTTGACAAAGTCAAATTAGCCGACTTCCTTCTTTGCACGCTCCAACAAATCATGTTGTCTGCTTGCAAAATAAATTATGCTGGTCTGATTTTTTTCATGAAAATCATCCAGTTTTTCACGGCATTCGGCAATCATGTTGTCCATGCAATGGGTTGCTGTGCCGCCGGGTTCTGTCCGTGCCTGTATGGCGTGGCTAGCATCCAAAGCGATTTTGAGCAGTGCCTCGGTGATTGAAATACGTTGACCAAGGACAATCTCGCCAAAATGGTATAATGTTTGATGATCCAGTTCCAGTATGCTCCTTCCCTGATATTCACTGGCCAGAAAAGCCACCAATTGATGCGCGCTTCTAAAATCAAGCCCGCATTCCTGTACCAGCGTTTCAGCCAGGTCGGTCGCCAATATCCAGCCGGACTCCACCAATACCTTGCCCCGGCCGGTATTGAAACTGATTTCCTGCAGCACTTCGGCCATTAATGCCGCGGCGTTATTGATTGTTTGTATGGCTTCGGGTAATTCACCGTATGTCAACAACCTATTGTCAGGTTGGCCGGAAGGGGTTCTGGCAGAAGCAGCAACCGAGGCCAATACGCCGATCATTTTATTGGCGACGCCCCTGATATGTGTTAACGCAAACGGATTCTTCTTCTGCGGCATGATTTTACTGGCGCGGGCATGCCGGTCATCCAGTTCGACCAAGGCAAATTCCTGGGTACTATAGACCTGTAAATCTTCCGCCAGACGACTGATATTGATACTGCACGTCGTCAGTATCGATGCAGCTTCAATAAATAAATCGGCTTGCCACATGGCATCGCGGGCATGTGAAATCAAGCCGCTAAACCCCAATAAATTAGCCATTTGTTGTCGGCCCTGTAATAACCGGGAGCCATTGGTACTGCCGCAACCCATAGGGCTAAGATTGAGACGTGCCAATAATGATTCCAGCCGTTCCAGGTCGCGCAGCAGCGGATAAGTGAAGCCCAATAAGTAATGGCCGAACGTAGTCGGCTGGGCTGCCTGCAAATAGGTGTAATCCGGCATAATGGAGAGCTTGTGATCATCTGCTTGTTGGGTCATCGCCAAAGCCAACGTTATCAGAGTTTCGCTAAAGTCAACGACCCATTGCCGCATGACCAACACAAACGCCGTCGTGGTCGCTTCCCTGCGGGCACGGCCTGCGCCTAACCAGCCCGTTGCATCGGTTTGCTCCGCCAGCCAGGCCTCGCGGTTGGTATAAATGTCGCCTCTTTCCGGCGACATGACAAATGATTCCGGCTTTTTTTGCAGTTCGAGTAACTGTACAAGTAATTGATAACCGGCTGTTTTCGGGATCGTATGCAGTTCGATGGCTATTAAGGTATGGGCAATGTCAACCAAACCCATCGCCTCAAACAAATGGGCCTGATGGCTTAATTCAGCAGCAAACACGGAATTAATCAATCTGTCTGACGGGGCCGCCTTCAGTCTTGTGCCGATCTCCAGCACTTTTTCCTGAATTGACACTGGCTGTTGTTCATCGCTAGTCATAAGACTTAACACCCTTCAATTTTATTTCGGATGTTTAATGCGTCATTCGGGCAGGGATTGACGGAATCCAGAAACCAAGGATGGTGGGATTTGATCACATCCATGTGACCTAGATACCGGCAGTCCATGCCGGTATGACGTGCTATTTTTATGGGTATGAGTAAACTGATGGGGGTTAAAATCATTACGTTTTCGTACCAGTCGGGTTAGCTGGATTATTGTTAATTCCATTTGCTTCAATCTGGCTGGGATCCCATAGTCCTTCTCGTAATAATTGGCCGGAGACGCGATTCAGCGTGTCAAAACGCAAGCCGTTACGCAAAGCTTCCAAAGCGAGAACCTGATCAAGCGGGATATTACCCAATCCGGCATTGGCGCCGAATTTTTCAATAAAAAATGCCTGTTGGGATTTGAGCGGTGCTTCCCATATCAGTAAATCCAGTTTATCGGCCATCATTTCAACAATCAGGTCTACCTCAAAACGGTCAATATTTCCTGATTCATCGAAAACACCGACCCCTTGACCGCATTCGCGGCCTTCTATGATGACCCAGGCAGCGCCCCAATCCATGTCTTCCAAGGCTTCTTGAGCAATTTGTTCTGCTGTTGGCTGCCGTTTGGGATCTTTTTTACCGACTTCGGTAATCGGAGTCAGTCCGGCATTTAACGCACATTCGATAATTCTTTTGCGTCTGAACCGGGGAATAGGCAAAGTTCCGTCTGAAATTTCCACTGCTGTAAAGCCAAGCTCCCTGGCATGTGTCATATATACGCGGCAATGGTGCTCAAGAAGCGCCACTTCAAGCAATGTGCCGCCAGGGAAGGTCAGGATATTATGCGCCGCCAACAATTGCAGCTTTTCCTGCAACAAGGCTTTGTCCATGAAGACAGAGGTGCCAAAGCCAAACTTCCAGTGATCAATATAGTTGGACGCAATCTGCAAAATACTTTTGGTCTCTTCGAGACTTTTGCCGACATCCATAACCATCGTACAGCCGGTTTTACGCGGTTTTTCTACACGCGTATCACGTAGAGTTTTTATGATGTTTCCCCACGCGAGTTCAGACATACACTGCGCCTCTCGATAGTTGATGTAATGCCTTTTCAATCATGTTCAAATCCGTACCCCAGGGTACTATGATGACGTTACCATCCTGTTCAATATCGTATTCAAGCAGGCAACACTTCAGGATTGTCGCCTTTTTATCAGGCTTTACCAGTTGGCGCGGACACATTTCCACGCGCGGAGGCTCGTCTCCGTAGTAATGGCGATGAAATTGCAAACTGCGTTCACACCCCAGCAGAGTCCAGTTTTTACGTTGCTCAGGCCGTTCATCGAGAAAATAAACCGGGGCGCTCAAATCATTGATTCCCCCGGGGCGGCAGGGCACCAGATAAGCTTCTGGGGTAACCGTACCGGCGAGATCGCACAGGTCGATAGTCTCCAATTTCAGAATGATCGGCGGCAAGTCGGCATAACTTAACCCCAGATCAATCATATGATAAAGCTTTGGGAGGTCCGGGGGAAAGACATCTATCACGCGCAACACCAGAGGATTGGGATGATGAATAATATTGACATGGTCAAAGATGCCGACCACTATTGCCGTCTGATTCTTGGAGACATTATGATTGATCGCTAATT
>Ga0105097_10001783_pt1 | contig 10386 bp, 15 predicted proteins | sample PPLLak12cMay2015_FD_87035 | JGI IMG/M metagenome (GOLD analysis project Ga0105097, IMG submission 87035) | Freshwater sediment microbial communities from Prairie Pothole Lake near Jamestown, North Dakota, USA - PPLs Lake P7 Core (1) Depth... | ecosystem: Environmental > Aquatic > Freshwater >... | reverse complement strand
CTGGTGGTGCTGGTGGTGCTGGTGCAGTAGAATTCCATTGGCTTCCCAAATGATTATTATAAAGCATATCAATATCACTTTGATTTAAAATAATATCATTCCATATGTAAAATTCATCAATATTACCTACAAAATCAAAGGCATTATCATACTGAATACCTATTGTGTTTTTTGTTCCTGTACTTGTTAAAATAGTATATTCTTTCATAAAAACATAAGTTCCATTAACATAAACTAAAAAGGTTGTTCCATTATAAGTAAAAACAATATGGTACCAAGTAGCAGACAAAAACGATATAGGCACACCCCAATCTGCAGAATAATATGCACCAATTTCCCCCCCCATTTTTCCATCCTTTATAAAAACTTCTGTGTTTCTATCTTCTCTAAAATCATAAAGTTGAAAACTTCCACTTACATCTGTTAATCTTGCCCACATAGACATACTAAATGGATTATTATTAGTTTCATTAAGGGTATTTGCACCTATAAGTTGGTTGTTTTGTGTTGCACTTCCTTGGAAGCTATCCCCTATTATTTTTTGGGATGTTGATATAATAACACCAGTTGTTGTTAAATTATTTATTCCTAATCTCATTTCTGGGCTACTTGAGTTGGTTGCCCTAGGATAATCAAAAGTGATAAACTGCCCTGTTTCTAAATGAGAATAATTCCCTGCAGTTCCAGTAGAATTTATCCAGGGATCTATATAATAATCCTTGCTTATTGCAGTTGCTAAATCAATTTCTACTGGCTTGATTATGATCCAGTATTCTGCTTCTACTTTTTTAAATCCCCATCTTTCCCTTGGAATATCTACAAAAACTCTTATCTTATTATTCCCTGCATTTAATGGTGTTCTTATTGTGTATTGGTTATTTAATGATGTAAGTGTTTTAGTTGCTGTTTCTGTCTGCTGTTTAGTCAAGGTTAAATCTTCCCAATCTCTTACATAGCTTTCTGTCCAAGTTATAGAATTATCTTTGTTTGTTTCAAATGAATGTTGAAATATAAGATAATCTGTATCTGTTTCATTGGTAGTGAAGCATCTGAAAATATCTTTATCTATCTCATAATGGTTTTTCTCATCGCAGATATAATTTCTTGTATTATAAATTGTTGTTGGATTTAATCTTTGTGCCTGTGTGAATGAAGCATCTGCACTATCCAGGGCCAATATAATATCCACTAAACTATACTTGCTTTCTATATTAAATTCTGTCCATCCTGCTGAAACACTATAAGGTGCAATAAATTTAACACCATCCTCTTCTGTTATTGGTGTGTCTAATTTAACAATATTTTCTGATATGTTTATTAATGTTTTTGGGTTAATTGTAATTTCTGCATTTAATGGCTTATCTTCTATTGTTCTTTTTTCAAGTTCTTCTATTACCATTTCAGTATAAGGGGTGCTTTTAAAAAGTAAATATCCTGTTCCAAATATAAACAAGATTGTCATTATTATTAATAAATAGAATATCTTTTTCATTTAATAACTTCCCCCTGCACCCTGGCCTTGAAACATCTTAAACTTTGCATACATTATGATCCCACTTAATACAATTATTCCTAGCATTATAAACTGCAAGTTGCTTATAACAAATTGGGTTATAGGCATTTGTGCATCTTCTGTTGCTGTTTTTATCATATTATTATTCCATATACTATCCAGACTATACAATACTGAATTACCGAATATGATTAAAAATAGAACTGACACAATATAGATCAAAAGGAATGCCGGATGTATATCTACCATAAATGCACTTACAAATAAAAGAATGATGTTAAATAGAATAGCCAGGATTATGATCCAATCCCATACACCAGTAAATCTGGCGTGTGCATAATTTACTGCCTGTCCTGCCGGTTCAGAAAAATTTCCTATTTGGGCCTGGAATGGTGTTATAATTGCATTAGTAACTCTTAAAACAATTATGCTTGTAATTAAAATTGCTACTATGAGTACAAAGAATATTATTATGCTTTGTGCCTGGCCCTTATTATTCAAGTCCATCTGCAACCCCCTTTCTTTTTAAAAAATCTTATTACTTCATCTTCATATATAAAAACTGGCTTGTGAGAATAAAAATCTAGAGTTTTAGCTAGAGAAACAGATTTTTTATTAACCTTAACTTTTTTCTTTTTTAAAATATTCTCTATAATAATCTTTCTTTGCATCCATTTATTCTTTACATTTTTAGGTATTCTTATTATCAGATCAGACATTAGCCCTGCCCCCTATCTTAAATCTTCTTGGTGCTTGTTGCTTCCAGTTCTTTTTACTTAAATTTCCCATAGCTAAACTTATTATAAAAGCAATTATAGGAATTACGAATAATAAAAATCCTGCAAGAGATAAGAACCATCCTGCAAAAGCATCTATTAAAGAATTACTCATAATCTGTAATTCAAAATAATAAACTAAAAGTATTATAAAGAACATTCCCCAATCTATAGAAAGATCTGTTAAATCAAAGTCCAGGGCTAATAGATGGCCTAAAGTATATAATGCTAAATAACAAGTTAAACCAATTAAAAGAATAAAAGATATTATAAAAAATAATAATAATAATTCTGATGGTTCTTCTTTCCCAGTACTTGTTACTTTAAATTCTATTTCAGAAGAACCACCTAATAAAGAGCTGTTACATTGAAACTTTGCCTGGTAGGTTCCTAAAGTGAAATTATTTCCATCCACTATAAACTCATAATCAAACATATCACTAATTGTACTTTTTTCTAATTTTACTAAATGATTTCCTGTAGAATTATAAAGATGCATATAACAAGAAACACCAGATGTTATAGGCATCCCATTAGATTGGTTAATAATATGGATATGAAACTTATAAGTAGAGTATTCTTTTATATAATCTATTAAAACTGGTTCTATACCATATCCTTCTGATGTTGATACAATAAAAGGTGATACACTAGAAACTAAAGATAATAAAAATACTGCTACAAATAAATATAATATCTGTTTCATTTTTTAAACCTAAATAAATTTTTTAATCCTACATCTTCTTGTTCTGGTAGAATTTCTGCTGTCATTACATTCTTCAATAAATTTCTTATTCCTTCATTTTGTGGTTGCTTCATAGTTATAAAGGAATTACTAAATACTAACTCGTGGGCTAAAGCAAGTTGATCTGGAGATCTTATCCCATATTCTTTCCAGTTTCTTAAACATCTTTCCTGGTTGGTTTTTGCTATGCTTAATGCCCTGGCCCTTATTTCTGCATCCTTTAAATTACTTAATGAAACATTTTGAGAAGAAACTGGAAGCATTAATGTTTTAATTTCCCAGGCACCTAATTTAGTAAAAGAATGATCCTTTCCATCTTTAACCCAATCTGCTTTAACCCATTGTCCATTTTTAAAAACTTCGTTTAATAAAGAATGTTCTATTAAATCTACAATTAATGTAGGTTGGATCTTGCTTAATAGATCTGCTTTCTCATTCCCCATTATTAAAGGTGGGGCATAATTATCCTGCATTTTATTTGGTTGTTATATATTTAATTGTTCTTTTTAGCCTTGGAGATACTTTCTTTCTTGATACTATCCCTAAAGGATTTTTATTTTTACACTTCATTTTTACCCCCATTAAAATTTAAATTTAGGCATCTTGAATTTAAACTTTGGTGCTTTAAATTTAAATCCAGATGAATATGCAAAAGAATAACCTTTAGGTATAGGCCTTGTTCTGAACCCAGTTTCTATTCCTTTAGGCATCCTGCCTTTTATATTAAACACAAGTGCTTCATAAGATGGTGTATATTTTAATCTTTGTTTCCCTCTAAATATCCTTGTTGTTCTTGTAGAAGAAAAATCTAATCCTGGAAAATCAAAAGGAATTATAGGTGGTATTCTAAAATTATATGGGGGTATTATTGGTGGTGCTAATGGTATTGATGGGGGTATATTAATCACATCTGTAATCTGTTGAGTATCTTCTGTTGGTGTTATTCTAGGAATTACATTAGGTATTGTTCCAGTTCTTGTTTTAGTAATTGTTTCTGGTGGTGCAAATATTAAACCACTTGTTGTGCCTAATCTATTATTTGTTCTTTCCAGATCTTGTACAAGATCTGTTTTAGATGATAGAGAACCTTTAAATCTTGTATCTAACCTAACATCTGAAAATGCATTAACATTAATTGTTTCTGGTTTTATATCTGTCTTTAAAGTATCAGAAGGGATGTTAGTTGTTAAAACATTAGAAGTACTGGAAGGAATATTTACACTTGGTGTTGTTATTTGATCTACTAATCCAGAAGGGAATATTCTTTTTAAATCAGTTCCAGAATTTTTAAAACCAGAAACTTTAGATCCAGAAGAAATAGAAGAACCTATATCATCTGGTGTATTAATTAAAAATCCTCTTGAATTAAGATTTAAATTAATATTAGATCCTGGTTTTAAGTTTCCAGATATTACTCCTGTTACATCATCAGAAGTTCCAGAAAATCCACCAAAACCAAAACCTTCTGGTGCAGTTACTTTACTTATACTATTGCCTAAAAATGTTGTTATAGTTTTATCTGCTTTAACTCCCCATCCATAATTTGCTGTTATTCCTGGATTAGTTAAAATAAAATTAGGAGATGATACAAACCAATCTGCAGTTGTTCCTCTCCCTGCAGATCCAATTTTAGAAATAGAAATAATATCTTTCCCTATCCACCAATCATTTACCCTAGCTTGAGAATATCCACTAGTAGAATATGAAAATGCATCATCTGATAATTGAATAGATTGCAGATTTAATACTGATGTTCTTTCTGCACCATAAGCTGTTTGCCTTGCAATTATATTATAATTCATTCCTGTATCAGTTGCCGATGAAGTGCCTAAAAAATTAACTGGTGCTTTATTAAGTTCTTCTATTCTAATTTTTGTAACATCTCCTAAAGGTTTTCCTATATTATATGCTTGTATTGCAAAAGGAATAGTACCACCTACTACTCTAGAAACTCCCTCTACATTCTTTCCTTTTGCTAGTGCATTAAATCCAGTTGTGAATAAATAACCACTTGCTACTTCTGGTGCAAATGTACTTACACCCAGTACAGATATAGTTTCTCCATATTTAGAATAAAATGGCCCTACACCTTCTCTTTCTGCTGTAGTATCAAAAGAATAAAAAGCATTACTTTCTGTTTGCCTAACTGCATTAACATTAAAAGGTTCTGTATATTTAACTTTAATATTTTCCCTTTCTGTTACTGGTTCAGTATAATATAATGATTTAAATGGATCTTTAAAAGAACCAGAACCAGAACCAAAAGCTACATTAAGATTATAACCTACATCTCCAAAAAAGTTTTTAGTTGCTTGGCCATAAGTATATATAGCATTCCCTTCTGGCTTCTGATATGCACTAATATAAGGATCATCATATCTTCTTAATGCTTGTGTAGATGTAGGGAGAGGTGGCCCAGTACTTATTGCTGTTGATCTTGTTGGTGCTTTTTGCTGTTGATCTAAAGTTTGTGTTGCAGGATTATAAACAGAACCCCCACTAGAGTAACTTGCATCCCTATTAGAACCAGTTGCCCTTGAAACTATTGTGCCTTGTTGTACATCTTGTTTTAATTGTGAGTTCTGATAAGTTGCATCTTTAGCTTCTGGTAATTTATTCTGAATATCTTTCTGCAGTTGTGATCCTTCATAAGAAGCATTATTAGATTTAGGTTCCTCTTTCTTAAACCAAGTTGTTGGATTATACCACACCATCTTTATTTGCATACATACCAAAAAGATATGCATACATACCAGTTTATTATTATTTAAATATATATGTAATTTAAAATTAGTAACTACAATTTTCTAATAAAGTTTATATATTATTAATAATATGATAATATATGAGTTATGAAAAAAGTAATGGTGCAGATGATCCTAAAGAAATGGCTTGGGATTTAAGACAGATATACGCTAATGATATTCTTGGGATTACATTAAAGAAGATTAAATATGTTATGGATACTGCAGATTTTCCAGAATGGTTCAGATTATTAAAAAGAGATTTAAGAGTAGAAACTAACCATAAAATGAGTAAAGACGAAAGAGAAGAAATAAGAAAGAAAATAGAATATATCAAAAAGATAATAAGCAATAATGAAGAAAGTTATTTAGGTACAAATAAAACAAGAGAAGGTTATCAATTAATAGATGATGCCTTATGTGATTTAACTATGATGTTCTATAATATACTAGAAGTTCATAATATGCTAGGCAAACCAGAAGGAGATGAGGGGTTGTTCTAAATGAGAGAATTAATAAAACTTAATGGGAAGGAATGTTATATAGATGGTTTTTTGTTGCAGAAGCTAGAGAACATTGAGAAGATAATAAAGAAAAACTGGGATTGTGTATTTCTTATAGATGGGATGGAAAGATCTGGAAAAAGCACCCTGGGCCTAACTTGTGCTTGGTATTTAGCTAAAGGAAAATTAACTTATAATAATATAGCTTCTGATGCAGATGATGCAGTTATGAAATGCGAGAAGCTACCAGACAGAAGTATATTAGTAATTGATGAAGGCAGTTTAGTATTTTCAAGCAAGGAAACTATGAGTGCAGAACAAAAGAAACTAATTAAAATAATGAATGTAATTGGCCAAAAGAATATGATATTTATTATTATCCTTCCTTCTTTCTTTGATCTTAATAAATTTATAGCTGTGAGTAGATCAAGGTTCTTACTTCATATATACCCTGGAAAAACTTTATCCAGGGGTAAATTCTGTTATTTTGGAGAACAAAAGAAAAAGATATTATATGAGTTTGGAAAGAAACATTTTAATTCTTATAAGTTTCCCAGGGCAAATTTTGTGGGGCAGTTCTGGGATTTCTTCCCTTTAGAAAATCTAGAAGAATATAAGAAGATTAAACAAAAAAGTTTATTTGATGCTTTCCATAAAAAAGATTTAAAAGTTAAAGATATTAAAAAGGATCTTTTTTTAGAAATTATTAAAAGAAATGATAAAGAACCCAAAATAATTTCAGATAAACTATTAAAAAAGGTTCTGGGATTATCTAATGGTACATTTTATAGATATAAACTAGCAATTTCAAGTAATTCCAACCCTTAACCCCTTAATACTTATCTACCTACAGGGTAGGGATGTAGTGCCTAACTATGATGTAGTGCCTAACTATTGTAGTTACTAACTAAATGTAGTGCCTAACTAATATGAATAAAGAAACAATAATAAGCTACCTAAAGATAATAGTACTGATGCTTATAGTAATAGCATTAGGTACTCTTGCAATAAACCAGACACTTGGTTATTATTATAAGGCAAAGTTCCTGGCTACACCTTGTGCCTTATGTGAAGAATTAAATGATGTTACTTGCAAACCAGAAATAAAAATAGAAAATAAAAATATAATAAATTTTAGTTTAGTTTCTGATATATAGCAAAAAGCTGTGATGCCCTTACTAGATGGCCATTAATAAGATCCCCTATTTCTTCTTTAGAAGGTGCTTCCATTCTTTCCTGCTTTACTGGCTTTTCTTCTTCTTCTTCTTCTTCATCTTCTTCTTCAAATTCTTCTTCTTCATCTTCTTCTTCATATTGTTGTTGCTTCTTCTTCATTTTCTATACCCCCATATTTATTTAATAGATCATTAAGGCCATCGTTTTCTATTGTAAGATCTGGTGTAGATTTCCATAAACCTACAAATAAAACTAATAGTAATGCCTGGAATAAAACAGACATAGCAATAAAGGAGATTTTTGTTGCAAGGTTCATAAGATCCCATTCTATAATTAATTTCCATAGATTAGCAATTAAAGCTATTCCAAAAAGGATTGCACCAGTTTTATAAAAGGTTCTCATACTTATCATTTTAATTTTTGAGTTTTAGCCCATTCACTAGCTATTTTTTGTTGTTTCTTTGCTGTCTTATAATCTTGATCCAATAACCCCTCTATTTCCTGTGCAGATTTTCCAGGGTATTTTTCTATCATAGCATTCTTTCTATAATCCCAAGCTACATCCTTTCCTGCCTTTTTAGCCATAAAATACTGCTTTCTCCATTCTGTAGCCACATTAGATATTATAATAGCAATACCATCTGCTATCTTGGCTTTCAAAAGTACTCCATTTCCAAGCTCATATAATTTACTTATTGTTTCCATTTAAGGTGCAGTACCCCCTTGTACATTAGCTTGATTAGTACATCCCTGTACAAGCATATCCCCTACTTTATTAATAGTGTTATTTGTCATCTGCATATTTATAACAATAGATATGATGGTTAAGATAACTACAAAACCTACTGCAATATAAGGAAGCAATTTTTCCAGGGTGCCTTTAGTTTCTTCTACACTTTCTCTAAATAACCTTACAGATGCTTCTCTATAATCCCTTGGTGCTACCTCAAACACTAAATTCATATTTGTTAATTCTACCCTGGAAATAGGCACAAGTACTTTATGATCTTTTGGAGATCTAAAACAAATATATCCTTTTTGCCCAAAAATATCGTGTAAATCAGATGTTTTTGCCTGTTCTATGGTTCTTCCATCTGATGTTTTAATGGTGCTTTCCTTTCCATAGTCAAATAAACCGAAAAAGAACCTTCTGCTTTTAAATAATCCTGCTTTAAGTTCATTTATACCTATTTTTCCATTTCCAAACCTTACAATTTCCAAACAGATATATTTTAGCTTTCCTCTCCTGGACATATAGCCATAAAAGAATAAAACTACTGCTACAAGCACAATAATTATCACTATCCAAAATACACTAGAACCTAAATATGAACCAATTACACCACTAATGCTGTCTTGTATGGCCATTCTAACTTAAAACCGGATGTTTATTTAGTTTCTTCATTCTTATCATTAAAACCCCCTGTGTTATTGGTAGCCCTTATAGTGTATTTTCTTTTAGTTCTAGGCCTTCCTAACTTTTTCCCCTGGGATCTTGCCCTGGATAATCCTGCAAGTGTTCTTTCCCTTATAATATCCCTTTCTAATTGTGCAAAGGCAGAAATGATTGTAAGCATAGCCCTGCCCATAGAGCTGTCTAAATCAATATTTTCCTGTAGGGATATTACTTTAACATTTATATTAATTAATCTTTCAATATGTTCTATTAATTCTTTAGTACTTCTGGCCCATCTATCAAACTTATAAATCAAAAGGCCATCAAATTCCTTTTTTAATAATCTATTATACAGATCCCATTGAATAGGCCTTGTTTTTCTTGTACTTTCTTGTTCTTCAAACACTTCATAATCCCAGGACATTTTTTCTGCATATTGAACCAAGGGCAGTTTTTGGTTTTCTGTTGTCTGGCCTTCTCTACTTACTCTACAATATATTGCTACTTTCATTCTAATTTCTTTCCCATATTAATCAGAATAGCCTGGATAACTGCTAATCTATTAGTTATATCATTAGTTGCTAATCTTCTTTTTGCTTCTTGATCTTTTGTTTTTTCCTTAATTAAATATGTTTCCATTATTAGATTATTACCATTTTCTAATTCAAATTCTTTTAGGGCATCCACCACCCCTTTTTGTATCTCTTTTTTGAGGCCTGGCCAATTATCAATTTCTTTTTTCATCTTTTTTAAGATCTCTTTTTAAAAATACCTTCAATTTAGATAAATGTTCTTTCAAGCATTCCCAACATATAAAACAATCATATCTATAAAGAAAACCATTTCTGTATAAAACATATTCTGCCTTATTACCACACTTAATGCATCTATCATCTATTTTATGGTATTCAGTTCTCATTTTTTCTCCTTATCTTCATCCCAATCATATCTTTTGCAATAAGGACAAGAAATAGGTTTTTCTTTTGTACTTTCCCATTCATAATCACATCTTTTGCATTTGCATTTCATAAGAATATTAATATTATTATGATTTATAAAGATTTCTATAATAAATGGCCATATAAAGAAAAAAGAGTGGTTCAAACTTTATATGGCCATTATCTTATTTCAAATAGAATAAAATAAGATTATGAATATCAGAAGGGATTAATGTAGGCGAGGATGTATAAAATTCCGACGAGAAAATTTACATTCAAATAAAAACCTATTTATAAGATTACTCCTATAAATTCCCTTCTGATTATGATATTTGTTATCCATTTTTCCCATCTCCTAAAGAGTTTAGAAGCTCTAAACATAACTCCCTTGGAACAATTCCCCTTAAAGTTCTATCATCCCATTTAGTTCTTGAAATATCTACTGGATGTTTTTGATTTCTGTTTTCTCTATATCCATATGTACCTTGTATCCCTCTTTGTGTTCCTCTAGGACTTCTTTGATGACAGGGGCTTTTAGGAGAACAGGCTGGTTTAAATTTGTGATTAAGATTATTCCATAAATCTGTTTTCTTTT